>JAEEGK010000791.1_pt1 | contig 78989 bp, 38 predicted proteins | sample 8958771 | NCBI WGS metagenome assembly JAEEGK01 (sample SAMN16246547, study PRJNA631951) | gut metagenome | biome: gut microbiome; feature: rumen; material: SC-attached | host: Bos | place: Iran: Karaj | collected 2018-10
TTATAATATAATATTTTTTTTTTGGATTTTTTTAGGTTTTTTTGAGTTTTATATTATATTTTGTTTTTTTCTTTCTATATTAGAAAATATTTTTTTATTTGATGAATTTATATTAAATACAAATAAAAAATATTAATTGACATTGAATTACATTATTTTCATGTTTATTTTAATTTTTATCATTATTTTCTTTCTTTTTCTTTGTTTTCTTCGAACATCTGATATTCATTTTTTGATCAATAATATTTATTCTAAATAATTTAAAGTAAAATTTATATTTTGATAACTTGAAAAATTTATATGTCTGATCTATACTCTTCCTTTCATTTTTTGTTTTAATTTATTAGTATATATTAAATATTATAATTTCATCAATTGGAAATTCATAAATTGAATTGACTGATTTGTCATTGATTTAATTACTTTCATAATCATAATTCTGATTGTTAATTTTATTAAAAATGGATAAATTTCAATTTCATTCAGAATTTTAATCGATTTTCAAATACCTTTTCAAATCTTTAAAAAAATTTTTTGAAAACATTTTATTTATAAAAAATACTTTTAGATTATTTAAACTAATAATAAAATAGATTATAAATTTATTTAACAATAAATAAGGTAATTACTTCAATATAAATCTATGTTGATTGATAAAATTATTAACTAAAATTTTATAGTTATTATTTTTATTATTTTATTATTCAATGAAAAAAGTAGAAGAAAGTAATAAAAAAGAAAGCAATGAAGAAGGAAGTAATGAAAAAGAAAGTGATAAAAAAGAAAGCAATGAAGAAGAAAGTAATGAAGAAGAAAGCAATGAAGAAGAAAGTAATAAAAAAGAAAGTAATGAAGAAGAAAGCAATGAAGAAGAAAGTAATGAAGAAGAAAGTAATAAAAAAGAAAGTAATGAAGAAGAAAGTAATGAAGAAGAAAGTAATGAAGAAGAAAGTAATGAAAAAAAAAGTAATGAAGAAGAAAGCAATGAAGAAGAAAGTAATAAAAAAGAAAGTAATAAAAAAGAAAGTAATAAAAAAAGAACAAAAAAAAAAAGTAAGAAAAATATTTTAATTTCTAAAAATACATATTTAATTAGAGAACATAATAATGTTATTAATGAAATAATAGATTATGAAAAAAAACAACTTTTATCTTTAAAGTCTTTAAATCCCGAAGAAAAAATATTTTTTTCTATTTTTCCAAAACAAAATAAAAAAATCATAACAGAAGTAAAATTTAATACAAAAAAAAAAATATATTTTATATATTTGAATTCTATAAAACAGTTCATAAATAATAAAAAGTGTATTTCACATTATTTTTGTGAAAATTGTGAACAATTTTATGATAAAGATGAGGTAATACTTCACTTAATAATAAAAAAACACAGTGTTTTAAAACTATATGAAAAGAAATGTGATTTACATGATAAATATTGTACTTTTATTAATATTATTGATAATTTATTATATTGTGAGGATTGTTCAAATAATCCAGATTTAAAATTAATTCCTTTAATTTCAAATTTTGATTCAAAAATAATATATTCAAATAAAGAAATTTATTATGGAAATGTAATAAATGGAAAAAAAGAGGGAATGGGAATTTATTATTATAATGATTCCTCAATCTTTATTGGAAAATTTATAAATGATTTTCCACAGCTTCCAGGTATATATAAAGATAAAAACGGCAATTCAAAAGAAATTTATGAAGAATGGGGAGATTTTGAAGAATTTCTTTCTGTTCAAAATTTAATAGAAAATCAAGATTTTTTTGAAGAAAATTTAAAAAAGCTTATTTTAACCAAATATGACATTGAATTAATAAAAGAATATGATTTAAATAATAATTTTAAATTTTCAAAGAGTTTGATTAAAAATTCTTTTTATTCAGATGTTGATTCTTTAGATTATTTAATTGTATACCGTTTAAAAAATTTTAGGGAAATGAAGATATTTCCAAATTTAACAAAAGGATTTCAAATATATATTGAGAATTGTCGATTTTTTGAAATTCAAAAAAACTTGAAAAACAAATTAGAATCTAAACAGATAATAATAGATAATAATAAAGAAAAATTAATCTTTTATTTTGAACAAAATAAAAACATTGAAAAAATGATTGAAATTCAAAAAAAAATTTATGAGTTCAGTAAAAAAAATAATAATTATTTATTTGATTTTTCAATATATTTTATAATTAATGAAGTAAAATTTTCAAAACAAACAGAAATTATTTCAGAACTTTTGAATATTGAAAACAAATTGAATATCATTTTTATTTTTTTAAAATGTGGTAAATTAAAAAATATTTTTCAATATACAAAATATAAATTAGAACCATATTTTATGTTTCTGAATAAAGAAAATATAGTATTAAAAATTGGATTAATTAATTCTTTTGAAAAAAAATGTTTAGATTTAATTAATAAATCTCATCATAATAATTCTAATTTTTTAGAAATTAAACACCAATTATTTGATTATATGAATAATTTAAAATCAATAAAATTAATTTATAATACAAATTTTAGCATTAAAATTTCTTATAAATTTAAATTTGAGGAAAACAAAGGTTTTATTTTAATATCAAATTCAAAAATAAAGTGTTTTGGTGGCTTCAGAGAAAATGAATACAATTATTTTAAAGAAAAATTACTTCAAATTTTACCAGAAAAAAATATTCATTTAAATAAATTAGAAACTGTAAATTTTGATATTGATAATTTAAATCAAATTTGTTTCAATTGTCAAAAAATATTGAATACTCAAAAAGAAATATATTGTTGTTTTTGGTGTAAAATAGCTTTTTGTGAAGAATGTGTGGAAAACAAAATAAATAATCCAAAAAATGAAGGATTTAATAAATTAATACACAAAGAACATAATTTATTATATTTTAAAACAAGAAAAAAAGAAAAATTTATTAATATAGATACACATAAATTAGGCAAAAATTTATTTTATAATATCCCAGAAAAAAATTGGGTAAAAAAACATAATTTTCTTTGTAATGGATGCTTAAAAGACAATTTAGAAAATAGGTATTTATGTCTCAATTGTAGACCAGGTGAAATTTGTTATGGAGGTTATACAGATTATTGTTATGATTGTATTCAACATATGAAAAAAAAAGATGAAATTGGAAAAAAAATTGAAACAATAGAAGATGAAGAAATCAAAAATTTAAAAAATAAATATATTGAATTTAAGCATAATCATCAAGAACATATTTATTTAAATATTGTGGTTAATGCAACTGATAATTATTATGAATTTTAAAATATGAAAGACAATTGAATTAATTTATTTATATTTAAAAATAGAATTAAAAAATTAAAAAAATAATCTATTTATATGAAAAAATTCTCGAAAATATATTTATCGATAAGTTTGAATTTAAAAATAAATTTTTCTTTTAAAAAAGAATTACAAATTAAGGATTTTCAAAAAAGTACAAATTTTAATTAAATTTATTTGCTAAAATGATTGAATAAAAAAGTTAAATATAAAGAATATAAGAATAATATGGAGATTATTTTTAGAATTATCAAATAGATAATCAATTAAATTTTTTTAAATGGATAATAATAAAAATAAGAATTGAATATAAATTAATTTTGTTTGAAAGTTTGAGTTCGGTGTCTTTAATAAAACAAATTTTTTAATATTTAAAGTTAACAGGAAAATAAAACATTAAAATTTAAAGAATCATAAGATAATAAAATCCCTAAAAAAGCAAAAATTTAAAAAAATTTCTTGATGAAAATTTTTCTAAGAGAAATATTATATCTAAAAAATAAATAAAAATAACTATTATCATAAGAAAATTTATGATTATATAAATTAAAGAAAGAATTATAACTAAGTCTTGAAATATAATAATAAAATAAAAGAATATCATAAAAAATATTAATAACAAAAAGTTTAAATAATATAAATTAATTAAAAAATAATAAATAAACTCATTTAATTAAATTATTTAACTAATTTCTAAATGGGAAAAAAACATCATCATTCACATTATTCATCTTCAAAAGAAAAAAGAAAATCCAAAAAGGATTCAAAAAGAGGAAACAAATTACCAAAAGAAAATAAAAAAGAATCAGACTCATCATCATTTTATTCAGATTCAGAAAAAGAGGAAAAAAAATCTTTAATAAAATCATCAAGTTCATCAACCTTAATTTTACCAAAAAATAAAAAATCAGAAAATGATGATGAAATAAGTTCTGAAGGAGAAAATAACATAATAAATCAATCAGATATAAATAATAATAACAAAACTAATGATAATAATGATAATTTAAAAAAAGAAGAAAAGCCAACTTCCTTAACATTAAAAAATGAGAATAATAATACTTTAATATTAAGAACAGATTTATATAATACAAAAGAACTTCAATTAAATATTTATTCTCATTATCATTATGTTGATATAAATACAATATCAAATTTAGGAAGAAAATTAGTAATATATAATTTACCAGAAGTAAATGATGATGAAATACAACAATATTTCACCACATTATTAAATCAATTTATTCCAAATTCCAAAATAAAAAACCCAATAATTTCCTTAGAAAAAAGAGATAATGGTTTTTATTATATAATAGAATTAATTTCACATGATAATGTAGAAATATTAAAAAATTTTGATCAAGTAGAATGGAGAAATTATAGAATCAGAATATCTCAACCAAGAGATTTTTTTAGAGATTATAATAATTCTCAAGGAAGTATAGTAATACCAAAGCAAATAGAAAGAGCAAATAATATTTTATCTACTTTTGAAAATAAAAAAAATAATAAATTATATATGACTGGAATTCCTTTAACAGCAAAAGAAGAAGAAATAAAGAAAATAGCAGAATCATTTGGTCAAATAAAATATTTTAATTTAATCCCAGATCAAAATGATATAAATTTAAATAGAGGTTTTTGTTTTTTTGAATATGTTAATGAAGCTGTTACAGAAAGAGCAATTAAAGGATTAAATAATTTACAAATGGGAGATAAAAAATTACATGTTCAAAGAGCAAATGAAAACAATAATAATAATTTAAAAATAGCAACAGAAATATTAAAAAAAGGAAAAGAAGAACAATTAAATCCTTCATTAATCAAAAAAATAGAAAATAAAGGATTTATAGATAAAGGAGAATTAACAATAGAAGATTTAGAAATACAATCATATGCAACTATACCAAGTAGAGTATTATTATTTATTAATGGATTAACTCCTGAAGATTTAATTGATGATGATGAATATAAAGATATTGTTGAAGATATAAGGGAAGAATTTATGAAATATGGTACTGTATTAAATGTTGAAATTCCAAGACCTGATAAAGAAACTCATATTTGCCCTGATTGTGTTGGAAAAATATTTATTAAATTTTCTACTATTGAATCTTCTAAAAAAGCGAGATTTGAAATTAGTGGAAGAAGATATAATGGAAGAATTTTAGTTGGAAGTTTTTATCCTGAAATGTATTTTGATATAAGGGAATTTAATTATAGGGAAGGAGATAAATAAATTTTTTATAAATATTATCCATTTAAAATTTTTTTTATGTTTAAATTAAGTTTTTTTTATATTTTAAAAAGATTTTTTATTTTATTTAATGTTTTTCCTTTTTTGTGAGTTTTATATAATTTTTCTAATATTTGTAACATATTATTGTTTTGTTTTATTAATTCTATGAATTTTTTCATTTCTTTATTTGTTTCATTATCACAACCTTCAGTTTCATAAGTTTTAGCAATAATAATAATAATTTTTTCTAAATTTTTATACCCTTCTCCTAAAATTAAATTGGGTTCTTTCATTAATATTTCCATTAAAAATTTATTATTAATTAACCCTTCCTCTAAATCTTCAGTGATAGGTAAATTATCAATCCAAATTTGTAATAAACTATTTAAATCATTTAATTCTTTTCCATGAAATTTAATTATTTTACATAATGCACTTACAGAATTATCTTTGGCAAATTTCATCATTTCTTTTTCGCTTTTTGGAATATTATTAGGAAATTTCATTGAGTTTAAAACAGAATTTAATAAAGTATCTTTATAATTAATAAAATTTTGATTGGTAAATTGTGCAAAAATTCCTAAACCATAAGCTGCAGCATTTCTTAGATCATAATTATTGTTAGTTGAAAAATGAACTAATAATTTAAAAATATCATCCCAAACTTTACCTATTAAATTTTGTTGCAAAAATTCAACCATATCATCTATAATAAGTAAACCTAATTTTTTTTCAAAAGTTGATGAATTTTCATTAAAATATTTTGGTAAATAAATATTTAATAATTTTTCAACAATTTCTAAAGTTAATTCTTTATGAGTATCAAATAAACTTCCAAATAATTCACTAATTGAAGTTTGAATTTCTTCTAACTCTTCTATTTGATCTTTTATCTCATCTATTTTTTCTTCATCTGAATAATCATCTTCATCATCACTATATATTTTATTTGCTCCTGTTTTCTTATTATTTTCTATTTCTTTTTCAGTTTTTACTTTTTCTTTATTTAAACTAATTCTATTTTGTTCAATTTGATCAAATATTTGAAGCAATTTTTCAAATAAATCATTTATTTCATTTGTTGTTAAAAATTTTTTTGTTGTTTTTACTATTGAATTTAATGAATCTAACATTGATGTAATTAAACCAAAATCATTTTCTTTAAATAATTGATTTACTAAATCACTTATATATTGTTTTGATGTTGAATGAAGTATATTTTCTTCTACTTTAATTTCAGATAAAACTTTTATTGATAAATCAAAAGTTTTGGAAATTTCAGCTTGAATATCTTCATTAGGATATTTTAATAAATTAATTCCAATTTGATATATAAGTTTAATATGTTCTAAATTAAATAATGTTGGTGCATTTTTTAAAATTAAATTTAATATTTCTATAAAACAACTAAATTCTTCTGTTTCTGAAGTTTGAATTGTTTTTTTTTTTCTTTTACTTTCTTCTTCAATATTTTCTTCACTTTCATCTTTAAAAAAATCTTGAATATTAATTTTTTCATTTGGATTATTTGAAATAGACATTGCCGGAGGTTTTTTTAATAGTTCAATTAAAGATTCAAATATTTGAGGAATTCTTGTTTTATGATTTTCTAATAAATCATTTATAATTTTATTCCAACAACTTAATAAATAATTCCCAATATTATCTTTATAAGAATTTAAATTCATTTGAATTTTAATTAAAATATCAAACAAATTTAATAAAACCTTTTTAAATAAATTTGGACACAATGGACCAATAATCGATATAGTTTCTAATAAAATACCAATTAAACCTTTATTTATCCCTTCATTTAAAATTTGAGATAAATAATTTAATAAAATTTCAAAAGTTTTTTCAGCATATTCTTTAAAGCTTTCTTCAGAAGCAACAATGAATTGTTGAATATCAAGTAAAATTCCATGTTTTAAACTTTGAGGACTTTCATTATTATTTTTTAAAAAAACTTGTAACAATATATCTAAAGAAATTTTCATATATTGACCAACATCACCTTCAGAAATATAATTTAAAAATAAATCAATAGCATCACAAACTTCTAATTGTACTCTTAAATAATTTGAATTTTTCATAATTTCTATTAATAAAGGTAAAACTTTTTTATGATATTCATTTTGAAAATCAGGGTGATGATGTTCACTTAATTCAGCAATACAATAAATTGCAGAATATTGAATTTTTGGATTTTGATTAGTTAAATCCAAAAGAATTAATTCAATTAATTTTTCAATATTACTTATTTCATTTATAAATTTAGATATTTCTGCAACTGTAATATATGCAATATATTTATATTTCCATTCTTGTTGATTTGAATGTTGAATTAATTCAGAAATATGATGACTCACTATATTTAATATTGTTTCTTTATCTAATGAAGTAAATAATCTTGATATTAAAGATGTTGATTCATCTAATTTTTCTTCTGGAATAAATTCATCTGAAATATAACTTTCTGTTTGAGGTTTTAACCAATCATCTTCTATTGTATTTTCAATTTCCATTGAATATTTAAATATTGCTGATATTAATTGTTTTATTTTTTCATTATCTTTATTCATACATTTTGGAATTTGCTCTATTATTGATATTAAAATTTCAAAAGATGTTTCTCTTAAAGAATCATCTATATTTTTATTTTCAATTATTTTTCCCATTAATATAAAAATATCATTGAAGCTTTTTCTTAATATTTTTGGCTTTGAATCAGCTAAATCATTTAATGATTCTAAACAAATTTTTAAATTGTCATTATCTTTATTTTCAAGACATGCTAATGTTGTTTGAAGAATATAATATATAAATTCTTTAAATTGTTTAATTTCTTTTTTTTCTAAACTAGAACATAATAATTCATTTATACATTTAACTGTTTTTGATTTTAATGATAAATTATTTGATTGAAAATATGTATTAAAACATTTTAAAAAAACAGGGATTCCTTCTTTTAATTCATCATATGCATCACCATATATTTTTGATAATAAATATAAAGATAATTCAAATTTATCAATATTATTTTCATTAAATTCAAGATAAAAATTATTTATTATAAATTTTAACAATTCATCCCATTTTTCTTCATTTTCTTTCAAAGAAATAAAAATATTTATTATAGCATCTGCAATATTTTTTCTTAAAGATTTATCAGTACAATTCATTAAAGCATTTAAAATATTATTTTTTATTAATTGTTTTTTTTCATTTGAAATTGTTTTTGTTATTTCATTTGATATTTCATTTTCCGAAACAGAAAATATTTTTCTTAAAATAATAGCACAATAAATACAAATATTTAAATCAGTTGATGAGAGTAAAAGTTGACTTACATATAATGATAATAATGCTTTTGATTGATTATCTGATAAAAACTTTTGAAGTTGATTTTCTGCATCTTTTCTTATATTATTATTTGAATTAAGTAAATTTTGAATCATTAATTCAGATTGATTTAGCTCACTTTGATTTATTTGTTCCATTTCTTTTTAAAGATAAAAAATTAATTCAAATGTAAATTAAATAAAATTGCTTTTAATTTTTTAAAATTATATAGAATATATAACTAAAGTACAAAATTCCTAAAAATTATTAAAAATTTATTGTCCCTTTATTTCCAAATTTTAACAGTACCATCCCAAGAAGAAGAAATTAAAAAATTAGTAAATTTATCTCCATTATTTTCTTCACTTTCATGTTCTAAACTTATAGGAATAATATCAGTAATAACATTTTTATGAGCAGCTCCTGCTATTCTAGTACAATAATTTAAAAATTTATTTTGAGATTTTTCATCTTCCAAAAATTCATTTTGAATAAAATTATGATAACAAATACCATTATAATTTTGATATTCTGAAAATCCCAAAACAGTTTTTTTAGGGCCATTTAAATTAAAAAATTCATTACTTTGTAAAATAATACTATCACAAAAAGTGCTTTTTGAAAAAATACAATTTGATATATTTTCAGGAGCATTGATTAAATATGAATAATTTTCTTGTTTTTTTTCTTCAATATTATTATTTCCTTCTTCAGCTATTGACCAATATCTTATTGTCATATCATTTCCAGCAGAAATTATATATGGATAATTTTCATTTACTAAATTTATTGGTGAAAAAGCAGTTTGAACTGTCGTTGGAGTTTCATATAAATTTGATAAGTTTTTTAATCTTTCCGGTATATTATTATAAAATTCATGTTTTATATTTGATAATAAAATCCCTTTATATTTATTATATATTCTATTATTGAAGTTTTTTAATTTATCAAAATTTATTTTTAATATTTTATCATATAAAACTTTATCATATTGTGTTTTCTGAGTTAATGATTCATTTTCATTTTCTTTAAATAAAGAAGGAATTTCAATTGTTAAAGGCTTCATTTCATTTGAATAGGTTTTATTAACTTTAAATAAATAATCACAATTTAAATTTTCTTTATTCCATAAACTTATTTCATGGTCTTCAGCTCCAGTCCAAATCATTAAATAATCTTGTAAACTTTGATATTTATTTAAATGTCCAAAACCATGTTTAGAAATATAAGAAGAAATACCAATAATAGGTTTATTATGACAATATTTATAATTATTTGAGATTGAATTTATTCTAATATCATAATTTAAAATATAACCTCCTAAAGTTCCTAAAGTTAAATCATTATAATTATTTTTAGTATATAAACAACTAATAATTCCTCTTTCAATTGGAATATAAGTTCTTAATGCTGTATTATTCATTCTTTGATCTAAAATATTTAAATAACCATTTTGTTGAGCAAAAACAATTTTTTGACTTTGTTGCATATTTTCTCCTATTCCTATACAACAAGTTATATTATTATTAAAATTTGAAGATAAAGAATTTTTTTTTTCATATAATGGAATTAAGAAGTTTGAAGTTGGTTTCATTTGAGGATTTAATTGATATAAATTTTCACCTGATGCAAAAATAAAATTTGAATTATCTATTAAAGTTATTGTCTTGTTATATAATATATTATAATTTCTTTCATTTTTTATATTAAAAGTAAAATTTTTCTTTAAATTTAATTCATTATTTTCATAGTTTATATCCCAAATATAAATACAAGCTTCATTATCAATTGAAGCAAATTGATTATTATTTATTGGAATTAATTTTTCAACTGATTTTTTTCGGTGATCATATATAGTTTTTATTAATTGTCCTTTGGGTCTCCATTTAGAAAATTGCTTTTTTTTAAAATTATCTTTGACTGTTTTGACATCTTCCCATTCACTTTGAACATTATTGTTTTCTTCTTCTTCAGTTGGAAAAAAATCATTTAAAGTTACTAATTTTAAATTTATTCCAAGAGTTCTAAATAAAAATCTAATTCTAAAATTTTGAGACGAAGTTAATATATTATCATTAACTTTAAAAATAACATCTTCATTTGTTTTAATATTGGGAATTGTTAAAGGAACAGTTAAATCACCTAACCACATTAATTTACATATAAAAGTTAACATATTTGCATTTTCTTCACTTGAATTTTGTTTACAAAATTTTTTATATTCTTTAGGAATAATATCATAAAAATTATTTCCTTTAAGATTTGACTGAGCAGTTTTATCTGCTTTAAATGAGTAATTTATATTATCATTTCCTAATGAATTTTCTTTTTGAGTTCTGATTAATTCTGTTAAAATTTTTTGAGGATTTACATCAAAAGAGTCTATTTCTTTAAAATCAAAATTTTCTAATTCTAATTGGAAAATTACTCTAGTTAATGGTTTAATTGTATATTCTTGTAATATATTTTTATTTAAATCAAAAGAAGGAGAATATAAAAAATTTTTCATAGAATCAAAAAAATTCGCCAGAATATCAATACTATCTAATTTTGAAAATAATTCACAAAGAAATTCACTCATTTTATTCTTAATTAAAATATTTGGATGTACAATAAAAGGTAATAACTTTTGTGCTATTGCAATTCCATTTTCTGTAGGTAAATAATCTATTTTTAATAATTCATAAACACAATTAATTAATTCATATTGTTTTAATTCATTTGAATTATTTGAAATTAATTCTTGCATACAAGGAAGAATATAAGTATTTAAATTATCTTCTCCTAATATTATAGACATTTTTGGAATCATTTTAATAATTTCTCTTTGAATTATCCATTGTGTGTTATTTATATTATTTATTATAAATTTTATAAAGTCAAATGTCTTTCTTTGACCGTAAAAATTTAATAAACCCGGTAATTGCCTTATTAATGCAATAATAACATCAATTTCTTCATTATTACTTATAATATCTGAAATATAACCAAATAATCTATCTTTAAATTCTTTTAAGGCATTATCATAATTTAGAAATATTTCTGTTTTACTTTTTTTTTCTATTTTTGTATAATATTCTATTTGAGCTTCTAAATTATTATTATCTGTTTGAATTTCATTTTCTTGATTTTTCAAATTTGATGATTCATTTAAATAACCATACATTTTGAAATTTGATCTTAGTATAACTCCAAGAAATTTTTTTTCTAAATCGATGATTTTTTCTATTGAATTGATAAAAATAATTATTAACATATTATCTTTTGAATGATATAAATATAATAGACTATCAAAAATATATGAACTTAAATAAGGGAAATAAAATACAGGAAGAGTTAGTTTTGAATAATCAATACTATAAAATAATTCAAATAAATAATCAATAGTTGTTAAGTTATTTAAATTATTCATTCTTTTTAAATTTTCAACAAAATAAGGAATAATAATATCGATTTTAAAAAAATCTGGAAATTTCATTGAAAAATTTTTAATCATTTCTAAAGCTACTAAATTTGAACTATCATATTTTACAGAATCTAAATTCTGTAATAAATAATCCATAAATATTCTTGCTGTTTCTTTATTAAGATTTTTATCAAATATTGATGGATCAATTTCTTCTTCATTTTTTAAATTATTTAAATTATCAAAATCTAATATTAAATCAAATAATAATTCGTCATTTTCTTCTTTTTTATCTTCATTTGGAATTTCAAAATCATTAACACTATATAAATTATTATATATATTATCCTTATTAAGATCATCTACACTATTATTAATTTTTTTAAAATGATTTTCTAAATTTTTTGACATTTGAAGTATATTTTGATCTTTATGAATACCTAAATTAATACTATGTTTTTTATTAAACTCTTCCTTATATATTTTTTCTTGTTCTTCAACTTGAATTTTCAAAATTTCATTTTCTTTATTTTTTCTAATATCATCTTTAAAATCTTTAAAGTAAATATTCATTGTTAATTGATTAATAATTTCAAAATTTAATTTCTGATAAAGTAAAGGAGCTTTTTCATTAAAACCATAAAGAACTTTCCAAATTTGTTTCCAATGTTTATATAATAATCCTATAATAATGTCAGGTTTCCAACAAGAACTAACAATAATATTATTTAAATGAATTAAAACTTGACTCATTGCAATTGGGCATATATCCATTATCATAATTTCCAAAACTTCTTTGATATCAATTCTTTCTTCAGGATTTAGTTTAGTCATTTTACAAATTAAATCTCTAATTTTTTCATTTTTAATTTTTCCTAAAATTTGTTCCATAACATTAGGATCTTTTTTATAACTTAATATTTTACTTAAATCTAATAAATTTTCTTCAAGAATAAATTCAGCAAATATAACTCCCGCACTGAAAACATCCATTGAAGGTTTTAATTCAAATTCTTTGTCTTCTTGAAATTCATTTTTATCAACAAATCTTTCAGGGGCTAAATAACAACTTTTAAAATTATCTGTTGAATTTACTCCAAAATAATAATAATAATTTCCTAAATCATCCATTTGAATATATGCTGGTTTAAAAGGTGAAATATCACTAATGAAAACTGAATTATTTGAAGATAATAATATGTTTTCAATTTTTAAATCTCCATGATATATTTTTGCATAATGTAATTGATATATACCATAAAAAAATTGAAACATTATCCAAATTTTTTCTATCTTTGATAAATATGGTAATGTATACATTCTTTCTTTTAAATCTATAAAAAAATTTTGCCTAATTAATAATCCTGCTCTTATATTATCTTCTAGTTTAATAATTGGACATACATTATAAAATTCAGTGTAGGAATTTGGTTTTATTTTTTTATCATTTATTTTTTTTTGAATTTCTTCCATTTTTGTTCTCATTTTATCATATATTGTTAAATCATAATCATTTTTAAAGAAAATTTTAACTATTAAAGGTGCTTTATCAAATTCATTTGTTACTGAAATTGTTTTATATAATAAACCTTTATTAATTATTTTATATTTTTCAAAATGAGGATATTGTCTCATGAAATTATCTATATCAGGAGATGTCTTTTTTTTACCTATTGTTTGTCCCATTTGTTTTTAAATTATTATTTTTAAAAATAATTGTAGAAATTAAAAATAAATAAAATGCAATATAGATTTTTTCAAGAAAAAAAGAAATTTAATTTATTGAAAGAAATAAAGAATTTAATAAAGAATTCACTAATATTTTTATTGGGGATTTATTTTAATCTTCAAATTTATCCAAAATCAAAAAAATATAATATTTTACATATATTTCGAGAAATAGTAGAAGAAATGAATTTAAAAAAATCAAATAAAAATGATGTTAATGAAATACTAAATTATCCTTTATTATATAATTTTATTTTAGATATTTCAAAGTATAATTATTTAGGAAATTGGGAATCTTTAAATATTGAAAATAATATATTCAAAAACAAAAATGGTGATATTGAAATATCTATTGTAAAAACTTTCTCTCATTTAATTGATTTTGATAATAACAATTATGATTTTTCCGTAATTTTACTTTTAAATGATGGTAAATATATTGATAATCAATTAAAAGGTATTTTTAACTTCTCTCTTCCTAAAGATTTTAGTAAAAGAATTAATGAATCAATAGTATTTCAAAGAAATTTAACAATTATTTTAACAAATATAACTTTTAATTATTATTTTGAAGGTATATTTTTTTTATATGATTCATTAAACTATAAGAATAATCAAATAAATATGACCTTCATTCCTAAAATAAAAAAATTTTCTAATAATATAAATTATGAAAAAGATAGTTCATTATTTTCAGAAATTTATATTTCAATTAAAAACATATATGATAGGGATTTTACATTAAAATGTTATGGAAAATTAAATAATGAAAAAGAATATTATTCAAAAGAAATTTCCAATTATTATTATTTATTATCTCTATGGGGAGTCATACAAATCATTTCGAGAAATTATATGAAAGAAGGACTTAATTTACTTTCATCTTTTATATATATAATTTGGACTTGTTATGTTTCTGCTTTAAATTTACTTTTATTTGTATATGAACTTCGATATGAATTTGGGATTATTTATCTATTATATTTTTTTTTGGTTAATGTTCAAATTACAGAAGTATTAGATTGTACTGAAAAAAAGTTATTTAATAGTTATTTCAGAGATATTAATAAATTCAAAAAAAAAATGTGTAATTTTGCAATATTTTTTTATTTATCTATATCTATTTTTTTATTAAATGCTAGATTCATTGTCAATTATTCATATGCTACATTTTTTTTTTTTTTTTTGACTTGGTTTGGTGAAATTTTTGAGAGTGCATATAAAAAAAGAGTTCCTAAAATATATATATCAACTATTTATTTAAAGACTTTTTCCCAAATATTTATCCTAATTTATTTTAAAGCAAATCCAACTAATTTTTTACATTTGAAACCATCATATATTAAAATTACTTTTATTATATTAATATTGTTAATTGAAAGTTTAATACTTACTTTACAAATAATAATAAGTCCTAATTTTTTTATTCCTAATTTTTTGAAAAACTCAAAAAATTTTATTACTTATAAATATATAATTCAATTAACTGATGAAGAAAAAGAAAATCTTTGTTCAATTTGTCTAAATAAAATAAAAGATAATTCAAATTCTAATTCTTTATATCAAAGAGAAGAAAATAATTTAAAAGAATCAGAAAATCAAAAATTAACAAAATTTTTATCAGATTTAAAATTAAAATGTATAAATTATTTTAAAAAGCCAATAATAGTTACTCAATGTAAACATATTTTTCATTCTATATGTTTAGAACTTTATCTTTCTTCAAAAAATACATGTCCAATTTGTAGAAGGGTAATTCCAAAAGAATAAATAAGTTAAAATAAAAATTAAAAATATGATTAAATTACTTTATAAAAATAATAAAAAAATATTAAATATAATAATGTTGGTAATATATTTTGGGGAATCAGAAGTCAAAAAAAAATTCCAATAATAAATATATTTTTTGCAATTTTGTTTATAATAATTTAATATCAATAGAGTTGATTTTTGGAAAAAAATGTATAAATCAATATAGAAATAAGATTAAAAAAGATGAATATTGCTGGATAAAAAGAATTTAGTTCTATTAAAAGATGTTGTCCTAGTTATCATGGATTTTTTAGTTATTGATATTATTAAATAAGAAAATTTTACTATTTAGAAAGACTGTGATGATTTTATTATTTACTTGGAAATAAAAATAAAATTAAAAAAATAAAGTTGTCAATAATAAAAATATTAAAAATTTTAACATGAATATAATATTTCGAAATCAGCTAATATTAAAGAGATTAAGATTAAAAATGAATTAAAAAGAAAATGTGATGATAATAATGTCAAAGTCATCATAATTTTAACAAAAGAAAAAAAAGTAATATATAATATTATTCTTTAATTAAAATCTATTTAATAATTTAGTATAATAAAAATCTTTAATATTAATTTCAAATTAATAATTTATTTTTTTAAATTTACTTTCCAAGAAGATAAATGTCTAAGGCTGAAGAAGAATTAATTAATAGCAATGAAATAATTATTCCTCCCAAAGATGAAAATATTCAAAATAAAACGACAAAATCAAAAATTAGTTTAATACAACAATTAAAAATAAATAAAGCAGGATTAAATATTTTTTTATTTAATGCATTAATTTTTATAACTTATAATATAAACATAAATCATTTATATTTTGGATATTTCACTAAAAAAATAGGTTTAATTCAATGTTTTCTTTTATTAATATTTATAGGTATATTTTCTATTTTATTCCAAATAAACCTAATTAAAAAATTAGAAAAAAATAATGAAGATACATTATCTGCAATGATTCAAGAACATTTTGGTTTATTATGTAGTCAATTATTTGAAATTTTATGTTTTTTATGGGTTATTTTTAATTTTTTAATTACTTTTCTCACATATTTTCATTTTATAATTATTAGTTATTTTGGGAATGAAGCTGAATTCAAATTTTCAAATAATTGGTTTTCTTGTATTATTATCATGATAATATTTATAATTGTATTTTTAATCATTAATTCTTTAGAAAATTCTTCAGTTATTGATATAAACATTATTTTAAATTTTCTTTTAGATATTGTTTCTATTTTATTAATGGGGAAAAAATTATATTTAGGAATTAGAGACAATAAAATAAAAGGAAAAATTTGGGAAAATAATTTTAATGAAAATGAATTTATAAAAGCAATTTGTATATTTTCAAATTCATTTCATAGTTTATTAGTTTTATTTTATGTAAATAAAAAATTAAAATTATCATTGTATCCAATTTTAAAACATAAAAAAATATTATGGATTAATCATATAATGATTTTTTTATTTTATTCTTTTTATATTTTCCAAGGTTACTTTGATGTTTTTGAAGATAATGATTATGAATATTTATTATCTATTATAATAAACAATACAAATGCTAAAATTGAAGATTACTCTTTGATTATTTGTAATATTCTTTCTCAAATTTTAAATATTAATTTCTATTTATACACTATAAAAAATTCTATTTTACGAAATAGTGTTCAAATTCAATTCAAAAATAAAATTTCTGTTTTTATGTTCACCCTTTTAATTCTTATTATATTTACTGTATTTGGAGGATTTTGTTATTTTAATCAAGTTTCAACATATAATCTATCATTAATAAATAATTCTTCTTTTGGTTTGTTAGTGAATTTCTTATTTCCATTTTTATTTATTCTCAAATATCATCTAAGATATTCTAGTTATTTTTTACTATCAGTAATATTTTTAATTAGTTCAGTTTGTCTTATTCCTCTTTATGAAGTAATACAAGATTTTTTATTATATTATAAAATAATAGGATAATTAAAATTTTGTCTTTTGAATAAATAAAATAATATATAAATAGATTTTTTTAATATTTTTAATAATTTAAATTTATAAATAATTCACATCTTAAAATTATTAAAAACTATAGTTGAATGTTTCAATCCAAATCTTGTATCAATAAAAATAAATAATATTAATCAAAATAAATTAAAAAGATTAATATAAAGAATGAAATAAATAATTAATAAAATTTAAATTAAATAATATGTTCTCCAAATAAATAATATATTCCAAGTATATCCTGAATGTATTTAATTCCAGATATAATATGAAAATAAAGGATGTAATAATGAATTATGTTATGAAAATGACATAATAAAATAAATTCTTCAGCCAATTCATTTTCAAGAATTGCTTGAATAATCATATTAAAAAATTTGAAAGAAATTAAACATTGTCAAATTCTTTTAGTAAAATCTGATTTTTTTACCAATAATTATTATTGTTATTATTTTTTAAAATGTTAAAAACATTTATAATTACAAAACGAAAAATAAATATCTTTTATATTTTTTTAGAATAATAAATATAATTCAATTTGATTTTATATAAATTATAATTGAATTAATATAAACAGCTTATTATTAATTTTTAAATGAAGCAAACAAAATTATTATTAAAAACAGAAAAACAAATTAATATTTTTTTACATTTTATTTTAATCAAAAACTTAAAATTATTGATAAAAATTAATGTCACAATATAGTTCATCAACTACATCAAGTGATATTCCCCCAATTGAGGTTTTAAAAATCCCAAATTTATTATCAAATATTACAAACGTTTTAGTCGAACTAATAAATAAAAACGGTAAAGGAATATATGTAAAAAAAATCCATTTTGTTCAAAATTCATTCCAACTATTTCTATTACTGATTATCTTCTAAGATTTAAAAAATATACAAATATTGAAAATTCAACTTTAATAATTGGTTTAATTTACTTAGATACAATTTGTTCAAGAGAAAATATTATTCTTCAGGAAAATTGCATTCATAGATTACTTTTAATTTGTTGTGTTTTAGCTATTAAATTTAATGAAGACTTAATTTTTGATAATGAATATTATGCTAAAATTGGTGGTATTTCTCTTAAAGAAATAAACTTATTAGAATATTATGCTATTAAATTTTTGGATTTTGATTTGTTTTTTGATGAACAAATTTATAATAAATATGTTCATTATTTAAGAAATGAATTTAAATCTTAAAAGTTATATGAATTTTTTGAAAAAATGGTAGTGTAAATATATATATGTACAAAAAAAAGAAAGAGTATATGTTGAGTTGAGTTTAGTTTAGTTAAGTTTAGTTAAGTTAATTTATATATATTATAAATAAAAAGGAATATTTCCTTTAAAAAAATAATTTAAAAACAATAAAAAAGAAAAAATCAATATATAGCATTAATAAAAAAAAAATATATATAAAAGCCTTTTAAAATGGCAGAACCAAAGCAACCTACTATAAACTTAATATCTTTAGATGAAGAAAGTAAACTCAGCAATGATTTAAAAGATGAAAAAGAGAGAGAAGATGAAGATGAATTTGATAAAGAAATAAAAGAATTAAACGGAGAAAAAAAGAAAGAAGAAGAAGAAGAAGATGAAGATGATGAGTTAAAAGAAGAAAAAGATTTTGAAAATGAATATATAGTAGGACCAAATTCAGAATATAAAACAATTCAAAGTGCAGTAAATGTTTGTAAAAATAAATCAATAATAAAAATATCTCCTGGAATTTATCGTGAAAATATAACAGTAAGAAATAAAAATGAAATAGAAATCTGTTCTTTGGTTGCAGATGACCCTGCAATATTATTATCTGAAAATTCTCCATGTATAATGATACATTGTTTAGAAGCAAATGACACTGTAAAAATATATAATATAAAATTTATTCATAGAGGAATAAGAGATGATGTCACTGATGAAGATTTATTACAAACAGAATTTTTTGCTTGGCATATATCACATATAAATAATAAAGAATCATATTTTATTTATAAAAATGCTGAAGAAGTTGAAAAATTAGAAGTTAATAATGTTTTAGATATTAAAATTATAGAAAATATATTTGAAGATAATCATGGTAATTTTTGTGCAATAAGTATTTTAAAAGGAACAATATCAGTGAATAATTGTCAAATATCATTAGCATGTTTAACAACAGAAACAAAAAATGTATTACCTGCTATTTATATAGAAAATTCAATAGCAATAATAGAAAATACAACAATAAAAGGAAATAAAGATTATTTAACTGTTGGAATATATAGTCATGATGCTCAATTAAAAATAAATGAATGTAGAGTTTTTAGACATAGATGTGGTGGAATTGTTTCAGTTGTTAATGAAAGAAATTCAGTAAATATAAGTAAATGTCATGTTTTATTAAATGAAGGTTGTGGTATTTTAATTATGAGTTTAGTTGGGAAAAGTGCTTTAAAAGAAAAAGCTGCTGGAGTTAAAAATACTTTAGAAATAAATTTAGAACAAAATGTTCTTGAATTAAATCAAGGAACTGGATTAATTTTAACTAAATGCTTTAATGCTTCTGTAATTGGAAATAAATTTTTTTCTAATATTTTAAATGGAGCAACTTTAACTGATTGTGATGGTTTTGTAATGATGAATAATTTTATTAAAAATAAAGGAACTGGACTTGTTTTAGAAGCTATTGAAGAAAGTAATGAAGCAAAAATATTTAAAAATTTCTTTGATGAAAATTATAAAAATGGAATTGATATTAGAGGAAAAAATAATAATAGTATAATAAGTCAAAATAGTAAAATTGCAAATAATTATTTAAACGGAATTTATGTTCACAATGAAGCATCTCCTGAAATTAAATATAATGATATTTTTGAAAACAATCATCATGGAATATTAATAGAAAGTAATTCATATGCAGAAGTAAGTTCAAATAAAATATTTGGTAATATAAAAACTAATGTAGCTTTTGGAGGAAAATTATCTTCTAAAGTGAAAATAACAAGTAATGAAATTTATAATTCTAGAAATGAAGGAATATATATTGTTGAAGCTGATGGAGGTGAAGTTGCAAGAAATAAAGTTTATGATAATAATGAAGGTATTGTTTTAATTAATTGTGTTGGAACTTTAATTCATCATAATGAAATTTATCATAATATGAGAACTGGTGTTTTAGTTTCTGATGAAAGTATTTGTACATTTTTAAAAAATGAATTAGTTGAAAATTATTTTATTGGATTACTTATAAGAGATAGTTCTACTGGAAGTTATAGAGGAAATTTAATGAGACAAAATGTCATTCAATTTTATGTTAGTAAAGAATGCTTAAAATTAAAGGATTCTATTGTTAGACATAATAATGTTGAAGGAAGGTTTGAAACAGCTGATTTTTGTAATATATTTTAACTTTTTTTAATTTATTTTTTTTTTTTAATTGTGGTAATTTTTCCTTTTGAAATGATTGTTAGCTTTTAAATTTTATTTTTTTAGTGAAATATTATTGTTTATAAATTTATAATTTAATTTGAATAAATTTTTATTTTTATTGACATTCATTATTTAAAGTTTTTTATTATTTAAGTTTATTCCATTCAAGACCATTAATTTTTACTTTTGGAAATTTTGAATGGAATATTTTAAACCATCTAATATCTTCATATGAAAAATTATAGTTTTTTGGATCTCCCTCTTTATAAGGTAAAACTCCAATTTCTTTCATACTATTTTTTTTCATAAAAAAATTAATCAATCCATTTATAGGTAATTCTGGATTTTGATCCAAATAACAACAATCTATTGTTTCAGATTTTGAAAGTCCTTCAAAAATTGGTCCATAGTTTTTTGAATTAAATTGCATTCCTTGTAAATAAATTTTATGAAGCGTTTTACTTTTACTTAACATTTCTTTTAAAAATTCATATTTTTCTACTGGATTAAAACCTAAATCTAATGTATAAATTTTGCTTTTTCTATATAATAAACCATTTTTTATAAATTTATAATCCTCTAAAGTTAAATTTGTTTTTTTCGCATAAAAATGAAGTAATTCTTTACAAAGAATTATCTTTTCTAATAATTGTCCACTTTCTGCTAAATTATTTTCAGATAAATTTAAATTAAATAAATTAGGATGTTTATTTATTGAATTTGCAATAACTTCAAGACCAGTTTTACTAAAATTATTTTTACTTATATTAAATTCATTTAAACTTATACATTTTTCAAGAAAATTATTTACTGGTTCCATTCCCTTATTACTTATTTTATTTCCACTTATATCTAAATATCTTATTCTTTTATATTCAAGAGCTGCCAATAAAATATTAATTGCTGCATCATTAATAGAATTATTACTTAAATTTACATATTGAAGATTAAATCCTTCTTGGAAAATATATTTTATAATATAATTCCAACCTTTAAATACAGAAGAAGTAATTGTATTATTACTAAATATAAATCTAATTAAATTATGATAATATTGAATGTTTTCAATACAATCTTTAAATTTGAAATTTTTATCAGAATCATACTTATCAAAAGTTATATTTTGAATTTTTAAAACTTTTATTAAATCTTTTTGATTTAATTGATCAATTGGTTTTCCATTTCTTAAATGAAATTTAATTATTATTGAACCCAATTGATAAATATTTTTTGTATCATTAGTAATTGTAGTCGTTTTCTTATTTTGAATATCATAAACAATATAAGTTTTAAATGGTTTATTTTCATTAATTTCATATAAAGATTCCCTAATTTTTAAATTTAATTCATCATTAAAATCACTTGAAATAGTAAGTTCATAATCTTTATTGATATCTTTGTTTTTTGAGTCATTAATTTTATTTTCTTTCTCAATTAAATCATTATAACCTTCTTCTTCATTTTTATTAATTTCATTATTTCTAATTTCCATATTAATATTACATTTACTTAAATCAAAATAATATTTTGAATTTTCAGCAATAACAAAAGTTGAATAATAAGGAAACATTGTTTCTTTAATAGAAACATCAACAACGCATAATCTTAGTAAATTTTTAATATCTACATTAAAAAAACAATCTACTTTTTCTTTACTTTTTGTAATTGCAACTCCTTCAGTTGTGTGAATATAAAATAATAAATGAATATAATCTTTTATATCAAACATTAATTTTAAATCATTATTATATTCATTTTCCCAAATTGAATTTATTGAAAGATTTTCTTCTTTTTTTAAAAGTTTTTTATGAATTTTCTCAAATTGTAATATTTTTGGTTCTTCTTTCCAAGAAAGTTTAAAAATTTGAATTTCAAATGAATCTGATACATCAGGAATAGGTTCATAAAATGGTAAATTTGATGAAGAACTCATTGAAGTTAAATTAATTATTTATAATTTAAAGAAATTATTTCATAATATATTTAATTTTTATTGTGATTATTCTATTTTTTATTATTTTTATTTTTAATATAAAAAATAAAAATGAAAAAACCAGAGAGAAATAGTTCGTAAGTTTTTATATAATAATTAATAGTGATAGTTCAATATTTTCAAAAAGAAAAAAAACTAATGACAATAAATTAAAAAAAAAAATGAAAAGTGATTATGTTCAATATATAAAATTTCAAAATTATAAAAATAAAAAAGCTCTTTTAAATAGTAAAACTTCTTTAATAAAAGTTCCAATAAAGGAAATAGAAAATGAAAGTGAAAGTAGAAAAACAAATAATTTAGAAGAAATGAATAATTCAAATTCCCAAAAATTAATATTACCTTATACAATATTTAAAAGAAATATGACCCTCAATGAAAATTTAATTTCAGGTTCTGAAAATTCTTATTCAAGTACATATAATTCTTCAAGTAGAACAAGATTATTTTCAGAAAACACAATAAAAAATCATCCTTTATTAATTAATAAAGATAATAATAATAATATAGAAAATAATAATTTTATATTAGATAAAGATAAAAATAATTATTTATTGAGCAAAGAATCAATTTTAAGTAAATTTCAAAGCAATAGATTACATTATATAAGAAATAAGAACAATAAAGTTAAAAGAAATAATTCACAAAAATTTACTAAATCTTCATCAAAGAATTGTTTTTTGAAAAAAGATAATGAAAAAAGTAGAAGTTGTCTTAGATTATTATCAATTAATCCAAAACAACATTCCACTAGTGAAAAAACATTAACTTTTTTAACAACAAATAATAACAATAATAATAATATTAATAATATAAACAAAAATAATATTTATCGTTCTAGAAATTTAATTAATAATCGTCCTATCAAACTTTTAAGTTTCGATGATAATCATATTAAACCTTCAAATAATAATTCTAATTATTCTTTTTTAGAAAATAAGAGTTTATCAACAAAAAATTTCAAAAGATTTTCTGTTGATACAATATCAGTATTTCCTGATTTAAGAAAATCTAAAAAATCAAAAAGTGAAAAATCTAATTTAAAAGCATTAATTGATTTAAAATTAACCAATTATTCCCATAATAGTGAAAAAGAAAATCAAAATATTCAAAATAATTATATACCAATATTTAAACGGAAGAAATCAAAAGAATCAAAAAAGAAAAGAAAAACAAATAGAAGATTAACAAAAATATCAGAAGTTGATTTTAATGGAGGAAATACTAATAAATCTTTAAGTAATAATCAAATATTATCAATTGGTGAGTATCAAAAATTAGGAACTGTAAAATTCTTTGATTTAGATGTAGAAAGTGAAAAATATATAAATCAAAGAAGATCTTTTGATTTTCATGACATCAAAACAAATGAAAAAAATAAAATATATAATCAAAGTAAATTTTTTACTAATCAAAATAATTATCATAGTAATAAAAATTTGATTAGAAACAGTTATTTAATTATTCAAGACGAACATGAAAATGATTATCAGTTTAATGATATTATAGAAGAAATTGATTATGAGCCTAAAGATAAAGCAGAAAAATTTATTCATTTTTTAGAAAAAGATATTGATGAAAGATTAAATGTTATTCATGATGTAAATTTTCATAAACAAAATAATTTTATTGATCATCTCATGGAAGATTATAGTAAGAAATATTTAATTAAAAAATTTAATTATATTGAAAGAATTAGTTCAAACCTTTTTTTTCAAAATATAAATGACAATATATATTATTTAAAAAATGAAATTTTTAATCCAAGTAAAAAATATGAAAATTATCTTATAAATAAAATGCTATTTCAATTATATTCAACATATTTTAAAATATCCCAAACAGCAACATCATATATATTTAATCATTATTTTTCAATATCTTTACCAATAAAAATATTCAAAGAACATTTTTTTGAATTTGATTTTACAGAAACGAATAAAAATACTTTATTTATAAATTATAAAATAATAACTACGAAAAAATCACAAAGAAATTCATCTCCAAAGAAAAAAAATAATACATTTGCTATAATGATTAATCATTTACCTAAAGAAGATTTTTATTATTTATTAAACTTTTATCAAATAGATTATGAATATTTTATAATTCCCCATTTTACCCAAAATAAATTGTCGGGAGTTGAATTAAAACAATTTGAAAAAGAAGAAGAAAAAGAAAACACAGTTAAATCAAAAAATAAATTCCATTATAAAAGATTTTCAAAGCAATTTACTTTAAAAAATGAATTAGCAAATGAAAAAAAGCATTTTGATAAGAATTTATTAAGAAATGCTTTAAAAAAAAATAACTATTTTTGCAGGAAAAATATAATAAAACAATCAATAATTAATATATATGAAGAAAAAAGAAAATCATCTCGTAGATTATTAAGAAAAAGAGATATTATTGAAAAAAAGCAACAAATAGAGGTGGGAGTGAATAAATTAACAATGATATCAAGAGCAAATGATTTAAAGCAAGAAATGTTAAAAAAATTAAATTCAAGAAAAGATGAAATAATATTTTTTATAAAAGACAGAAATTATCCTGGTTTTACTTCAATATTTGAAAAATATAAAATTTCACCTGATATGAAAGATCAAAATGGAAATCCATTATTGGGAATTGCTGTTCAAAGTAATTCTTTTCAAATTGCAAATTATTTATTAAATATTGGAGCTGATCCTAATATAAGAGATAATAATAATAATACTCCTTTACATATTGCTTTAACTTTTCATAATTATGAAATTGCTGATATGCTTATTGAAAGAGGAGCAGATGAAAAACTTACTAATAAAATGGGAATTACTCCTTGGCAATGTTTAGATAGTGGACATTCTATTATTTGAATTTTTATTTTTTTCATTTTATTTTTTTTCTTTTTGGTTGTTTTAACTTTTAATAATGGATATTTTGGTTTTTTCTCTTTATTTCTTTAAGTTTTAGAATTGGGATTTTCTGTTTTTATTTTTTTATTTATTTATATTTATACTTTTTTACTTTAGATATTGTTTGTTTTCTTTTTTTACAATAATTTTATGGATGTTTATAATAATAATATGGGATAATTAATATTTGTTAATTAGTTTAAATAAAACAATTAAGATTTTTAAAATAATTTTTAAAAAATGATAATATATATTTTATAATATTTTCATTTTAATTAATATAATTATATATAAGATTATATAAAAGAACTCCTTTTTGATGAATTATGCTCATTAATTTTTATAGTATAACATTATTTTTAATATAATTAATGAAATAAAATATTACTTTGAATTAAAATATGATTTTGATTTTGTGAAGTTTAGAAAAAATAGTTTACTTACTTTTAATAAAATAATTTAAATAGATTCTTTTATATTATTATAATGTTAATTATATATTATATTTATCTTCTTTTGAATAAACCAATTATTCTATAACGAAAATAATGATTAAAAAATAATATCTTATATTTTTTCTTTTTCTTTAAACCTTAAAATATTTCTTAAAGTATTTATTAGAAAGAAAAGCATTTTAATATTCAATTTTCTTTTACTTTTTTATGTTTAGGTCAATATAAATATATCCAGATTTAAAAAGTATTCATCATTCTTTATGATATGATAAAAGTAAATAATCAGGCGAATGTATAAAAATTTATCCAACTTTTAAAAATAAGATAAGATAAATAAAATTTATTAATAATGAAATAGGATTTTTGTGTGATTATTTTATAAATGATAATTTTTTCTTTTTCTATCCCAAAAAAAGAAAAGAAATACCTTTGAATAATAATTGATTGTATAAATGTGGGTTATTAAAAAAGAAAAATATTAAAATTATATATTTAATAGACTATAAAATACAATAAAATATTAATACTATTTATTTAATTTTCTGGTTAAAAAATGAAAATTTTGATTATAAATCTTTAATAAAAATAATATATTATTTGAAAACATTTGAAAATGTTCATCAAATTCTTTATAATATTTTTTCAGCTTTTCAATATATTCATTATTTTCTTTCGAATATTTATCAATAATTGGAAGATATTTTTTATAATTTTTATTCATCTTAATAAAAGATATTAATTTTTTTATTCCTTCACTAAAATTATCACATAAATTTATTAAACAATTAAAAGAATTTCTTATTTTATCATTATTAGAAATTATTTTTAAATATTTTTCTAAATTTATTCTTTCTTCCAGTCTAATTGTTTTAATTTCTTCGATTATATTTTTAATATTTTCAATTAAATTATTATTTTTCTCGAATAAATCATTATATAATTGATTATTTAAACAATTTGGAACATCTAAGAATGGAATTCTTAATATATTTTGTTTATTATTCGGAATTTTTAAATCATTTATTTCTCTTTTATTGTTTTCTTGATAATTATTCAACTCTTGTTTTATGTTTTTTTGTTTTATTTTTTTTGAGAAAATTGTTTGATAAATTTTATAAAAACTTATTGGAGAATTAGCAATTTTTAATATACAACATTTACAAATATATTTTTCATTGTGGTTCGTCTCATAATTATCATTTATTAATTGAAAAATTTCTCCTGATTCTAAAATAATTTGAATAGGTGTTTTGGTACTAATTAAAAAACTATAGTTTGCATAAAAATAAAAAAAGAATTCAAGAAAATTTTTTCCATTTTGGAAATAACAAATATTTTGGATAGAATCATATATTAAATTACATAAATTACATTCAATGTTTTGTTGATTTTTTATGGATTTATTACATTTTTCATATGTTTTCAAAAATTTATTCTTATTCCTGAAAATTAATTCTTTTACATTTTCTATTGTTACTGTTTTTTTATTTGTTTCTTGAAGTGATAAGTTATTATTAATTGTTTGATTACAATTTATATTATAAAAATTTTTATTGTTTATTTTATATGAATAAGATTTAATAATAATATCGTTATTTTTATCAGTTTCAACAATATTAATGTTTTTATTATCATTATAATAGTCTTTTAAATTTTTCTCATTATCAAAACCATTTATTAAATCATAATTATTAAGAGCTTTATTTCCATTGTTTTTAATATTATCAATATTATCATTGAAAAAAATTTTAATTTTTCCAATTTTTTTATTTTTATTATTTTTTTTATTACCGTTTGAATTAGAATTCATAGTAAAAATTGATTTAGATTCATCCATCATATTTTTTTTCTTCTTATCATTATTTTCTTTATATAAACTTTTGCATTTTTCACATTTACATTTTTTCTTACATTTAAAACACTTCCAACTATATTAAAAATAAAAAAAATAAATTATAAAAAAATTACTTTTTTCTTTCTATACTATTATGGTCTTCATCTAATAATAAAGCAGTAGTACTCATAGCCTAAAATTAATTAATTTATTTAAATAATACATAATGTTTCTTTAAGCATTTTGTACAATAACTTTCTCTGCAATTTTGAACGTAACATGTAATCATCTTACTAATTAATTTTATTTCTCCACACATATGACAATTAATATATTCTTGATTAATTAAATTATTTCTTTTTTTTTTCTTTCTTAAATCATATTTAGAAGTTTTTACAGTACTTGTTAATTCTATAATAAATGATTTTAAGTAAATTTCTTACTGTTTTTTTGTTGATCTGAATTTAAATTATTAATTAAAATATCCAAATCTTCATTTGAAGTTGGAGGAATTTCAACCACAACATTGGTAATTTTATCATTTTCATTTTGATTTTTTTGAAAAGTAGAATTAGCATCTTTTAAAGAAAAAGTAGATTCCTGACCTCTAAAGATATTAAAACATTTAAATTTACGTTTTAATAGACTCTTCTTCTTGATTTATTTTATTATGTAATTCAGTAGAATTCTTACAAGGGAATAAATTTATTGGTTTTTCTTGATGAGTATTCTATATATTTAATATTATAGTACTTCTTTTTGTTCCTTCTGGATTAAAGATATACTATGTGAATTTGAGTTGTTGTTAAACATTTTTCTTTTGTTAATATAATTATTTAATTATAATGGATACAATTTATATTTAAATTAAAATTTTGTTAAATATGACCCTTGCATATGAAGTTAAGAGAATTTGAGTCATTTTTCTATATCTTTTGTCCAACGTTCAAATTTTCAACATTTATTATTTTCAAAAGATATTATTTTGGATGTAAATGTATTTAATTTATAAAATTAATTTTTTGAATATATTTACATAACAAACATTAATAAAAAGATTAATAGTACTTGAAACTGATTATAAATAATTTTTTTTATTTTATATTATATTCTTTCTTGAATATCTAAAAAGTAAAGATATTTTAAAAATATTTTCCAATCTCAAAAAAATAATGACTCATTGATGTTGGAAAATTCGTTTATTTTTTTTTTTTATCTTTTACTAATAATATATAATAGGATTTTTTCTTTAAACTAAAAAAGATTAAAAATATCTTGAAAAATTATATAATTTTCCTATAGATCAATATAATGTCAATAATTTAATCTTTCAAAATAAAAAATAAAAAAATATTAATTTTTTTCCCAACATAAAAAAAATAAAAAAAATTAAATTAATAATAATACCAAAATAAACTAAAAAAAATAAAACCAATTAAAAAAATGTACGCCCCATCAAAATACTCAAGTTCTTCAACAAGGTAAAAAAAAATATAACTGAAACAAAAAATATATAGTATCCGTAACCAATACTCTCGTCAACCTTCATCACGTAGTGCAATACCAATATATCCTCAAAGTGCCTTTTCCCAAAACTACTCTTTAGCCCAGAATCTAATCCAATCTCGGTTAGACAAATTAAACCAAGAACGTCTCCTCTATCGTCAAGTACCTCAGAATCCTCCCAATTACCCAAGATATTATCAAAATGATTTATCAGGTTTATATAACCTTCGATCCTTATCAAATGCTCGTGGTCAATTAACAAATCCTCATTTATACTCTTATCAATTCATGGATCCTATTTATTACCCTTTGGAAATGCCTGTTAATGGAGAACCCATTGCTCTCCCCAGAATAGAAATGGGAGGCCCAGTCGATAACACCTGCTGTGGAATAGGGAATGTTAATGCACCCGGCAACTGTGGTGGTGGATGTGGATGCGGGAATGGACTCTGCATGCAGGACCTACTTATTTTACTTAATGGATTCGGTGATATTAAATTACCTTTAATTAAACCAGTTGATGTTCCCAGGAACCGAAATTTTCCACAACAAGAAAAACCACCTACTATGAAGCGGCAGGAGATCCCTCAAAATGAAAAAAAAGAAGAAGTAAAAGTTCCTGAAGAAATTAAGGAAGAAAAAGAAGATAGAGAGGAAAGGACAGTTCCTATTATACCACCTTCAAAAAAAAAAAATCAAAAACCTCCTCCTAAAGAAAGGCGGAATTGGTGGAAATTAGCTAAGGATTTTGTTGAAATGTATAATTTTTGGTCTACTAGTGTTAAATATTGTGAAAATTCAAAATACAGAAATGGATATATTGCTGATAGATATAAATCTGTTTCTGAAGAAATTGAAATTTTAAAAGAATGGATTATTGGAATTGAAGAACCTTTTTGGAATGAATTTAAAATTTTCCAAGATTTAGATTTAAGATTTAAGAATATTGATTCAAAAATGAAAATTAAAAAACAATCTCAGAAAATTATTGCTATGATTAAGAAATTTTTAGAAAATTTAATTGGGAAAAGTACAAAGTTATCTGATGTTCCTGAGAATATACAAAAGATTTTTTATAAATTTATCAAAGAAAAAGCATTTTATCCTAAAAGTTATTTATCAACATTTCAAGTAAATAGATTAGATTTTCATTTTTACGGTGGAACAAGAAATATGAATGATAATCAAGGAGGATTAATATTGGCATTTTTAATTATTTGTGGAGTAACAGTTCAACAAATATTATTACATATTGGGGAAATATTTAGAGAATTTAAAAATTTACCAAATGTAATTGAAAGTGCTAAATTTATAGGTAGTTTATTACATTATTTAACTAGAGATACTTTTATGAAAGAACCACAAATACAAAAAGAATTAATTGCTTTAATGAATTATTATAGGAACTATCATATATTCAATGAAGAAGTTGAAAAACAACAAGATTTATTACATAATAATATGACTTTTAATGATGAAGATCAATTTGCAGAATTTTTAGAACCTGAAAGTAATATTACTTCTTTTTGGGATAATAATCCAAGTTTTATTGAAACTTTTCAAACATTTGTTTTTGGATGGGCTGTTAGATTAAGTAAGTTAATTAGATTAAAATATAGTAAAAGTGATAAAACTCTTAGACCTAAGAAAAAAATGGAGAGACCTATTGATAAAACAGTTGAATATGATGTTAAAATTGGAAACCAAATATAATTTTTTATTTTTATATAGTTTTTAAATAATATTTTTTTATTATTGTTAATTATTTTTTATTCTTTTTTAACATTTTTTATTTATTATATTTTTTTTGTTTATAAAATTTTTTAGTAATTAATTTTTTTACTATTTATAAATAATGATAATTAATTATTAATGTTATTGATAATTTAATATTAAGAATTAAAAATTAAATATTTATATTATAAACACGTTTTTTTTCTTTTATTCAAGTTTTTAGTAAATAAATTTATCTTCTTATGACCATCTCCAATAGTCCCATTAAAATAATAATTATCAATATATATATTTAGACCCGCTTAAGCCTTTTTTTATTTATTTTTTCTATCAATATTTAAAGACTCTTTTCTTAAAGATATATTATATTAATATTTTTTTATTTTCAATGAGAAATATTTACATATTATCCATTTCAAAAAATTTTTCATAACATTATTTAATATTAACTTTTTTCTCTGATTTCTTTTATTATTCTTATTTAATTTTCAACTCCATTAAATTTTTTTTTCTTTCCTTATTTCTTTTAAGCTTAAATTGATTTTTTTTTCTTAATAAAATATAAATTAACATTAATGATTATAATAAAATAACCATAATTAAATATAAATATATTTATAATTAAAGATATTTCAAAAAAAGAAAAATCTTAATGATACATCATCAAAAAATGAATGTAGAAATAATATAAGAAAAGGAAATGTAAATTAAATTATTAAAAATCAAGAAAACATTTTTTCTTTTTTTTTTATTTTTTTAAAAAAATAAAATTAATTTTAAAAAAAAAATAAATTATTTAAAAAAAAATAATAAAACAAAAGGAATTAATTGTTTGTTGAAAATTTAAAAAGAGTTCTTTTATCTTCAAAAGGAATTTTATTCAATATATTATGTCCGATACTTATAAATTCATTCATAGAAATATGATTTTTATTTCTTGTTTTATTAAAAATAGGAGATAATATTATTATTATTTGAATTGGAATATTATTTATTTTACAATTGTTTAAATCAATATAACCTTTATTATCAAAATCTAATAATATAAAAACTTTTTGAAGCATTTTTTTTACATCAAATTCATCAATTTTATCATTTTTCATTATACTTTTTTTCTCAATAAAATTCTTTTTCTCAGATTTACTTCTTTTATCAGGACTAAAATTATTATTTTTAAATTTTATATAAGAATTTTTTTTTTGATATTTATTATTTGTTTTACTTAAACAAGTAGTTAAAACTCCATTATTATTTAATAACATTTTAGTTTTTGAATTCATATTTGAGGAAGTAATACTTGGAGAAAAAGAATTATTTTTAATATTATCATTTCCAATTCTTAATCTAGATCTTTTGCTTTTATATAAAGAATTTTTATTTCTTTCAGATTTAGGTAAATTACCAAAGAAATTTTTATTACTTTTTTTATGTTGTGAAGAATATGATTTTTTAACTTGTTTCAAAGATGGATTTTGTTGAAAACTATGAATTCTACATAAATCTGTAAAATCTTGTAAAGTTAATTTCGTGCGTTTACTATTATTATTCTGAATTTGAAATTTTAATTTTGATAAAAATATTGATTCATCATTTATTTTATTTTGATAAACTTCATCTAAAGCTCCATTTTTAGAAATAAAATTTTCTAAATTTATTGGATTATTTGAAAAGTGTTCTTGGTCATTTTGAATAAATACATTTTTATTTATTTTTTTCGTTTTCTTTAAATTTGATTTTAGTTTTTCTTTAATATTCACTGAGTTTTCTGAAAAAGTTTCTGTTAATAAATAATTATTATTATCAATTATATTTTCAATATTATTTTCAATTGGATATTTTTGATTCACTCTTTTAATATCAAGATTAAAGCTTTTATATTCTTTGTTTAATTTATTATTGTTTTCAATTTTTTTTTTTAAAAAGTCAGGATGATTTATTAAATTTTTTTTGAAATTATTATAAAATTGTTCATATGAAATAACCTTTTTTCTTCTATGATAAAAATCAAAGTTTTCTTTTAAATTTTTTTCTTCTTCTTTTATTTTATCATTTGTTTTCAATTTTTGATTTTTATCTTCATTTGAATTTATATTTGTATAATCAGTAATTTTTTCATCATTAATATCAATAATATTATTATTAATATTATTTTCATTTTCAAATTCTGAATCTAAATTCATACTCTCATTTCTAATCTCTTCTTCTTTAATAATATCTTTTTCAAAATTATCAAAGTCATCAATTAAATCATTTTGTCCTTCATTTATTTTATTATTATTATTTAAATCCATAATTTGAAATTCTTTTTGATTTTCATTTAAATTATTTTCAAAAATATTATTATTATTATCATTATTAATATAATTAATAATATTAATGTTATTATCATTATTATTTATGTTTAATTGTTGATTATCTAAATTACTTTTTTTCTTTTTATATATATTATCTAAACTTTGAACATATTCATCTTCATCAACTTCTTCAATTGGTTCATTTAAATTTTTTTCTTTATTATCATTTGATAAATTTTTAAATAAATTTGTTATTTCCTCAGTTAAATATGATAAAGAAGAAAAATCTAAATTATGATTTTTACAAAAATCATATGCTAATTCTCCTGGTTTTGAATTTTGAAAAATTTTTATACTTTCATTTTTTCCTTTTTCTAATTCTACTGTCATAACATATATTGGTTCTTCTATCTGCTTATTCTTCATTAAAGGGAAATTTTTTTTATTTTTATTATATAAGTTTTTTTGTTTAAATAAATTTTTTTCTGAATTTATTTCATTTGGGTAAAAATTGTTATTATTATCACTTGATAACATTAAAATATTTTTATTAATTTAAAAACAATTAAATTTATAAAATTTTCTGATAAAATTTTCATTTATTTTATAAATGATTCTTTTTTTCCTAAAAATATGGGTTAAAATTCATTAAGATTTATAAATGAATTTAATAATTCCAAAATTCTATCTAATATCCTATATCATCAACTTTTATTTTACTTATTTTCTTTTCTAATAAAGAAATTATATCTTTCTTAACACCATTTCATTTCTATTTGTTTTAAAACTTTTAATATATTTTAAATTTCAGATGAAAATGGAATAATTAAACTTTAAATGTGTTTTTTTATTTCAATTTGAAAAAATATATTATAAATAACTTGTTAATATTATTTTTTATAAACATATTATTTTATTTTTCTGATATTTCTATCTATTTAAAATATTTCTTTGATTTATAAATCCTTTATTTTTACAGGTAAATAAAGAACTATTCATCATGTTGGGGTTTGAAAAAATTGAATTCTAATTTGAATTTTTATTTTTCAGAAAAAAATAGATTGTATTATTGATAATATTTTGAAATTTATTAGTTATTTTAAAATATATATTGATTTAACAATTTATTTAATGTTATGAAAATTTTATTTCTCATTTTCAATATGAAAAAAAAGTTATTTCTAATAATACTTTTTTATCTATGAAAATATCTGGTCATTTTTTAAATATATAATGTATTTTCTTTAAATTATTAAGTTAAAAAAATGATAATAATTTAAAATCTATTTTACATTAAACAGAAAATAAATTTGTCATATACCCTTTTATTTAATAAAGATAATAAAATTGAAACAATAATTTTTAAATAAATAAAAAAACAAAATGATTATATTAGAAAATTTATTGGAACAATCACAAGTGGAATTACTTTATTTATTTATATTTTTTAATTAGTTGAAATAATTTAAATAAAAACGAATTTAAAAAAATATTTATTACTTAAAGTCAAAAAAAATAAAAATTTATTATTGTCTTTTATACATTAAAACAGAGAATTTACAATTTAAAATAACTATTTTAATTTTTATAGAGATAAAGGAATAGTTTCTTTAAAGAAAGCAGAATTAAAAAGAAGAGCACCATTTTTAACTAAATATTCCTTTTTTTTCATATAAACTTCAATACCAAAAGTCATAATAGTTATGACAATAATTTCAAACAAGAAAAAAACAACATTTAACAAAACAGTAATACCATGTAAATTTTCTCTGATTGAAGCATAATCTGCATGAAAAGAAAGATAAAATTGATGTTGTACTTGACTGAATACAAATTCAATGTTTTCTTGAACTTTATTAAAAATATCACTCATAATATATTTTTTAATATCATTTTTTGATATTGACCCTTTGCTTTCTTCTAAAATATTTTCATAATCTCCAATAATTTGATTAAATTTTTGTGCGATTAATTCATAACCTAAAATAATTCCTTCTAAACAATAACCATTATTTCTTATTAAATAAGTTTGACATAATTCATAATCAACACATAAATATTCTTTATCTATTTTAGAATTATTCATTACTAAATTTACTTGTTCCCAAAAATATTTTACTTTAGTAAATATATTAAAATCTCCACTTGAAGTTATTTCACTTATTGAAGCTTCATAATTTGTAATATTAATATTATAATTTAGTAAATCATCTGGAATTATACTTTGAGTTAAAATTAATTTTCTAACTGAAGTTATTGTTAAAGGAAGAGTTGAAAAATAAGTTGCAAAAGAATTGAAAGAATTTAATAAAATATTATTTCTGTTGTTAAATGTAATAGTATTATCTAAATGAAGATAAAATATTATTAATGAACTAACAAAAAAAATTCCAACTATAATATTCATAAAATGAGAAATTGTTATTTGTTGTTGATTTAATAATTTTAATAATTTTATATTAGAAATTGCTGCATCTTTATTTGACATTGATTTTTTTTCTTCTTGACCTTTATTTTGAGGAACAGAACCTTTATTATTTAATAAACCTAAATTAGATTTATTTACAAAACTTGAATTATTTGAAGTTTCTAAATTAGTTCTTGTATTTGTTGAAGTCAAATTTGAAGAATTAATTTGAGAATTATTATTATTTGTTGTTATTATACCTGGTAAATTTTCAGTATTTATTGGAAGACCATTATCATCTAAATTAATTGTTTGTTTTGGTATTCCTCCTTTTAAAAAATTTTCTCTAAAATTTTGAAAAGCTAATTTATTTTCCATTGTAAAATTATGTACTAATACTATAAAAAGACGAATTTTTTGTCTCATATAAAAATTCTCTGGTCTATTTTTAAATGTTCCTTTTTCATTTTTTCCAGCATCTAAAAACATTGAAATTATCAATTTAAATAATCTTCTATTAAATTTATTAAATAAGAAAAATGTGATAAGGAAAAAAGATAAATTAGCTAATAACCAAAATATTTCAAATATAATTACTAATCTTTGAGAAAAATGAAGAAAAGAAGAATAATATTCAGTAACTTCAGTTAAAAAAGCTTCAATTACAGTTAAAATAGGTTCACTAAAATTATTAACAGCAAAAAATAAAACTTTAATAAAAGAAGATAAAACTTCTTTTTTCATATTAAGTCTATATTCATTAAAAAAATAAGCATCAATATCTTTAAAAATATTATCTTTACTATCTTCTTTAATAGCATCATTAGTTAAATAAATGGAATAATATAATTCTTTAAATATTTGAGAATCATAAGTTGTATTTTCCCAAGTTTTAGAAATTTTCATAAAATTACCATAAATTCTACTCATACAATTTTTTCCTATTTTCTTATCATATTTTATCATTTCTAAATAAAAATCACTGATTGAATCTTGTAAATTATTAATAGACATTTTTAAATATTCAAACATTTGTTCTTCAGTAATATCCATATGAGAATAATCTCCAAATTGATACATTTCTGTTAACAATGCAGATTGAAAATATATTATTTTATCTTTTATTCTTGAAACATTATATAAAAATAATCCTATTACACTCATTCTTTCCATTCTTATTAATTGATAAATTACATTAAAAGCTGATAAACCAAAGCAAATAACCATTAAAAATATATTTAAATTTTCTAATTTAAAAAGTAACTTAGCTCTTGACACTTTCTTTTTTTTATGTTCTTTTTTTTCTTTAACTTTTTTATCATACATTGAAGTCATACCTTTATTTTTAACTGCTTTTATACTACTAGCGGTAGAAGAAACAGAACTTTGAGTCATAAAATGGTTACCTGTACTTACAGTACTTTGAAAAAAATTATTTTTCACAACTTTTTTTTTACTATTGTCTATTAATTGACTGTTCCTAGTATTACTTTTCATTGTATCGTCATGATGGACAACATCTTCTTTATAACCTTCTTCATTATTCATTATATCTCTAAATCTAAATAAATAAATTGGAATATCATAAATTTTTTTTATTGCCCCTTTAAATAATATTTGTAAAGTTGCATTTGAAGTTACATTTACTAAATCTTCATTATTTAATAATATTTCACCATCTAAATTATCTATTTGATTATTATTTGTAACATTAACATTGTTTTTAATTTTTACAATAAAATTTAATAAATTTCTTATATTTTCATCTTTCTCAGTAGAATCAGTTAATTTATTTAAAGCTTTTATTATATTTTGAATCATTAAAGGTTTACTTCTCACAAATTCCATAGATTCTCTTCTGTTTCCAAATAAGACTCTAGTATCACAAATATCAACATTAGAATTAGATATTTCTAAACTTTTTTTATTTGGAATAAATGGTTTTTCATTATCACTTAATTCATTATTAGCATTTAAATGAAATAAATTTTTACTGTATTGTTCAATATCATTAAACTCCATTTCATCTTTAACTTTCTCAATAACATCCAAAGTGACCTGAAATTTATTTTGAATTTCTTTAATATTAATATCAAATAAATCAGTTAATTCAACATCACATCTTCTCAATAATCCAAGATTAAAATAATAATTTTCTTCAATTTCTCTACTAATACTTAAACAAGTGAAATTATTATCTAAAATAAAAGACCAAGTTTTATTTTTCTTAATCATAACTTGTAATATCATCATTAAACTTTTACCAAAATGAGGTAAAGCTCCAGCTCTAATTTCACAAGGCATAGAATGTTCATTTGCATCAAATATATATGTACTTTTTTGCAAAAAATAATGTTGACCAACCATTAAATAATGTAACATTGCTCTTGTGTGACTTTTTCTTAAACTTTTTGGAAATATATTTGAAAAGTCTTCCCCTAAAATTGATGATTGAACAAAACCTAATTGATTACAAAAATTTGATGAACAATATTTTATTTTTATCCCCTTTGAAAATTTAATAATAAGTTGATTCATTGCACTTTCTGATAAAATATATTTATCAACAAATTTATTAAATTTTTGAGACATGTCTTCATAATCTAAACCTTTAAAACTTCCTGTTCCTGAAGATATATTATCAAATGTTTTTAATATTTCTGGAGGAATTTTATTTGCAAACATTGAATAAAATAAGAATGTTAAATAATAAAATTCTGTTCCTTTTCTTTCACTTGAATATTTAATTAAATTCTTTTTTATTCTTTTTGATACTTTACTCATTTCTGTTAATTTCTTTATTGTTTCTAATATTACTTCTCTTTTTAAAAATATTGAATCAATTGATAAAATTTCATTTGTATCTGGGTCTGTTTGAAATTTTAATGAATTTTCAAAACTCATTTTTGTTCCAATTAAATTATCAAATGTTGTACAATAATTTACTATATTTCTATTAAACTCCATTCTTTCAAATATACTATCAAATATTTTATAAAATTTTCCTGCAGAAGTTGAATTCCTGAATTTTTTTCCAAACATTTGATGATAAAAATTAATGAAATTAAATAATTCAAATGCTTCTAAAAAGTCCATTTTTGTAATATTTTGACTTAAACAACTTTGAAGGAGAGAATAAGCTAAAATTAAATTTTCTTTAACATGGAAAAAATATTCAGATAAAAATAAGGTATATGGTATATGAATATATGAATTTCCATTTGCAAAACAAGTTTCCATTAAAAAACCAAATCCTCTTATTAATTGATTTGTAAATTCAGCATTTTTTTCAATCCCACATATTGGAATTGGTTGAATTTCTTTACATTTACATTGTTCATTATTACATTTTTTTTGATGCATAATAATTACATTAATCACTTCATTTGCATTACTTCTTCCAGTTTTAATATCTATTAAAGCATCTAATAAATAATTAAAACATTCTAATACTTGAGTTAATTTACTTTCATCTAATGTATCAAATAAATATGTTTTTGATAAATTTAACATAAATTGTGACCTAATATATATTAAACAATATAATGTTGATGCAGTGAGAAACATTTTAAAAAAAAAAAATATATATGTTTCTTTTACTGAAAAATGGAAGTCTTTCATTGTTGAAATAAATTCAAATACTATTGAAACTAAATTAAAATTATTTAGAAATCTCATTAAAAAAAAGAAAAAATTATTTTCTTCATATGTTCGCACATTAGTGATTATATCTATCAAAAAAATAAGAAAAAGAGAACCATGTAAAACACAATTAAATTTAAATCTTCCATTATCAGTTAAGAATATTTCATAATATTCAATAAGAGATAAATCTGTGAAAAAAACAAAAAAATAAAATCTATATAAATGAGTCATTCTAAGAGTTGGAACTGTTGTTCTAAAAGATGAGTTAATAATAACAAAACTATAAAAAGTAAATAAATTTATAATAACAAGAAAACCTGCATGGATAACTGCGATAACACCAACTAAAATATTATTATAATTTTTATTTGAAGTTATTATAGGAACTTTAGCATAATCTTTGTAAATTGAATTTGTTGGTAAAGTTAATTTATCTTTTACAAAAAGAATAAATGTAAAAGAATAAAATTCAACTAAATATTGAGAAAAAACAGTATTTATATAAAACATAAATTTTGGATACCAATGTAATACTATTGTATTTCCTTTTTTTTTTTTTATTATTAAATAATATTTTACTAAATAATAAAAGAAACCTAATTCAATCAGAAAAGATATTATTGAAATATAATAAAAAGAAGTCATTGTTAATTTTGGAAGAATATTTATTAATTCTATTTTTCTTAAATGATAACTGAAATAAAAATTATTTTTAGTTTCTTCATTTAATTTCCATGTAAAATGAGAAGTTATTATGATTACTGGAATGTATTTTGGTACTATTGTTAAAAATATAAATAAAGGAGATTTAGTAACTGAAAAACTAAATAATAATAAAAGCTGAGAAAAAGGGGAAATTTTATGTCTAACTGAACTTAAAACATTTTTATTTTTGGTAATCATTTTCTTTCTTAAGAATATTTATTAAATATTATAAAGAATAATTTTTTATAAATTTAATACAGTTTTTGCTTTTTTTTTATTTACGATTATTCAATTAATTTATTTTTCAATTATTATAATATGAAATAAATGTAAATGGATCTAAAATTAGAATTTATTAGTAAATATTTAATTTTTTTTCATATTAAATATTTGTTAATTTAATATTGAGAAATAATTTGTACCATATATTTAATTTTATTTTAAATAATTTATTGAATATTTAAGTTTATTTTAATATTATTATAAATCTTGAATACTTTCAATAATTTCTTTAAACATAACCCAATATTTTTCCTCGATATTCTGAAAAAATTCTTTTTTTTCTTTTCTTGATAATTCATTGATAGTCGGACTAGTATTAATAATTCCTAAATAATATTTATATTGCAATTTCTAAAAATAAAATTAAAAATATAACTTACATTATCAAAAATAAATTTTTCCAATTCATTCTTATCATAATACCAAGAATTTACATAGTTAAAAATAATATCAAAATATTCAGAAATGTTGATTTTGTATCCCCATTTTTTATTAATTGTATCTTCAAAACCTTGTTTTAAAAATTTTAAATCCTTCAACATAATACTTCTTCCTGTAGTATTACATTTTTTAATATTAGAATAAGAATCTTGAATATTTCCAACAATAAATTTAATACAAGCAATAATAAGGGAATTTTGAATTTTTTGAGGGAAATTATTCAATTTACTTTTTATATTATCATAAACAGTTTTCAATTGTGCCAATGTTTTATTTACATAAGTTGATGATTCAAATAATAATGTTTCTGCTTCTTCTTTTGGAGGAGTCCAATTATATATTAAAATCATTTCTCTTATTGGTTTCATTTCTATTATTTCACTTGCTATTTTCATATAGAAAAAGTATTGAATTTCATAAATTATTTTTTTATATTTTTCTATTTCTTCTATTATAAAATCTCTTTGGAAATCTAAATCTATTTTTTTTGTATAATGAGAATATCTTTTTAATATTTTATATAATGATTTAAGAGTATTTACCCATAACATTATTTTAACATAATTTGATTTGGTATATTTATTTCTATTGTCGAAAAAATTTTTTGTTAATTTTGGTAAATAAATTTCAGGATTTAATTTCTCTTTTTTAAATATTTCTTCTATTTTTTCTTTTGCATTAATTAAAAAATATCTTAAATAACCATATTTTTGTTGATAAGATGTAATGTCAGAATAATATTCAATTTTAGTTTTATCTTCAAAATGAATAGTAGAAATTAAACCATTTAAATAGTTTCTGTCAATTATAAACATATTAATTGAAGCGTATATAAAATAATCAAATAAAGTAAAAATTTGGAAAAAAATTTCATAGGTTAAGGAATCAAAAAATAAAATATCAATTAATAAATCAATTAAACCTCTCAACATTCCTATAAAGGATGAGGTAACAATTAATTCCTTAAAATTTAATGGTTTAGATAATAAAGGTAAAGTTTTATAATCATTATCAATTCCATCTAAATTAAAATGTATTGAATTATTTATACTATTTTTTCTATTTATACTAACTGGACTTAAAAAAACTCTATTAAATATATTTTCAATATTGTCTTTATTAACTATTGATTTAACATCATTAATTACTGTTAAAAAATTTTTTAAATAAAAGGGAGTTCTTTCTTCTATTTTTTCAAAAGTAAACATATTTAGACTTTCATCTAAATCTGTTTTTTCCCATAAATCTCCACTTAATAAAACACCTATTTTTTTGATATTTCTTACATTATCATATTTAATTATTTCCATTAATAAATTTTTCATTGCTAAAACCATGAATTTAGAATAACCTACATTAAATATATGTTTTAATAACTCACCAAAGAGACAATAATAATCTAATAACATTAATATATTTTTTTTTGATGAAAATTCTCTGATAGTAGAATATGAGTAAGTCACAATTTTGGAAAGCTTTTTTTCTATAATTTCATAAAATTCATTTTTTGAATTTGAAATTGTTTCTCTTAATTTTTTAGCTTCTAACGTTCTAACTATAGTAAAAATAAAAAAATAAATACTTTAAATTTTCTTGGTTATTTGCATAAAATAAATATATTTCTGCTAAATTCTTTAATTTTAAAATTGTTTGTTTTATTCCATCTGTAAAGTTATATTCATTAAATTGTAATTTAACTATATCTTTGATTTTTCTTAAATTATCCATATCAAAACTATCCTTATTTTCACAATTGAAATAAAAAGTATCAAATAATATTTTTTTAATTCTAAATTTAAAACTATCTTTTAATTTCTTCATGAAATTATCAATATTTCTTAAATTATTATCTTTAATTGCAATTATTTGTAAACTATATAATTCATAGAAATTATCTTTTCTTTCCATAAATATTGTTGAAAAGTCTAATTCAAAATCATTTAAAAATTCATTATTTTTTTCTATCAAATAATTTTTCATGATACTAAAAACATGAAATTTCGGATTTTCTTGATAAATTTTACTTATTTGTTCTTGTACATTTAAATTATTTAAATAATCTGAATATAATCTTTTATTAGTTTCATTTAAAACTTTAATTTGTTCATAATTACTTTTTATATATTGTTTTACAAATGATAACATTGATTTTATATTTTTTTGTTTTGTTTTTTTTAAAAATACTTTAGATGTAGTTAAAATTCCTTTTTTTTTAATCATATTTAAAATATTTTTTTTTTTTGTAATTTCTTCTTGAGATTCATTTACTCTTTTTTTTAAATCCTCAACATCACCAATTCCATCAATAATATTTTTAAATTTTCTTTTAATGACAAAATCCGTATAATAATTTAATACTTTTTTAATAAGTTCTAATTTTTCTCTTTTTTCTATAATTTCCATGAATGCTTCTTCAGTAGAAGAAATTTCAGAAAAAAAATTAATTTCATTTGAAAATAAGGAAATATCATAACTTTCATTTTGATATTTTGGATCCAGAATATCTAAAGGATTCTATTATAAAAAATTAAAAAAAATATTACTTCAGAATTAATTTGAACTAATTCTGTTTTTATAATTCGATTTTCATTTGCCTCTGTGATTAAAGATTCTTTAATTTCTGTATTTTCAAATTTATCAATATTTCTTGGTTGATAAGATTCTAAATAATTTATAAAATCTAGAAAAGAATAATTTTCACTTGGTTCATCTTCATTTTCTATTACTAATTCATTTTCTAAAATTAATGAAGAATTTTCTTCATTATTTTCTTTTAAATCTTTTTCATTTTCATTGTCTTTTATTTCTTCCTTAATCATTAATAGAAAAATAATATCAAATTTATTTAAGAATAATATAAATTATATAATTATTAAATAATAAATATATTTTAATAAGAATAATAATTGCAAATTATCCGAGAAAAAATTTAAAAAATTAATAAATAAAAATTTCTCTGAAACAAAGAAATAAATATAATTCAACAAATATATAATAAAATACATTTCTCATCTTGAACCTCAAAAAATATCAATAAACTTTTCCAAAATTTGTCCTTCCAAAAAAAATAAAATATCATAAACTAATCTAACCCTGTATAAAAATATTATAATATTAAATAAAAATAAAATAAAAAGAGCGCAAAAATAAAAAAATAAAATGGAACAACCAATTACTCTTCAAGCCAAAGACGACATATCAGAAAATATATCGAAAACCTTTTTAGATTTCCTGACAAAGTAAAATAAAAAAAATAACATTTAAATAATATAGTTTTAAAACAATACCAACAACAGAAGATTATTCCTCACTTCCAGATGAGCAAAAAATGGAAATAGATAAAGAAGAAGTATTTATATATCAGCTTCAAGCAAAAAATTGTCAAATACAAAATAAAACAGTATTAACAGTTAATTTAGATCATTTTAAAGATTTTGATACAGAATTATTTTATTATACACATATAATTACTCATTTTTATCGTTTTGAACCAGCGTTAAATAAAGCAGTCTCAGATTTCTTTTTAAATAATACTGATCCAGAATGGGCAAAAGGAAGAAATTTCAGAGTTGCTTTTACAAATATATCTAATAGAAGAAATATTAGAGAATTAAGAGTTAGTTTACTTGGTCAATTAATTCAAATATATGGGACTATAACTAGAAGTTCTGATGTTAAACCTGAATTAATTAAAGGTACTTTTGAATGTAAAATGTGTGGTGCTATTGTTTTTGGAATAGAACAACAATTTAGATTTACTGAACCCAAAATTTGCTCTAATAAAAATTGTAATAATCATACTAAATGGAAATTAATTGAAGATTCTAGTAAATTTAATGATTGGCAAAAATTAAGAGTACAAGAAAATCCAAAAGATATTCCTACTGGAAGTATGCCTAGAAGTATTGATGTTATTTTAAGAGGAGAATTAGTTGAAAAAGTTAAACCTGGAGATAAAGTTAATTTTATTGGTAATATTATTGTTGTTCCTGATATTATGGCTTTAAGTAAACCTGGAGAAAAAGTTCAACAACAAGTTAAAAGAGATGTTGTTAAAAGAGAAGAACAAAAAATTGGAGAAGGAATTTCAGGTTTGAAAAATTTAGGTATTAAAGATATGAGTTATAAATTAATTTTTATTGCAAATAATATTGTTATTAGTGAAAAGGATACTGAAAAAACAATTAATGATGTATATGATGATAAAGGAAATGAATTGAAAGAAAATTTCACAAATAAAGACATTGACATTATCTTAAAAATGAAAGGTGACATTTCAATATACTCAAATTTATCAAAATCAATAGCTCCAAACGTCTATGGACAAGAGGAAGTAAAAAAGGGAATATTATTAATGTTATGTGGAGGAGTTAACAAGCAGACCTTAGAAGGGATAAAACTTCGTGGAGACATAAATATATGTTTAGTAGGAGATCCATCAACTGCAAAAAGTCAATTCCTGAAATACGTCTGTGACCTGGTTCCTCGATCTGTATACACGAGTGGGAAGGGGTCCTCAGCTGCAGGTCTCACAGCAGGAGTAGTGAAGGATGCAGAAACTGGTGAATTTTGCATTGAAGTAGGAGCATTAATGTTAGCTGATAATGGTATTTGTTGTATAGATGAATTTGATAAAATGGATTTAAAGGATCAAGTAGCTATTCATGAAAGTATGGAACAACAAACTATTAGTATTGCTAAAGCTGGTATTCATGCTACTTTAATGACTAGAACTTCTATTTTAGCTGCTGCAAATCCTGTTTTTGGAAGATATGATAAAACTAAACCTCTTAATGTTAACATTGATATTAGTGCTCCTATTATGAGCAGATTTGATTTATTTTTTGTTATTGTTGATGAAAGAAATGAATATAATGATTATGAAATTGCTTCTTATATTATGAATTTACAAAAAAAAAAAACTACGAATGATGATGAGAATAATACTTTTATTTATTCTCAAAAAGATACTTCATTATATATTAGATATGCTAGACATTTTAAACCAAGATTTACAAAAGAAGCTGCTGAAACTTTAAGAAGTGAATATAAGAAATTAAGAGAAAGTGATATTTCTTTCCAAAAAACTTCATATAGAATTACAGTTAGACAATTAGAAAGTTTAATTAGATTAAGTGAAGCTATTGCTAAAGTTCATTTATGTGAAGAAATTACTCCTTTGTTTGTTAAAGAAGCTTCTAGATTATTGAAAACTAGTATAATTAAAGTTGATCAAAAAGATGTTGATTTAGATTTTGAAAAAGAATATGCAGAAGAAAAAAGAAAAAAAGAAAATATGAAAATTTCAGGCGAAGAATTTGAAAAAATGAAAACTGGAATTTTATATATTATTAAACAATTAGAAGACAACAATATTAAAGTTACTCCGACTGCAATTATTGGTAAATATATTGAAGATAAATTTGAAGTTTTAAGTACAGAAAATGAAGCTGAAAAATTAAGTGTTACTTTAAATGATGTTCTTGAAAGATTAATTGAAAAAGAAGGTATTATTATTAGAAAGGAAGATCCTGATGATAAAAATTCTGTTATATTGTCAATTAATGTTAATTATGATCAACCACTATTTGATTAGAAAATATAATTTAATAAAATTAATTGAAAAAAATCAATTTAATTAAAAAAGAAATATAAATTTTTTAAAAGATTTGTTATAAATAGTTTTTTAAAAATTCTTGTAATTTGTTTTCTTTTTGAATTAGGATTTCTTTTTCTTTTTTTTTTGAATTATTTAATCTTAAAATTTTTATTTGAATTATATTTATACATTCTTTAATAAATATTTGTCTAAATATTTTATTTATATTCCTTAAAGGATGTTTCTTTAATTCATTATTTAAAAAATAGAATATTTTTTCAAAAATATTTTTATTATTAAATATCATTAAAAAATGAATTTGATTTTTTTATTTTTGGTTTGGATTTATCTTTCTTTCCTTGTGAAAAAAACATATTTTTATTATCTTTAACTTCATTTATATTTACTGAAGAAGAAGAATTACTTTCAAAAATATTTTGCAAAATCGTTTTTTTTTTTCTTTCAAATCTAAAACTTTTAATATTAGATAAACTTCCAATAATTTTATGTTCCTTTTTCATATTATAACTTTTATTTTTATTAGATTTATTTCTTACATTATTTTTTTTATCAATACTAATACTAACTTTAGGAAGAAAAAAAGTAGAAATAACATGATTATTATTTTTTCTTTTTTCTTTACTATGAGGGTAAGATTTTAATTCATATTCATTTTTACAATTTCTTGGTTTATAATATTTTTCAATTTTAGTAATAATAAAAGGTTGAAAATATTCTTTCATTCTATTAATTTTTTCACTTAAAATATGAAAATCATACATTAATATTTTGACATCAATCATTTTATTTTCATAAGAAGCTTCTAAAATTTGTAGTCTTGATCTAGAAAAATAACTATCAATTATATTTAACATTTTTTTTTGTTGTTCATTTAAATTTTTTTCTTCTTCTTCAGCAGTAGTTTCCTTATCATGAATATTTTTTGGAATATAAATTGAATTATCTTCTTCATCATCTTCAAATAAAAATCTACTTTCTTGGTCTATTTTTTCTAAAGATAATTTTTTTGCATAATATGCTTCTAAAATTGCTTTATCTTCTCTTAGTTTTTGCTCTTCTAATATTATACTATTCATATGACTTTTTGAAATTTGTTTTTTTTCTAAATTTATTAAATTTATTTTCTTTTTTAAATTTAAAGAATGTTGTTTATATGAAAATGAATTATTTAATTTTTCCTTCTCTGAACTTTTGTTTCTTTTTTTTGAGAAATTATTTTTTTTGTCGTCAAAACTTTTTATTGTTTTATGTTCTTTACTATATTCTTTTGATATTTGATTAGGAAATTTTGAAAGATTATTATTTTTTATTGTTTCCTGATTTTTATTATATTTCTTTATTGAAATTTGGTATGTTTGATAATTTTTTAAATCTTGATTTTTTTTATTTAAATTTATTCTATGCTTTTCTTTACTATTCATTTATTTTTTTTATTATATTTTAAAAAATAATTAAAGAATGGCTGAATTGACAAAAACTGATTTAATGTTTTTTCAAAATGAATTTTTAGGAGATATAAAAAAACTCGAATTAAAAATATACAATAAAATTGATTCATCTAATAATGAATTAAAAGAAAAAGTAATAAATTTAGAAAAAAATATGAAAATATTATCTGATAAATATGAAGAATTATTTGTATTATTTAATGAAAATAAAGAAAAAAATGAAGAAATTGACAAATTAGTTCAATTTAAATCAAAAATAGATGAAATAACTTCAAAAAATGCTTCAAAAATAGAACAATTAGAAAAAGATATAGAAGATTCAAATTTTAAATTTGATAAAATATTTGATATGAATTTAACTCTTCCTGGAATTATAGGAACTGAAAAATGCAAATATAAAAATCTAAGAGATTTTCTTGATTTTGCTAATAAAAGTATTAATTTATTATTAACAAATAAAGATAAAAATATAATTGATTTTAGAGGTTATAAAGATAAATTAGAAACAACAATTAAAAATTTTAATTTACAAATTGACAATGTCACAAATAAATATAAAGAATTTTGTTCTAATAGTGTAAAACATTGTGAAAGTCAATTTGAAAAAAGAATAAATGAAACTGAAGAAAAAATTCAAAATTTAAGAATTGAAAATAATAAATTTTCTAATGATTTACTTAGCGAAAGTGAAAAATTTCATTTAGATTATAATAATTTACAAGAATATAAAAATAGTTTAGAAACTCTATATAATGATAAATTAAAAAAACAAGAAGAATTATTTCATGAATTTGAAAAAAAATTTCATAATAATGAAAAAGATTATAAATTAATTAAACAGAGATTTACTGAATTAAGTGATTTTATTAAATCAGTTAGATTTAGAAAAAATTTAGGAGAAGTAGTAAAAGTACAAGATTTTAGAGATATGAGTCAAAAAATAGATTTTAAAAAAAAACAAAAATTAATAGAAGAAGGAGTTTATGATTATTATAATATTGAAGAGATAAAAATTCCTGATTTTTTAAATACTATTGATGATGAACAATCATTAAAAAAAATAGAAGATTCTAAAATAAATAAAAATGATATTTTTGAGCAAAGAGATTATAGTGGAAAATCTCATAAAATAATATCTAATCAACCTTATATTTTAAACAACTCAAAAACTCAAATAAAAAATTATGTTGAACAAAGACCAAATCATAAAAAACAATTAAGTGAAAATTTACCTTATGTTAATATTAATAGTGACCCTAATAGAAGTAATAAGGATGAACATTTTTTAATATTAAATTCAAATTTTTCTTTTGCTGATAATTCTTATAATCAAAGTAAATTTATTATTAATGATGCTGTTGATAATAATAAAGAAATGAATCATTAAAAAATTAAATTTTATAATGTTAATAATTCAGACGATAATAAAATAAATGTTCTTCTTAATTCAAATTCAAATCAAAATATAATGAATAATAAATTTTTGGAAAATAAAAAAAAATGCTCAAAAAAATGATTATAATAATATCAAAAAAAGAATTCATTATTCAAAAAAAAATATACTTAATTGAGAATATTATATTATTTTTCGAAGTAGTGATCTTAATTATATGATATATCAATCTTCAATTTCTTCTTTAATAATAGAAAACATTAATAATAATCAATTCTCTAATATTGATTTAGGTGAATGTGGAAAAAAATCAGAAAGTTTATTTCCATCACCATTACTAATTGTTAAATATGATGAAAAAGATTCAACAAAAATAAAGTCAAATTGTATTTTTCAGGTATATGATAATAATAGTAATTTAATAGATTATGAAAAATATTATTCAAATTTAAAAATAATAATAACATCTCCGGTTTTGAATAACAATTAATTTTAATTATGATAATGCTTATTTATTATCCTTAAGTGGTTATGATGTTTTTGATCCAAAAAATGGGAATGATGTTACTTTAAAAGAAAATTGATTATTATTATCAAGAAGTTAATTTTGTGATGATTGTTTTTATATAGTGGTTTTGATTTTATTAATAATAATGTTAAATGTGATTGCTACGTCAATGAAAAAAAAAATGAATTTATTAAAGATATGAAATTTCAATTTAAAAATATGTTTATAAGTGAAACATTTTATGTTGTTAAATGTCATAAAATTGTTTTTAATGGAAAATACTTTAAACATAATTATGGTTGTTGGATTTTATTATTTTTAACCACTGTTCATATTATACTTTATATTTATTTTTGTAAAGATGATTTAAAAAAAATAAAAAAAGCTTTAAAAGAAAATATTGAAAATCCATTTGAAAATAAAGAGAAAATGAAGTTGAATGAGAATAAAACTTTAGAAAACAATAATAAAAATGTAGATGAAAATAAAGAAGATTTTGAAAATGAAGGAAATCCTCCAATAAAACAAAAGTCAATGAGACAAACTTCAAATGACCTTTTAGAAATAACAAATGATGAAGAAACAGAAAGTAATAAAAATGTATTAAAAAAACCAAAAAGAAAAGAATCATCTCAAAAATATATGAAAGAAAATAATTTTTTAACGAATTATGAAATTAAAAAGAAATCACGTTTCTATGGTTTAAAACCTATTATTGTTGGAAAAAATGAAAATATAACAACAGAAAATGAAAGTGAAATTGATACTAATGAATATGATAATATTAATTATAATTATAATTTAAATAAAAGAAAGTATGATTATGAACTTTTATCATATGAAGAAGCTAAAAGATTAGATAAAAGAGATAATACCACTTTTTATTTAGATTATTTAAGTGATAAACAAAATATGTTTAATATTATTATTAATAATTCAATTTTAGATATGAGATTCTTAAAATTAGATCGTTTTGTTTTAGCAATTTCTTTGGAATTTTTTTTTAATGCTCTATTTTTTACTGATAATTATATTTCTCAAAAATATAAAAATAATTCTCTTTCTTTTATTGTCGGATTACCTAAAACTATTTTTTCAAATATTATTGCTTTTTTTATTTGTGGATTTTTTAATTATTTGTCAAATAATAAAATTGAACAAATTATTAAAAATGAAAAATTTTCAGATGAATTTAAATTAATAGCGAATCAAATCTTAAAATTATATAAAAGAAAATTAATAATATTTTTTACAATATCAACTTTAATGATTTTATTTTGTTTATATTTTGTTACTGCATTTTGTGCTGTATATAAAAATATTCAAGTGAATTGGATAATATCTTCTTTAGAAAGTTGTGCTATTGTTTTTTTCTTTCCTTTTATAACTGGATTAATAATAATGATATTATGGAAAATATCTTTATCAAGACAAAAAAAAGGTTTATTTAAAGTATCAAGATGGTTAAGAACAATGTAAAATTTTATTGAAAAATAATAAATATTATAATTATTTTTTAAAATTTTAATTAATTTTTAACATGTTTTATTATGAAATCAAACATAATTTAATTATTAAATATTTATTTCAAAATATGATATGTATTTTTTGTTTTATTAAGATTTTTTTAAAATGAGATGTTTAAATAAAAATTTTTTGATTTTTTTTGAATAAATCAAAAAGTTAAAAATAAAAAGAAAAATTAGAATAAAACACATTCAATCATCAATTTTTATAGGATATTGGGAAATTATCATAAAAATCTTTTTATTAAGTATTCTTAAATATTTCCAAAAATATTAAACTATAAAATTGCTTATTTTAATGTTCAAATTTAAAAATAAAAAGAAATTTAATATTTTATATTTCAATCATTGATTTTTGATTGATCTTATTTATTGAGAGATATATAATTATGATTTGATTCATGATTTTGAATTATACTTAAATAAACTATTTTGCATTGCACAAAAATTTTATTTTCTTCTTATAAACTTCAATTTCAAAATTTGGAGAAAAAATAATTGTTTTTTGATAATAAATAAAATAAAATTATTATATGATATCAAGTCTTAAAAATTTTCAAAAAGTAAAAAGCGTGATTAAAATAAGAATAAATTCAATAAAAAAATATATTTAAAAGATTATATATGATTCAAAAATATTTTCTTCGTAATTTTAAATATTTATTTGAATGAAAATCCTTAATCTCCAAAATTCATGAAAAAGAAGTTAATCTAATTTATTAATTAATTTTTATGAAATACAGTTAAATCTTACTATAAATAATCAAATTACATAATAAATAAAAAATGAATATGCATTTCTTATTTGTAGTGTTATCATTTACACAAATTTTAAGCAAACAAATTTTTGAAGAAACAAAAATCAAGAACATAAAATTTAAAAATAGATTATTTAAAGGAGCAGTATTTGATTTTACTTTCAAAGATGGAAAAATGACAGAAGAAGGATTAAAATATTATGAAGAATATGCAATAAATGGAGTAGGTTCAATAATAACAGGAGGAACATTAGTAGACAGTAATTTTAAATTATCATCAGGATATTTTGTTATTGATGATGATAAATATATACCTGAATATCAAAAATTAACATCATTAATGCATAAATATGACACTAAAATATTTCCTCAAATTGCTCCATCAGGTTTTAATTCAGAGGGAAAATTAATGGGACCAAGTAAATTATATAATTCATTTTATAAACAAGAATTAATTGAAATGACAAAAGAAGAAATATTATCAATTGAAGATGCAGTAGCAATTGGTTCTTTAAGAGCTAAAAAAGCAGGATTTGATGGTATAGAATTAGGAGCTGGTCATTGGGGTCTTTATGGTTTATTTTTTTCTCCTCATTATAATAAAAGAAATGATGAATATGGTGGAACTGCTGAAAATATGGCTAGATTTATGGTTGAAACTATTGAAAAAATCAGGAAAGTTGTTGGAAATGATTTTGTTATTATTATTAAACTTAATTGTAGAGAAAGCTTCGAAGATAGTTTCACTGAAGATGATTTTATTACTTATTGTAAATTAGCTGAAAAAGCTGGTGTTGATATTATTGAAGTTTCTTCTGGTGATTATAGAGAAGTTAAAGCTAAAGAATTAAATGGAAGACCTTTTTATTTAGATTATACTGTAAAAGCTTCTGAAAATGTTAATATTCCTGTTATGTTAATTGGAGGAATTAGAGATTTAGATACTATTGAAAATGTTATGAAAAATACTAAAATTGAATATTTTGGATTATGTAGACCTTTAATGTGTGAACCTGATTTACCTAAATATTGGAAAGAAAAAGGAAATAGAAAATCAAAGTGTATTTCTTGTAATGGATGCTTTAAGAAACATGCTTGTGTTTTCAAAGATAAAAATAAAAAGAAAAATTTAAAAGAATAAAATATATATTGCTTTATTTTTAATTATTTAATCAATAATTTCAATTTGGGTACATTCAATATTTTTTATTCTAATTTTTATTTTTTTTTTTGACATTCAAATGTAAATGATGTTATTGATGAACATCTAATATAATATTTAATAATTGAATTAATATATATTTTTTTGACACAGATTCATTTATATTTTAAATGTTTTGATTAAATAATTTTAGATTTAATTCTAATATTTATTAAATAATTTAATATCTTTTTATATGAAAAACATTCAATTAATTTTAATTTTAAATATGAAATAATTTCTTTTTTTATAAATAAATAATATAAGTTAAATATTTACATATTTAATCTTTTTCCTTTAGTTATTCTTCTTTTATTATTAGTATTATTTTTAGTTTTATTAGTTTTTTCAGTAGTAGTTAAATTTGCACTACAATTAATAGGAGTTTTAAAATTAGAAGTAGTATTTCTTAGTCTTTTCTTATTTGACATTTTCATAGGTGTATAAATATCTTCTTGTTTATCCTTTTTCACACTAGAGTTATTTTTTTCTTTCTTATTAGATTTATATTCTTCTTTAACTTTATTTTTCTTATTTAAATCTCTTAAATTATGTTTCTTTTTAATATTTCCAATATTTTCATTAATATTTTTTTTCTCTTTTTTCCCAATTTTTTTTTCTTTATCTTTAATCCTATTTTCTTCATTATTTTTTGTTATTTCAACATCCTTATTTTCACTAACAACTTTATTAATATCTTCAATACTATTTTTTTCCAATTTACTATCATAATTATTAAAAGAACTAATATTCTTATTATCACTATTATTATTATTAATATTACTACTACTATTACAATTACCAATATTATTATTATTAATCAAATTAACAACAACTTCTCTTTTAGAAAAAGAAATAATATTATTAATAATTTGAATTCCAATAGCATCAATTAAATATCTTTCACAATGAATTTTATCTCTTCTACTTTCACAATTAGCACAATTCACACATCTACACATCCAAGAACATTCTCTTCCACTTTTATAACATTCACAATATTTTTTAGTACAATTTGATTTAGTACAATTACATATTCCTAATTGCATTGTTGGAGACTGCATTTTCATTAAATTTATAAAATTCATATCTTTCCCATTATTATTATTATTATCATTTTTAGGAAAAAATTCTTTTCTATTTTCACAATTTTCACATTGACAATCATCACAAAAAATTCCATTTGAAAAACATGCACAATATTTTTTTAAAAATCCTGTTTTGGTCCAAGTACATGAAATTTTTTGATTTGAAATTTGAATATGATTTTGATTTCTTGTATGTTGAGAAGGAATATCTAAATTTAAATTTCTTCTTTTTAATCTTTCTTCTTCTTGTTCTTTATTTATTATTATATTTTCACTGAAAGAAGCATTTGGATTATTTAATTGTAAATTATTATTTATATTTATTTCATTTCCATTATTAATTTCTATATTATTGAAATTAATTTTTTTTCCATGGATGACATCTCTATTAATAATAGAATTTTGATATTTAAATTTCGCTGATGAAGGCTCAAATTCTAAAAATTAAATTATATTTTTTTTTAATTAATTTTACTTTCAAATGGACTTTCTATTCTCATTCCAGGAGAAAAAAAATTATATGCCATTATTTCATTTTTAAGCGGGGTAAAAGCATTTTCTTTATATTTCATATCTTTAAAAGGAGAAATTAAACTGTTTCCAAATGTATTTATTTTTTCTGGAGAAGAATCACTTCTATTATATATTACTATTTTATTCTTACATTATGCTCATTTGACTTTGATTTTGCTTATTTTCTTTTTTTAAATTTTTTATTTCTTCATTTTGGGAATTATTATTTTTTTCTGATTGCTTTTGAGATGATGATTCTCCTATATTTAACTTTTTATTATTTGAATTTTGGTTATCTTCTTTTTTTTCTTCTTTTTTTTCGTCAAAATTTGAAAAATTAAATGAGTTCATTGTTTTTTTTTGAATTCTTATATTAATTTAAATTAACTTTAATTTTTATATTTCAATTTTTAATTTATTTAGAAAATTTATACAAAATTTTGTTGAAATTCTATAAAACTTTCATTACATAAATACTTATGAGCTAATTCATTTACAATTACAATTTTAATCAAATCATTATCTAATTTTAATTCTTTCATTACACTTTCTAATCTATCAAGTAAATCTAATTTTATTTTTTCATCACTTGAATCATTATTATCCGATAAATTTAAATCATTTTCTATATCAGAAACTTTTTGATTCATATCTTCTTCATACCATTTTACCCAATAATTAGTTTTAAACCATAATTTACATGGTTTTATTTTTCTTTTTGGGTTTATATATTCTTCATATAAAAATATATTTTTGTCATTTTCTTTTTTATAATATGAAAATAAAGAAAGAGTAAATAATTTACATGTAGAAAATTCTTCTTCTTTAATTATATTTAAACAAAATTTTATTATATCTAACATTTCTTCAAAATGATAATTACTTAACATTTTATTATTTTCATCATCTAAAATAGAACCTTGATATAATAATTTTGAAAGTATTCTTCTATATTTTCTATGTTTTAAATATATTTTAATATCGATTATTTTAAAAGCATCTTTTTTTTCTGAAGTTGAAATATCAGTAAACCAATTATTAATATTATTCACGATTTCTTCATGAGATATAATTCTTGTTAAATCTTGGTTATGAAACATTGAAATAATATTTGAACTTCTTTTTTCTGTTTTAGGAAAAGACAATGGTAAAGGAATAGTTGATTTAACTCTTTTATGATTAATATAAATTTTATGTTTTTTAGGTATATTATCTAATTTAATATCATTTTTCATTATTAATGGTTTTGTTATATCCGAATATATTATCTGATCTTTTTTATTATTATCTATTATAAATTTCGATATTTTAAATTTATCTAATTTATCTATAGTTTCTTTTATAAAATATGGATAAATCAAAATATTTTTATTTCCTCTTTTATTATTTATCTCTATAGTATTAATTGATGCTAATGAATTTTTTTTTTGAAGAATTCTTAAGTTATTACTTTTTGAACTTTCTGAATAATTATTATTTTCCATGCTTAAAGTACTTGTTTGAAAAGAGTTATCTCTACTTTTTTGTTTATTTCCACTAAAATCTCTTAATTTTGACATTGAGTTTCTTTTTTTTAAACTATAAGTTCTTATTGGAATTGAATTTTTTTGTTTTTTTGGAGAAATATTTTCTATCATATTTTTATGATATTGATTTAATACCTTTTTAAAATAAGTTGTATCTATTATATCATTTTCTTTAAATTCTGTTTTATTCTCTATGTTTTTATTTATTAATTTTTCATTATATAAAAATTGATTAAATAATTGTGTTGATATAATTTCTGAATAAAAGTTTTTTTCTTTTTTGGATATTGTATTTAAAAAACTTTGACTATCAAATATTGGAGTTTCATCATGTGAAAAAAATAAATGATGATTATATTCTCCTATTATTAATATCATTCCTTTTAAAAATATATTTTTTATTAATTCATTGATTTTAAATTTATCAAAAGAATTTTTAGATATTGTTTTTTTAATTTCCTTTAATTTTTTTTCAAAATAATCACTTATTTTACTTGGTATTTCAGGTAATTTAAAAATTTTTAAAATGTCTTTTCTAGAGCGTTTCTTTAATTTACCTTTAGAATCAAAATAACAAAAGGAATTATTCTTAATATCAATAATTGCAATATTTAGTGATGAATCAATATATTGATTCTCAAAAGAATAATTTAATAAATATTGGTCTAAACCCATTATATAAGGAATAAAACTTTGTAAAAATTTAACTGTTGAAAAACTAAGAACAGGAATATACGTGTTTATCCAATTTAAAGGATAAATTAAATTTATAAAAGAAAATGAAATTTCTGCTAATTCACTATAATTATTATGAATAAATAATAATTTTTGTTCTATTATTATTAAATAAAAAATAAATACAATATTATCAATATCAAAATATTGAAAAATTCTAGACAAATCAATATCATATAAATACTTTAATTTTGAGTTTTTTGGAGAAATTAATTCAATTGGTAAAGGAGAACTAGGTAAATAAAATGTTATGGTTTGATTTTTCGAAGGTATTGGAATTTCATTAATGATATGATTAATCAAACCGTCTATTTCTTGATTTTTATTATTTAAATGTAAATTTAATATTTCCTCTAAACACTTCTCCATTTGAGATTTATATTGATATTTTGAAACAACTGATATAGAATATGGTATTAATATTGAATCACTATTCATTAATTTTGTAATGATATCTAAATTTTTATTAAAATTATTGTGATTTTTTTCATTTCCATTTTCATCAATTTCATCTTCAAATTTAATAAAATTTTTTAAAGGATTAATTTTATATAGTTTATTATATTCATCTAAAGACATATTTTTATAGTAAAAACTTGAGACCATATAAAAAGTATCACCTTTTTCATTTGTTATAACATTCATAAAAGTATCATATTTTCCAATATCTTTATTATCATTAAATATTTCTTGATTAAAAAAACATAATTTAATTCCTAAAGGAAAATTCATTTTAGGAAGTAAAGGATTTAATTCAATATTACTATTTTCTTTACAATAAGAATATAAAATTTCTGGATTTAAAGAAGGTAAAAGAGAACATTCTTCATGACCACAAATAGAAGGATATTCATTACTTTTTTCAATTAAAGATAAATTATTATTATCTAATCCACTTATAAAAATACATTCAATAAAAGTTTCATAATTTGTTGGAAAATCTGTTTCACTTCCATTCATTATCTCATATGAATTATTTATTTCCATTGAATCTAATTCTTTTTCTATTTCAGAATCCTTCAGATTTGGTATTTTTAATTTATTATCTATATCTTTTTGTAAATAAGTCATAATATTTACATTTGAATGTGAAATATTTTTTGAATTAGAATTTAAGAAACTATTTCTTTTTTTTGGGGTACTTTCTTTTGATAAACTTGAATTGTGTATTGAAAAATTTCCTTTTGGTTTTAAATTTTGATAAAGATTTACTTTTTTTTTATATATTTGATTTAATATTATATTTGATTTTACTTCACAAATCATTGTTAATAAAGTTTTGGATGGTAATTTTAATGTTAATTCTTTATTTAATTCTATTTTATTTATTTTTAATTTAATTGGATCATATCTTTTTAATTTTTGAGAAGATAAAATTGAGTCTGAAATTTCCAATATATCCTGCTCTAAATTTACATCACAACTATAAATTTATAATTTATATAAGTTATATTATACAATTTAATTATATCTATCATTAATGTTGTATTTTCTTTTGTTTGAAATTTATAATTTCCACTTTCTATATTTTCTATTATTCCTTTTTCTTTATTTTTTCTTGTAAATTTGAAAGTTATAACAATTTTATTTTCAATTAATGACTTATAAGGAACACCTAATTCTGTTTTAATTACTATATTTATTTAAATAACTTTTTACATTTAATAATGAAATCTATTCTTTCCTTATTCATTAATATAATTTTATTTGAAAATTATTTTTTTTAATTTTTAAAATAATAAATTATTATAGAATTTAAATTAAAAAAAATGAATTCTCCAATGGAAATTTTAAAAAGTTAGTTTAATCCTTATATTAATAAATATAGTATTCTGTGATAAATTTGAGAAAGACATAAAAAATGGTTTTATAGATGAATCAAATTTAAAGAACCTAGAATCAAATAAAATATCAATATTATCAGGATTAATTCAAAACCAAACAAATGTAACTTTTCACTTTATAAAAACTTATGTATCAAAAATATACAATTATTGTAAAATGTTAAATTATATAAGAAATATAAAGGATACAGATAATAACTTTGCAATTCTCCGTATAAAAGATTTTATTTGTGATTTATTTTTAACTATATTCACAAAGAATTCAAGCGCCAATGATATTTCACTTCAAGATATTTTTAGTTTAATTCAATTAATTTCTGATGTTGGAAAATCTTGGAATAAAATTGATAATTTTAGTAAAAATAATTCTACTTTACAAGGTTGGATAATTAAAATTGATTCTATTATGAAATGTTTATTATCTAAAATCGGAGAAGTAGAAACTTTTGTTAACATTGATAGTAAATTTTATTTAAATTTATTTGAATATTTAAATTTTTTTGTTGAAACTTTTTTAATTGAAAAAAAAGAAAAAAAAGAAATAAATGAAATGAGTGGAAAAGAAAATATAAATGAAAATGAAATTAATATTGATATGATAGATTGCAATGATAAAAAAGAAAAAAAAATTGATTTGTTTAATCAAATTGTTCAAATTTTGACAATGTTAAATTCAATTAAATTTATTCAAAATGAACCAAACACAAAAAATTTATTTATTAATTTATTAAGAATCGTCCAAAATTTAGAATATGATAAACAAATTATTATTTTTGAACATTTTAATAATTTAAAATATAAATCAAATATTCCTATTGAGTTAATGACAGATTTATATAAAATATATATTAATTGTTTAATTAATAATAATGAAAATGAAAAAGCTGAAAAAGCAATTAAATCAACTCTTAAATTAATTAAACCCAATTCTAAAGAAGAAGTAGAATTCTTTATTTTAAATTTATATATTCTTTTTAAAAAAAATCAAAGTGAACAAATTAAAGAAATGATTGAGATAATATTTGAACATAAAGAAATCACAATTGAAGACATTGAAAATATTATGGTTAAAATTTCTAAATACTCAAATCCTTCAATATTCATAAAAGTATTTTTTAAAAAAGTTCAAGAAATGAAAAATTTAAAATTCTCAAATTCAAAAATAGTATTTTCATTTGAAAATATTTCTAAATTTCCGAATTTCTGTCTAATATTTTTATATTTATTTTTTAAGGAATTATTTCAACAAAATGATAACAATTTTTCCCCAGATGAATATCAAAATCAAACAATGGAATTTTTAAAAAATATTAGTGAAGCTCTTTTAGAAAATACTATAAATAATTTATATGATGAATATATTTATTTAATACCAACTCTTCTTCATAATATAATAACTTTCTTCATAAAAATTGAAAAAAATAATGAAAGTTTTACAAATTATTTTTTAATTGAAATAATAAATAAAACCAAAAATTCAAAATTTGATTTTTGGAAAGATTTTTCAGGAATGTCAATTAATATTTACATTGAAAAAAAAGATTTTCCAAAATTAAAAGCAATATTAGAAGAATTAGATAATAATAAAAATAATTCAGCTTTATATTTTTATGGAAAAATTATATTAACTTTAGAAGGAGGAATTAAATGGAATACGTTAAATATAATGGAACAATTATGTAAAGATTTAAATACATGTGAAGATTTTAATCTAAATTATTATATAAAAATATTCAATTTTATTTATTTAAATAATTATAGTGATGTTACCTTATTTTCTATATTACTTTTAAATTATACAAATAAAGTGTGTGAATTTTTCTCAAAATTAAATTCAAAAGAAGAAACAATTATATTAGATTATATGAATGAAAAAATTTATCCATTAATTGATTGTTGTTATGAAGTAATCTTTTATTCTTCAAAAATGCAAAATTTTTCTTCACAAATTGATAATTTTTCAGAAGTTTTTGAATTAATATCAAATTTAATTGAAGAGAAAAAATATGATAAAACAAATAAATATAATCAATATATAACTTCTTCTATTTCAATGGTTGTTGATTTATGTAAATTATTACTTGATTTTAAAAATTCTAAAGATTTTGAAGGAGATTTATTTCCAGAATTTATTTTATTAGATTTATGTAAAATGTTAAATTTTGTTTTTGTGAATTTTGATGTATATATAAAAGATGAAATTTTGCAAAATTTAGATTCTCCTTTTGCTTTTGATATGTTACAAAAAATTTTTTCCCTTTTTGAAATTTTCCAAAATTTAAAAATATTTTTAATCACATATGAATACAATAACTTAATAAATACAAATCAAGAAAAAGAGAAATTTATATTTTTAAATAATAAGGCTAAAAATTATCAACAAAACTTTAATAATGCAATAATAATTTTAAAACAAATTATTCCTAATGAAGAAAAAAATCTTCAAGTAATCAATTTATTGGATGATAAAATCAAAAATTGTATTAATTCAACTTCTTTAATTGAAGAAATATTATCTTTTCAATTATTAATTAAAATAGAAGAACCTTCAAAAATTCAAGAATATTTAAAAAGAATATTAAATAAATCTTATCATCATAAAAAATTAATTTTTTTATTAAATTCAATATTATTTCAACATGGATTAAAATCAATAGAATTTATTTTTCTAGGAGAATTGATAAATATTATTATAAATAATTTTGGAGAACTTTTCAACAAAATTTACTCAATAGAAGAAATTTGTAATTTATTTAAAGATTATGTAAGTTCAACGGACGAATATGATATACCAACAAAAATAAAAATATTAAAGCAATTTCAAACTTGTCTTTTAAAATTTTTTTCAAAAATAAATCCAAATGATATGGTTTTATCAAATAATATTGAATGGATTTATTATAAAGTTTATAAATTATTAGAAAGTAATTCAACTTTGGATAAAACATCCCAAGATTATATAATGCTAAAATCAATTTTTGAGGAATTAAATTATTTAAAATTAGAAAATAAATCTTTAATAACAGAAGCATTAACAGATTTAATAATGAATAAAATAATATAAAATTCAAAATTCATATATATTTTTTTTATATATACTGTATAAATCATTTAATCTATATATTATATAAATAATTTTTTTTCCTGAAATACACTTTTCTTAAATCTTTTTTTTAAATCCATAAAATTTCTAGAATTTTTAGTGAATTTGATTTCTAAATAAAAAAAGTTTTTCATACATCTTTAAAATGATTTAAATTCCTTATATAAGTTTATTTAATAATAAATTAAAACATTAACTTTATTATTGAAATAATAATAATATTAGATTTGAAAAATATGTTTTTTATCTTCATCCATTCATTGTTTATCAATCATATTTTAATCAATATCTTTTGGAGCCATGAAACAAAAATACTTATAATTTACAAAATGTGTCTTTATTTTTATTATATTAATTTTGTAATTGAATCTTAAAAAGTATTATCATCATTTCTCATTATCATTTATAAATTGTGTAACTTCTATTTTATTAACTTTGATTTAAGAATTATTCATTCATATTTTTTGGATTTATCTACCCACAATTTTATTTTTCATTGATTTAACATAATTAAATTTAAAAAATGGTAAGCTCAATTATTGAATATGATGAAGAATTAAAAAAAGATAAAATATTAAGAAATATTTATGATGAATATTCTGATATTAATGTAAAAGATAAAAAAGATGAAAATGGTTTATATACTGATGAAGCAATGAATTTGATTGATAAAAAATTAATAAATGAAACAAAAAATAGATTTCATTTATTATTTGGTCGAAAATTTCAAATTGAAAGAGTATTAAAATTTCAAAAAATCTTAAAAAAATATAATATTACTATATTATTAATATCATGGACAGGATGTTTTTTAAGTATAATAGCTTCAGAATTAAATATAACGTTTTTTCCTGAAAATGGAGATGAAAATAGTTTATCTTATTTAATAATTAAATATGACAAACAACATAAAAAAATAGTTTCTTTTATAAGAATATTAAATTTATTATTAACAATAATAATTATAATTCTTCTAATTATATTTTATAAAATATGTATTAAAATAGAACAATTAAAATGTAATTTAAATTCTAAAGATAATATTTTTACAAGTGGAAAATGGAAATTTTTATTGATAGAAATATTACTTAATTCAATTATATCAATACCATTTTATAATTCAGAAGTAATAATAAGTCAAAGAAATAAAAGTAAACCAAAAGCCAAAATTTTTGTAGATATAATAATAACAATATTAACTTTATTTACAAGAGGTTATCATTTTATAAAATATATAATCATTCAATCTCGATTTTATCAATATGATTGTGAAAAAATATGCTTAGATTGTAATGTTACAATGGATTATTTATTTGTAATAAAAGCAGAATTTCAAGAAAAGCCTTTTTTATTTGTTTCAGTTCTTTTAACAGAATCAATAATAATATTTGGATATTCAGTTCGTTCAGTAGAAATGTTTTTTATGTATGGAACAGAAACAGAAAAAGTTCAAGATTGGAGATATATATGGAATGGATTTTGGTGTATAATAATAACAATGAGCACAGTTGGATTTGGTGATTTTTATCCAATAAGTTTATTAGGTAGATTTATTGTTATTATTTCTTCAATTTGGGGTAATTTTCTAATTAGTATGATGGTTGCTGCTTTAACTGTTGCTGTTGAATTTAATAATCAAGAAAGTTTATCTTATGAAATGATTAAAGCAGCTTTGGCTGAAGTTGAATATGGAAAAATGGGGATTGTTTTCTTTCAAACTTTAATTAGATATAATAATCATATTAATAAAATTAAACAATATCCTAATATTGTTAATAGTAAAGAATTTAAAAAAAAAAAAAGTGACTTGTTTAAAAAATTAACTAAGGTTTTAGGAGAATTTAGAATTTTAAAAAAGAAAAAAAATGCTAAAGCTAAAGCAATGTCTATTCAAATTTCTATGCAAAAAATATATAATAATTTAACAATCGAAATGGATAAAATTAATTCACAATTGAAAATAATTGATGATATCAAAATTTTGTTATTAAGATATAATGTTAAACAAGAAAAAATAAAAAAAAAAATTATTCAAATATTTAAAGAAGTTGAAGAAATTAAAATATTTAAAGAAAAATATTTAAAAGAAATTCAACCTTATAAAGGTCCAAATTATAATATTTAAGTAAATAATTTAAATATTATATATATTTATTTTTATTCCCATTTAAAATTGTCAAAAAAAATTGAAAAAACTCTAATAAATAAAAAATTCTTAATCTATTATTAAGTTCTTTCAGTTTTTCAATAATAATCTTTTGAATTGTTTTTATCTATTTATTTTAAATTAAATTCAATTTTTAATTGTTTTATTTACTTGTGATTGATGGTATTTTTCTAATTAATTAAAACTTAAGAACTTTTATTAATTAATATTTAGTTTTTATAATGTTTACAAATAATATAAAATAATTTATATTTTTCAAACTTTTTTTATATATTTTAATTTATTTTTTAATTATTTTTTATTTTTTATGATTATTTCTAATTAAATAAAATAAGGAATAAAAGCTTTTCTTTCTTTTGGATATTTATCACCATATACTTCCTTTAATGTTTTATGTTTTTTCAATGCCCATTCTCTCATTTGGTAAAAACCACAAATTGTAAATAAAATTATAGTCCAATGAAGACTAAAAACACTAAAGCAAAACCAAGAAAGAAATTCCCAAAAATAATTTGCACAAGTACAAACTTCAAATCCCTCTTTACTAGGAGGAATTGCTTTTTTACCTTGATTTCTTTCTTTAAGTTCTTTTAAAATAATATGACATTTTAAATTTTTAATTTCTGCACTGAAAAAAAACATTACAAAAACATATCTAAAACCTAATAAAAAATTAATTGGAGTATAATTAGGATGAAAAATAAAATAACAACATAAAATACCAAAAAGTCCCCAATAATAAGCACAATTTTTAAATAAGTTTTTTAAAGGCATTGTATCACGAGAAAAAATATGTATATACATTGTTTCTATAATTCTTTTAATATAATGGAATATTATCATTACAAAATATAATAATTGAACTGTTGGTACTTGTTCATTTTTTTCTAATGTTATTTTAAATAATCTAGTAAAGAATATAATCGAAAAAAATAATGGACCTAAATATTCTATTATATAAACTAATTTATATGAAATTTGAGGTCCTATGTCTTTTACATATATTATTGTATTTTCATCTGAAATATTATCATAATATAATAATTGTTTATTATCTTCTGAGAGAGCAAATTTATTTTTTCTATCATTTTTATTTGTTGAATAAAATAAGCCTAATCTATTTAAATTTATTTTTCCATTTAAACTTAACACTTCATATATACGTTTTTTTAAATCTTTTACTGTTTTATTTATATCAAATCCTTTTATTATTGTTGGAGTTGAAAGGTCATCTTTTGATTTTATTTGGTTTATAACTTTAACATCCATTGAAATATAAATATTAATATTTTTCTTTTAAATTTTAAAAAAAATATTTAAATTTTATTTCTTATTTTTTATTCTTTATTTTCATATTTATTTTTCTTTTCATATTTATATTTATTCTTTTTCTTGAAATCATTTAATAATTTATTAGTACTTTTATTTGCTCTAATATTTACAGATATATTTTTTTTGTTTGATTTAAGACAACTTATATTGATTTTTTGTTTTTCTATTAAAGGAAGTTGAATTTATAATTTATCTTTAAACATAGACTATCATTTCAATAAATCCCTCACCATTTTTTATTAATTTTTAAATTGTAAATCAAAACTTCTTTAAATTTACTATCATTAGATATTATTGTTTTAACCTGTATTTGAATTTCTTTCAATTCTTCATTTTCTGATATATTAATATAATCAATTATTTAATTTTTTTTATGTTATAATTGCTTTTTCAATTATTTTCTAAATCATTATATAAAAGAAATGCAAATAATCTTTGAATAATCTTTTTTTCTAAAAATTTAAGATTTTCAATACATAATATTTTTAAGTGAACTAAAAAATCTTTTATTTTTTCATTTTTTTTTCTATATTTATCTTTGGTCAATATATGTTTTTCTTATAAATTTTAAAAAAAAAAATTTTAGGTAAATTATTACTTTATTTCATAATTTTTAAATTAATCTTAAATTACTATTTTTTAATGTCAATTAAAAACTTCTTTAAACTGACTTTCACCAATTAATAATTCTTAGATAAAATTTTAATTTTTATTTCCTCTCCTTTAATTAAAAAATAAAAAATTAATGTTTTATAAAAATTTTTTTTCAGAAAATAAAATAAAAAAATGCAAGAATCACCACATAAAGATAGTAATATAAATCTTTATGAAAATAAAGAATATAATAATCCCAATAATACCAATGAAGTTGACAATCAAAATTCAATTTCAACTGAAGATAATTTAAATAAAAAATTAAATAAAAAACAGGAGAATAAATATCAGAAATTTAAAACAACACTTTCTAAATATGTTGGTAAAATTGCTTTTTGGAAAAAATCTAAAAATAAAAATAACGAAAATAAAAAAGAAAATGAAAACCAAAAACAAAAAAAATTAGTACAAAAATCTCTTAATAGACAATTAGATATTTATGCAAATGAGCAATTTAAAAAAGAATATGGAAGTGGATTAGGATTTAATATTTTTATATAATTATAAATTTTAATCAATAATCAAATTATATATAAAAACTTTTGAATATCATTTATATTACAAAAAAGGAATTCGTGTTTTACTATAGAAGTTTGATTTGTGATTAATTTGCTGTATTTGAATTATATTTTTCAAGAAGAATTTGTGTTCTTTCTTTTAAATCTCGAAGCTTATCTTTATAACTTTCTTTTATATTTATATCAGTATTAATAATTGTTTCAGAATTTTTTAATATATCATCAATATTACAATTCCTTTTTATATACTCATTTCCAGGATTAATTGTTATTTTTTTAATAGGAAAAATTCCTACTTTTTTAATAGTAATATTATTTGAATAATTTTTTTTAATTGATGATGATTTTTTATTTGAAGAAGATAAATTAAATTTAATATTATTTATTTCATGTTTTAAATATTCAATTTCTGCATCTTTTTGTTCAATTATTTTTTTATAATCTTCAATAGTTTTTTCCTTTCTTTGAGTATTAGTATTTTTTTCAGAAATTATTGAACTTTTAGAATAATTTTGATGTGGCCTACTTGATAAAGAAATATTTGTATCTAAAGTTATATATTTTTTTCTATTTTTAATATGGTTTTTATTTTACATTGGATAACTTGAATATTGTTTTTTATTTGAAAAACCTTCATAAAATAATTTTTGATTTTTTATATCATTTTTCTTACTTTTATTCATTTTTATTATTTAAAAATAATAAAAATTAAAAAAAATTTATGTTTAAAAAGGTTTAAGAATATTGTTACATATTTTATTTTTTTAAAAATTTTTTTGAGAAATAATTCTTCGTTTTTTTAATCCATTATCATATTGGTCTATACATCTTTCAATTAAAATTATATTTAATTTCATCATTCATACTTTATTATGAAGAGTATTCTTGATTTAAATTTGAAACTTTTTTTAATATTTTTTTAAATTAATATTATATTTATATTCATAAAATATCTCATGTTATCAGAATTCTTTAAAATAGAAGGATGAACAATAGAAAATTTTTCCTTTTAATTTATCTTTGAATATTTTAATTTTTATTTTTATCTTTTTATTGATATATGTAAAGAATTTCTATAAATAATTATTATATAAAGATTTCTCTTAACGTTTGATATATTTTTTCTCATTGAAATTATTTAAGGGAATGGATTTATAAAGTTATATTGATAAATTCTTTATCAACATCTTTTAATAATTTTATGTCTTCAAAAGATTCATTTTCTGAATTCATTTCTTTAAATTTTTAATATAATATAATAATTAATTAATTTTATTTTAACAGACAAATTTATATTTTATTTGATTATTAATTTTGAATATTATTTCTCATTTAAGATTCAAAACATTAAAATAAAAGTTTTAATATTTCTTTTTTACCATTAGATGTCTATAGAAATATTTTCTAATCATCTAATACTAAATTAAGAACACTGAAAATAAGTTGATTTTTAAAAATAAAAAAATAAAAAAATTAATTATATAGTTTCTTTCTTGAGTTTTGTTAAGAAGAAAAATCAAAAAGAAAAAAGTCAAAAATAATAAATAAAAAGTAATAATATATCAAGAAGATTGATTATCATTGAATTCTTCATTAAAAAAATTAATAGAGGACTCAATATCAGTAAAGCAACTATTTTTTTCTATTTTTTCAAACTCATAAAAATTATTATTTTGACAATTTATTCCTTTTAATAAACAATCATCTAAATCAACATTATTAGAATTAAAAAAACAATTATCATCTTCAAATTTAATTTCATGAAAACTATCCATAGTGTTTTTTTCTCCAATACTACTAATAGAATAATCTTTTCCTTGATTTTTTTTTAAATGTCTCAAATAATGAATTCTCATATTTCCTTTTTCAGCAAAGCATTTTAAACAACCTTCAAAAGGACATTTAAAAGGTTTTTCTTTTGTATGAGTTCTTATATGATCTAAGAGAACACTTTTTTTCCCAAATTTTTTTTTGCAGATCTCACATTGATGTTTTCTATTAATATAAATATAATACTTACTTGAGTTTCTTATGAATTATATCTATATGCTCTTTTAAATGACCATTTGATTTATATGATTTATCACAAAAAGGACATTTAAATTTTTTTAATGAATCATGTTTACTCATATGAACTTTTAAATTTCCTGTTTCATTAAAACATTTTTTACATATTTGGCATTCATATGGTTTATATCCTGTATGAGTTCTTAAATGAACTTTTAAACGAGAATTATTAGGATATTTTTTTTGACAATTTTGGAAAGGACATATAAATGGAAGAATTTTGTTATGAATTGATGATATATGAGTTTTTAAGTTACATTTATTTGAAAATAAATTGTTACATATTGGACATTCGACTTTCCCTTTTGTTATTTTTGAATTTGTTTCTTTGTCTTGTGTTTTTGTTTCGTTTTGTGAAATCATTTTTATATTAATAATAAATTATTTTTAGGGATATATAATAGATAATTATATGAATATTCTTATATTATTCAGGAATTAATAATAAATATTGTTATTCCTTCTTTTTTTGTTTTATATACATAAATATTTATTTTTTATATTTATTCTTCATTTTTATTAAATTTCAAATTAAAAAAATAACATATTTTTTTGTAATCTAAGATTGAGAGAATTTGTTTTGGGAAATTATCCTTTTTTTTTTTTGATTTAAATGATTTATCAGTATTCTCCTAATTCTGATTACAAATTGTCTATTTTTTTTTTTTGAAATATTGTGTAAATAATTTTTAATATTTCTTAATTAAATTATATTCATTTAGTAAGTTTCAATTTTATTTCTGTATTTAATATTGTTTTTATTATTTATAAAAACACTTTATATATTCTAATAATATAATTATTTCATCAAAAACACATATATTTTTTTTTCTTTTTAAATTCTTTAGAATTATATCTGATAGTATTTAAGGCTATTATAAAAATAATATATAAATTTTATTTATAACACTTATTTTATATTATTTCAAATTTTTATAAATTTCTTTTATTTCGATATCATTTATTTTAAAAAATAAAACTATTTATATTTTCCTTAAAAATACTAAATCAAGATAAGTAAAAATTGGAATTTTTAGTCTTTTAAAAATTAAACATTATTAAATATTACAAATAAAAAATGAAAAATTAAGTAAATAACAATAAATATATTTGAATAGATTTTCAAAAAAAGTTTTCAATTTCTATGTTCAGAAATTTGTAATATAGTGAATTATTAATTCTTTTCATTGAAAATAAATATAATTTAATTTAAAAAAAATTTGAATCATCCCAATAAGTTTAGTTTTATAAATGAAATGAAAGAAAAAAAAGAAATATGATAATCTATTAATATCAAATAATAATGTTTTTTGTGTTTTTTCAACCAAAGTTTTTTGCAAAAAGTATATTTTTTTCCTCATTTTATTATTACAAATTTTTTAATATTTTAATGAGAATCATCAATTACTTATTATTGCTTAAGTTTTTACTGAATATTCACAACAATTTGTAATTTATGTGGAGAACAATATGATTTTTCAGAATCCAAATCACATCATTTTTTATTTTTTATTAAATCTTAAAAGCTTTATAATAGTTTTTTAACCCAAAATTTAAATTAATATCTCATTTTATACTTTGAATTTTGTTTAAATATCATAGATCATTTCAAATTAAAGAAATTATATTTAATATAATTGAGAATGAAAAACAAGAGCAAACTATTTGGTTTTTTCATTTTGGAATTTTTATTTAACAAAACTTTTATAATAAAATTGAAACTAAATATATTTTAAATTTGGAAATAGTTTTTTATACAATAAATCAATTGTTTAATTTAACATAATAAGATAAAGAACTTTAAATGTCATTATTGGATTTCACATAAAAGTTTGATTTAATTTAATTTGAAAAAGATGAATTTGGATATTGAAATATTTTGAGGTAATAGAAAACAAAATAGAAATTATTAAAAATAAATATTATTTTTTATGTTTTCTCAAAAAGATAAATAATTCGGTTGTAGTGAGCGAAAAAGACGAAACTAAATAAGAAAAATTAATTTAATAATTGAATCATAAATGAAAAAGGAATGACAATTTAAAATATGAAAATTGAATAATAAATTAAATTTAAATTTATTAAAAAAATTTAAAAAGATGGAACAAAATATTGAAAGTCCATTCACTCCATCAATATGTAACTATTGTGATGATTCTCCAAATTCTAAAAAGAATAATAGCCAATTGGAACAATTAAAAAAAGAAAATTTAAATAATATATTCAATGAACCTTCTTCAATTGATAAAAATCAAATTCCAAATGTTTCATCAAGTTTAATGAAAACACCAAATAAAAATAGTAATTCTCAATCTAAAAATTTAAATAATTATAATAGTATTAGTATAAGCTATCAATATAGTAATAGTGGTCAAAAAAGTAATTCTTTCAAATATCAAATAAATAATAAAAAAGAAAATTTCATTATCCAAAAAAATGAAAATATTAATATTGGAGTAAATGAAAATGTACATTATAATAAATTTGAAAATGAAGAACTTTCTGCTTTTTCATTTGAAATTAAACCTCAAAAAAGAACTCCTAGAAATTATACTCCTGAAAATTTATTATTTAAAAATGAATCTGTTCCTGAAGAAAATTTTATTCCTCATCAAGATATTAAAGAAGAAAAAGAAATAAAATATATTAAAGTTAATAATGAATTTAAATTAATTCCTTTATCTAATAAAGCAATTTCTTCTTCAAATTTACTTGAAAAAACTAAATCAAATACTTATGAAATTATCAAAAAAAATAAAAATCTTAAAAAAAATAATTCTACAAATATAAAACTAAAAACATCAATTCCAATTTTTCAAAAAAATTTGATTAATTATATAGATATTAGAAAAAAAGATATAAATAATAATAATAGTAAAAGAAAAAATAAAAATAATAGTAATAGTAATATTAGTAGAACAACTAATTCAAATTATAAATCAAAAACAAAAAATATTTTTCCAAAGCAAGAAAAGAAAAAAAATTTTAAGCCAAATTCAAATAATGATATTAATAATATTATTCAAAGACATTTTCAACAATTTTATTTAAGTTCTAATCAAGTTAACAAAAGAAATACAAAAAAGAAATCATCTCAAAATTCAAGGGAAAAAATTAAAAATAATATACCAATTACTTCTTTAACAACTTATATAAACAAAATTTCAAAAAATAATAATTTTACTCTTCAAAAAGAAAGAAAAGTAAAATCATTTAATTATAATAGAAAAAATTATACATTAAAACAAGAAAATAAATTACTTTTCAATACATTTAATAGTAATTCAAAAGGCAAAAATTCAAGCCAAAAAATTAAAAGTAATGTTAATTTATCCTCAATATTAAATAATTTCCCTTTGAATGATATGAACAAAAAAAATAATAATAAATCAATAAATTGCTTAAATGGTATATTTATAAATTTAAAAAAAAATTTACCAAATTATAAATCAAATCAAAATTTAAATATTATAGAAAAACTTTGTCAAGAAAAAGAAGGAAATATTTTTCTTCCAGAAACAAAAATTTCTCCTGGAGAAATAAGTTATAATAGTGGTATTAAAACTTTTCATACTCAAGATACAGTATATACGACAAAAGAAAATAATATAAATACAAATGGAACAAATACAGTAAATAATACTAATAATAATATACCAATAATGAGGAAACCTTCCCCTACAATTATTAAAGATTTTTCTTTTTATAAAAAAAAACAAGTTTATAAATCAAATTTAATTTCTTTAGTTGATAATAAAGAAAATACACAAAGTAATAATTATTATTTAACAAATAATTCAAATAATATTCAATCAAAGCAATATTATAATAAATATATTAATCATGAATCAAAAAAACCAATAGCTTCAATTAAATTAAAGAGATTAAATGGAGATATTTACTCTAATATCTTAGATGAATTATAATGAAATTTATAAATAAATCTTTAATAAATAATTAAAACATAAATTAAATATACACTTTTATTTTTACTTAAATAATAAATATTCCCATTCATAAAAATAAATCATAGATATAAATACATATATAGTTTTAAAATTTGATTTTGAATTCTTTGAGTTTTAATATTTTTTATTAAGAAGCCTCTTTATGTTTGGAGATATATATAATATTGGCATTAAAATATAAAAATCAAAATAAAGTCATTCTTTGTGTTTTGAAATTTATAATTTTTTATATCAAATTAAAATCAATTTGAAAATATTTTTTAATATTTGAAGTTTAATACATAAAATTCTGAATGTTCATAAAAAATAAAATAGAATATTTTAATAACATCGTGTTTAATAAATAAATTAAAAAAAATATCCCTTATATATAAATTAAATAATAAAATAAATTAAACAAAAATCTAATATGGAAGAAGAAATAATAAATGACAAAGAAATATCAGATTATTTAGACAAATATGATATAAGTTATTGGAATATCTTAGTTCCAAAATTAACAAAAATAGGAATTAGGACTTTAGAAAAACAAGTTCCAAACATATATACAATAGATGAAATAGATAATTATTTAAAAGAAATAGATCCAAATCCTCAGGAAGATGAAAAAGACCCATATGAAGGAATGTGGCCTGAAAATAATGAAGAAGGAAGAAATATAAATTCACCAAATGAAGAGTTTTCAAATTCTCAGAAAAACTATGAAACTGAAAATAGTCAAATTCCAAATCCAATGCAAAATTCTTATGAAAATCCAAATCAAAATTCTTATGAAAATCCAAATCAAAATTCTTATGAAAATCTAAATCAAAATTCTTATGAAAATCCAATGAAAAACTCATATGAAAATCCAATGAAAAACTCATATGAAAATCCGAATCAAAATTCTTATGAAAATCTAAATCAAAATCCTTATCTAAATAAAATTCAAAGTTCTTATGAAAACCCGAATCAAAATTCTTATGAAAATCCAATGAAATATTCATATGAAAATCCGAATCAAAATTCATATCTAAATAAAATTCAAAATTCTTACGAAAAAAATCCAAATCAAAATTCATATCTAAATAAAATTCAAAATTCTTATGAAAAAAATCCAAATCAAAATTCATATCTAAATAAAATTCAAAATTCTTATGAAAAAAATCCAAATCAAAATTTATACGACAATCCAAATCAAAATTCATATGAAAATCCAAACCAAAACTCATACGACAATCCAAATCAAAATTCATATCTAAATAAAATTCAAAATTCTTATGAAAATCCAATGAAAAATTCATATGATAATCCAATGAATACTAATTATGAAAGTCCAATGAAGAAATATGAAATTCCAAAAATGAAGGATTATGGAAATAATATAAGAAATTATAATGATTATAAACCTTTAAACAATAATTTTTCTTTCAATCCAATTAATAATTATTCAAATAGAAATAATTACTCATCTCTTGAAATGAGAGCAAGATCACAAAGATATACATATGAATGTAGACCTAATAATTCAAGTAGTAATTTTTCTAATAATTATAGAAGTCCTAGAAATAATAACATAACATCTTTAAATTATTTTAATAAATTTAGAACAAATAATACCAATTATGATGATGATTGCTGTAATAGTTCTTTTGGTTTTAGGAATCCTAATTCTTCTTATAGAACATTTAATACAACTGGGTATTAAATATGTTTTTAATTTTATTTAATTTGATTTTTTTTGGTAAATAATTTTTGAAATTTAATTTTTAAAATATACTATTAACTGTTTTTTTAAATAAAAATAATCTTGATGATAAAAAAAAAATAATAGAAAAAAATGATTTTCAACAAATTTGAAAACCTCCAAAAAAAACATTAAAACAAAAAAATTTAAAAAAATAAAACAAAAAGAAATAGCATTAAATGTCAATTAAAAACAATAATAAAAAATTTTTTTAAAAACCTTTTAAAATAATTTATTTTTTAACACCTCTAACATCAGCAGCACTTCTATCACAAGTTTGGGAAATATCAGAGATCATACCTCCTTTTCCAGCATCTACAGTAGTAGGACCACCTCTAGCATAGACTCCAGTATAAGTACTTTTATCATCATGGAATTTAACATAATCAGCTTTAGTTCCTTTATATGTTGCACCACCATGATTAATTATTTGTTGTTCTAATGCTTCTTGTGTCATTCCTTTTTTTTGAGCTGCTAATTCAAGAGTCTTTTTAAATTGATCAAATGTTATTACTTTCACTTTTCCACTTTTAACTTTTGAAAAATTTATATCTGCGTCGTTTGTTGTAAATTTTTTGTCAATTATACCACATTCTTTATATAATTTTGCATATACTTTGCTCTCCATTTCTGGCTTTCCTCCTGTAAAGGATGTAAAAACATCTTTTAATGATTTTCCTTGCATTTTTGTTTTTTTTTATATATTTTTTTCAAGTTTTAGGGTTTTATATAGTTTTTAAATGCTTTTTTTATTTTTTTTTTTAATTTTTTTACCGGATTTTTACTGTTTTTTAATTTTTTTTATATTTTGTTTTTATTGTTAAATATTTATATTATTTGTTTCATTTTTTTTTTGTTTATTATGAAAGAAGAAAATGGGATTATAATATAAAAGGAATTGAAGATAATATGTATTTTACAATTATATATTTTTTGAATTAAAATAAAAATTGATGAAGGAGATATTAAAGAAATTAATAAGCAATTAAATCAATTGAAATCTTAGAAAAAATATATTGTCAAATCATTAGAAAAAAATAGTAAATGAAGAAAAGTGATTTATTGATAAAAACATTTAAGTGAAATAGATGATTTAAGTTATATTATTAATATTCATTACATTTATAAAATTAAAAGGTGATTTGTTTAGATTAGTTATATGTTAATGGGTTTAATAAATATATTAGTAGAATTATTATTGATTCTAGAAATATTATTGGAATTTAGAAAAGATAATTTATAGAGTAATAATATGGCTTTGTTAAAGAAAATATTAATAGTTAGAAAAAATTGGATTATTACCATTATTTTAAGGGCTATATTATTAAGTTGTATTTAGATATTAAAAATCAATAATTTGAAAAATTGTTTAAATTCAGCAATAGAAATTTTGAATCTTTTAAAGATTAATCTAGAGTCAAAAATAAATATATTAAATGATATTATTTTAATGTTTTTTTATTTGAATTCTATATTTTAATATTTAAATGATTTTTTAATTTTTTTTATGGATGAAAAAAATTTTGTAAATTTTTATGAGTTAATTGATAATTATAAACTAACAGAATATGAAGAAGCTTTTAATTTATATATTGAAGAATTATGGAAAGATTTATCAGCGGAATCAATCGATGTTAAAAAAGGAGTTTCAAGAGAAATCTTTTTATATTATTATGATATTCCAAGATTAATTAACCAACATATTTTTACAATATTTGATAAAGATAGAGATAACTTTTTAAATTTTGAAGAATTTAAAAATACTTTAACTTCCATTTTCTATTCAAATGATTATTATACTTTATCAAAATTTATATTTGATTTATATGATTGTGATAGAGATGGTTATATAACTGATGAAGATTGTAGATTAATGTTATCATATATTCCAATTACTGGGAAATTAATATATAAAGAAAAAAGAAATGATATCGATTCAATTACTTTTGATGATAGAAAATTTTCTCAACAAGAAATTTTTAGAATACTTAAAAAAAGTTTTCAAAATAATATTAAAATTAAATATCCTAAATTTTGCGAAATTATTGAAAATTATAGTAGTGATATACTTATTCAAATTCTAATATATTTACTTGAAAAAAGACCTTTTAATGAAAATATTCTTAAGCATTATGTTCCTAAAAAAATAATAAATGAATATGAAGAAGAAGAAGAAAAAGAAAAAGAAGAAATAATAATTAAAACTAAAAATATAATTGAACCTTCATTAAATCAAGAAATTCATTCTCCAATTGTACATAGAAATAAAAAAGTAAATTTTACTGAGTTTTTAAATATTAATTTAGAAGAAACTAAAGAAGATACAAAACAAAATGAATTGAAATTTTTTTTAAAAAGAAAAACATATAAATTACAAACAGAGTCAAAAAGTAATTCAAAAAAAGTTCAAAATATAATAGATTTTGAAAAAATATCTTCATCTCATTCAGGATATGTTTTCAAAATAACAAATAATGATAAATTAAAAGTATATTTCCTTGAATTAGAAATGCAAGATATATTTTATTATAAAAATAGAACAGATAATTATCATATAGGAATGCATCATTTAACATATAAAACATATTTAAGAAAAAATAAAATAAAAACATTAAAAGATGTTAGATTTTATAATTTTTCATTAATAGAACCTAAAAATACACATAATTTCTATTTTTCAGATGAAGAACAATATAATCAATGGTATATTCATTTTCAAAAATGTTTAAATTTTAAAGAATTAGAAGAAAATTATGAAATAGAAGAAGTAATATCAAAAGGAAGATTTGGTATTGTAGAAAAAGGAAGAGATAAATTAACAGGAAGAACAGTATGTATTCATATAATAGATAAAAAGAAATTAACATCAGGAGATAAGTTTTTATTATCAAATCAAATTTCAATTCAAAAATATATTCAACATCCAAACATAAGTAAATTAATAACATATTCCCACGAAGAAAAAAACACTTATATAGTAACAGAATTTATAAATGGGTCAACGTTATTAAATTATCTTCAAAACAAGAATTTTATCTTTGAGGAGAAAAAAGCATGTGAATTAATACAAGAAATATTATTTGCAATATATTACCTTCATTCATATGGTATAATTCATAGAGATATAAAGCCAGAAAATATAATGACAATAGATAATTCAGAAGACACACATATAAAATTAATAGATTTTACAGTAAGTAAAATAATAAGTAAAAATGAATTAATGAAAGAACCTTATGGAACATTATCTTATATAGCACCTGAAATATTAGAAGAAAAACCATATAATGAAAAAGTTGATGAGTGGTCAATTGGTATTTTAACTTATTTATTATTATCTGAAACTGTTCCCTTTGATGATGATCATTCTGAAAGAGAAATTGCAAGACAAACTATGTATGAACCTGTTAAATTTGATAGTCCAATTTGGAAAAATAGAAGTAATGAATCTAAAGATTTTATTCTAAAATTATTGGAAAAAAAACCTGAAAAAAGAATGGGAGTTAAAGATGCTTTAGTTCATAAGTGGATTCAACTTTTTTTCCCTGATAAAGTTAGTCAAAGAATACGTCTTAAAGAAGAAAAAAATTTCGAGTTTGATTGTTATAGTTCTTTGAATTCTGATTCGTTTAGAATTAGAAAAAGAAAATAAAGAAGTTTTTATTTAGTTTATTTTATTTATTAATTTTTTTGAAGGACTTTTTTGTATATTGTAATTTTTTATTTTCTTAGATTTTTTTTTTAGTTTATTTATTTTTTAGAAATTATTAAAGATAATTTGTTTTGATTTTAAAACTCTTTATTGTATTAAAAACATATATTTAAGTAATTATTTTATGGGGATTGGGGATTG
>JAEEGK010000792.1_pt1 | contig 78937 bp, 47 predicted proteins | sample 8958771 | NCBI WGS metagenome assembly JAEEGK01 (sample SAMN16246547, study PRJNA631951) | gut metagenome | biome: gut microbiome; feature: rumen; material: SC-attached | host: Bos | place: Iran: Karaj | collected 2018-10
TAAACCTGCTCGCCGCTCTCGTCAATCTTGATGGTATAGAGTTTCTTATACTCATCGACCAAAGCATCTGCTTCGGCATCTGTTACTTTCTTGAAGTACTCCATCAGGCTGGAAACAGGGTAGTAGTCGACGTGATAGCCCAGACGCTGCTCGAACTCCACGCGGTCACCATCGGTAACGGCCACATTGTTCATGTTCATACCGAACATCAGGCAGCGTACGTTGTGAGCATCAGCCACACCGGCAGCTACACGAGCCCAGACGGCAATCTGCTTCTGAGCCTTTTCGTCCTTCCAATAACCGCAAACCACCTTGCGAGGAACGCGCATACGAGTGCAGATGTGTCCGAACTCGATATCGCCGTGAGCACTCTGGTTCAGGTTCATGAAGTCCATATCAATCTCACTCCAGGGAATCTCGGCATTATACTGCGTATGGAAGTGAAGGAGAGGTTTCTGCAACTGCTGCAGACCCTTAATCCACATCTTAGCGGGCGAGAAGGTATGCATCCAGGTAATAATACCAGCACATTTCTCATCATTGTTAGCAGCCAGCATAATGGACTCCACTTCCTTGGAACTGTTTGCAGTTCCTTTATAAACTATCTTTACAGGTATATTACCGCTGGCATTCAGTCCTGCCACCATTTCCTTACTGTGTCCGTCTACTGCAACAACGGCATCGCCTCCATAAAGAAGTTGTGCACCAGTTACCCACCAAATCTCCAGATTATCAAACATAGTGTAGCCCCCCTCTTATCCCCAAAAGGGGAAGACCAATAGGGGCAATGGGTCTTTGTTAGTATTATTTGTTTTTGATTAATTGAAAGTTTCCTCTCCTATCCTCGGGGTGGTTGGGAAGAGAACTCTTATTTCTTCTTCTGTCCGTAATAAGCATTGGGCCCGTGCTTACGGCTGAAATGTTTCTCTACAAGGAGAGGATTCATCGTAAGATCTGGGTTTACAGAATATGCCACGAAAGCCATCTTAGCCACTTGTTCCATTACTACAGCATTATAGACAGCATTATCTGCATCCTTACCCCAGGAGAAAGGACCATGATTTTTCACCAAGACACCTGGGGTATGAACCACATTAATATTATCCTTCTTAAAACGCTCCACAATTACGTTTCCTGTTTCCAGCTCATACTGTCCCTTCACCTCTGCTTCCGTCATATCACGTGTACAAGGAATAGCGTCATGGAAATAGTCGGCATGTGTGGTACCGATATTAGGAATATCCTTTCCTGCTTGCGCCCATGCAGTAGCATAGGTGCTATGGGTATGAACAACTCCACCAATCTCTGGGAACGCCCTATATAATATAAGATGTGTAGGAGTGTCCGAAGAAGGATTCAAATCACCTTCTACAACCTTTCCCGTAGCAAGGTCTACAACAACCATATCAGTTGCTTTCATATCATCATAGCTCACTCCTGATGGTTTTATAACAACCAAACCTTTCTCGCGGTCGATGCCGGAGACATTTCCCCAGGTGAAAATCACCAAGTTATGCTTTACCAAATCTAAATTGGCACGAAAGACTTTTTCTTTTAATTCCTCTAACATGTCCTCAAAGTATCATATTTAGATTGCAAATATATTGTTTTTTTTTCACCTAATAGCAAAATATAGACAATATTCTTTCCTACATTTATACTTTTTTGACATATAAAGAAAAAGAGGGAAGCCGAAGCCTCCCTCTTCTTTGTTATAGGATGATATTACTTACTTAACCAAAGTCTTTTTGCCATCCACTACATAGATACCCTTCTGAGCCTTGCTTACGCGCTGACCGGCGATGTTGTAGATAGCACCACTGTTACCGTTGACGTTAACGTTAACGTTTTCGATAGCATCGGGATCGCCACTCTCAGAACCAACTACAAAGCCTTCACGAGCAGGAGTTACACTCTTGTTGTCGGTGAAAGAAGGAATAGCATAGCGACTAAATGTCTCAGTACCTCCAGAAGCAACGTACAGGTTGTTAGCATAGTCGAATGCAAGGCTTGTGATGCTTGACTCAGATACGTTGATGGTCATAACAGGACTCAGGAATATACTACCATTGGCCATGGGAACGTAAGTGGTCTCATAGAGAACAATCTTACCGCTGCCCTGTGGGATAGCAAGATACTTGCCGTCGACAGTGATAGCTATTCTGCCACCATTGGTAGATGTCAAGCTGCTGTAGTCTTCTTTACCCTCGGCTGCATTGAAGTGCTTCAGAGCAGGATTTTCTTCTGTGGTAGTGTTCTGGATGTACCAGAGACCACCTTGACCATCCTCATGGATACCTACATAACTTGGACGATAAGTATACTTGCCATTCAGAGGCTCGAAGCTGGCAGAAGGAGCACCGGTCCATTCAGTAGCTGTACCCAGTTTGTAGATAGAGCAATTGTAGTCGGAAGCATTGTGCTCACCATCGCTGCGCTGTCCACCAAGAACATACATCTTCAGGTCTGCACCCTTACCTTCGAATGCTAGGCCAAGAGCCATACGACACTGTTCCTGACCGTCTACGTAGGTAATACCGGTAGCAGCATCGAGTGTACCACCCTTGAATACGGGCTTCCAAGGCTCATTCAGATCTTCAGGATTAATCTCGTATACAGAACTTGCATCAACACCGGAAGCACGAGCTACGAAGAGACGGCCGTCTTCTGTGAAACGGATATCCTTGAGATCGAACTGATAAGAATCGGACATAATGAGAGGTTTCTCTCCTCTGATTGAGAGACCGCCATAGAAGCCAGGAGTACCATCGACAGCATTGATGGGCTGGAAGTTCGCATCGAATGCATACAGAGCACCTGGTTTGTTGTGAGAGATATAGGTATCCTTAATCTCTTCAGGATAAGACTCAGCTAAGAGTATCTGGCCGAATCCCTTGCTGGCAGGATTGTTGTTGATTGCCATTCCATAAGGACCCCATACTTTGTAGCTGTCACCAATCTTAGCAACACTCTTAGTACCGATACCCGTTACATCAAGCTCATAAGTAAGCTCAGTGCCAGAAGCTACATTCAGCAGACTATTGTCAATAGCAACCTCATGGCCACCTGCCATCAGATCACTGCCTGAAAGAACGTGAGCGTATTTAAGCTCAGTGCCAGCATAGAAGTTGATAGCTGCGCTCTTAGCCTCTGCATTCAGGGTGTATGCAACAACAACCTGATTGGCATTGGTAGCAGTGCTCAGGTTAGATGCAAATGCATTAAGCTGAATGTTAGGACGGCTATTAATAAACTCATTACCATACTTCCATACTACGCTACCGCCAAACAACTGAGGCATATTATCCTTACCCAAAGTCTGATACCAGTGAACATCCTCAGCCTGACTTCCATTAAGAATCCAAGTGAGTTCACCCGTTGCGAAACGTGGATCTGTTGGTTCAATGTAGGTACCGATATTTGCACCATTCAACTTGGTTGTGAAGTATACGTTGCTGCAAGTACAATTACCATCGTTACGGCTTACAGAGTTACTACCATCGAGGTTAGCGTTAACAATCTCTGCAATAATCAGACAGTTCTTAACTTCATCAGCGTTGGTTGACCAACCGAATACACCACCCCAGCAGGTTGTGTTTGCACCATCAAGTACGAAGCGAACCTTACAGTTCTCTACTACGGTACCAGCAACCTCGTTAACACCGGCAATACCACCATGTGTTCCGTCACCTTCAACCATAGAGTGAACAGTTACGTCAACGTCACAATCTTGAATCTTAGCATTGCGAGTATAACCGGCAACACCAGCAGCAAACTTATCTGTAGTGTAAATGGTGCTCTGAATCTTCAGATTCTTAACTGTACCATTCTCTACATCGCAGAAGAGACCAGAACTTGCAGGAGCATCAAATGCATCAGGATCTCCGATTACCACATTCTTGACAGCAAAGCCCTGACCGTCGAACACACCACTGTATCGAACAGTTCCGTCATACGTCTTACCTATGGGTGAGAAAGGAATACCTGCCATATTGACATCACCGGTAAGAACAGCATTAGCACTCTGTCCACCATTTGCCACTACAGCACTGAAGTATATCAACTGCAAGGGAGCGCCGATCTGATACACACCATTTTCGTCCTGAGGAGCGACAATCTTGGCAAGAGCAGGAATCTGCTTTGTAATGTCAAATGCTAAAGCATCCTCAAATGAAAGAGTTCCTTCTTCGTAAACATTCGAAAGATCCAGGATTCCATCGAATATCTCTTTATATTCATCTTCAGTTATAAATTCACCAATCATCTGAAGTGCAAAGTCTGCAGCCTGGGTATCTTCTGCCAGCTTCTTATATGCCTGCTTACCAGAATAGATATTCAGGAAGAGCTGAGAAAGTTTCTTGATAGAAGCAATCTTCTGCTCTGGTGTTTCTGCAGCATCTGCTTCAGCTACAGCAGCTTCCAAAGCAAGCTTCAAATCATTAGAATAGTTCGGAGCAGAAGCAGCCATGGTAACATCGCTAAATTCATACTTGTTAAGGATGGTATTAGCACGTGCCAACTGGCTTTCAAGAGCTGTAGCCAGACCTACAGTAGCCTCATCATCCTCGTTTCCGCCCAGGAATACAAGGCGTACGTTAGCAGCACCTGTCCACTCATTGGTACCAACCTTAGAATGAGGATTGGCAATACCTATGGTGAGGACGCTGTCGGCACCTACCTCGCAGGCAATATAGTTCTTATAACGACCTGCATTGGCTTCGATAGCCAATCCGTAAGGACCGTGTACGACATATCCATCAGCAGGGAAGTCATCTGTGAAACTTGTAGTTACACCGTCGTCTGAAATACCAAGGTCAGGAGTAGGATCTACGAGATGAGCGTTTTGACCGTCAATAGCATATTCAGCGCTAATAGGATCTTCGATTACAGTCTGCAAGAAGTTAATGATGCCGTTAGCACTTATATTTGCAGCATAGTTATAGCTGTAACGATCGTTCTGAGGACGATATGCTCCGTCTACGCTTACAAGATAGTAACCAGGCTTCAATCCTGTAACAGTCTGATACATAGCGAAAGGCTTAGAAGACCAGGATTCTATACCATAAAGATTACCATCCTTGGTCTCAACGGTGGCATGGCCAGTAGCCATTGCTTCGCCTTCCCATCCTTTATCCTTACCATCGCTAAAGTCGGGGTTAACCAGCATTCGGCTGACATCAGTACCAGGCTTATACCCATTATATATAGCCAAAGCCAACCAAGCATCAATGCGCTCAATCTCCTTCTCAACCAAAGAATCAGGAAGTTCGTGTTCATCCAGAATTTCCTCGGCATCACCTTCCAGATAATCCAGAAGTTCATCACGATCCTCACCTTCAAAGTCATCATGCTCTGCCAGATAAAGCTTTGTATCACGTACCTTGTCGGCATACCTCTTATAAACCTTAGCACTTGCGTCTACGATTCCATCGTATACATAAATAGTGTCAAGGGCATCGGCCAAAGAATTAAGGTCATTTACTTCATCCAGTATATCCAACTTCTCCTGCATAGTTTCTATAGCACCAGTATAAGCTACCACGTTTTCCAACTTCTCAGTATAGAATTCGGAAATGGTGTTAACTACCTCGGGAAGAGTCTCTTCATTAGCAGTCATATACTTATCAGCAGCATAGACAATGGTTCCGTGTGCAGGATTAGCTACTGGGTGAGTATCTACATCCAGATCCTGATAGAACAGAGAAGTACGGAACTGCTTGCCGTTCAGGAGGTATGTGAACTTACCATTGGCAATATCTTCCTCGTTGATACGATAAACCTGATGGTCTGCATCATCAATGGTACCACCATACAGGGTATAGCAATTGGTAATCTTTGCTGAACCGTAACGAGCGAAATACTTGTGAGTATCATTGCTTTCTGCACCTGTTACAACGCCAATAGCATAACAGTTCTTAATCTCGCAATAGCTACCCAGCCAACCAGAGAATGATCCGTTTTCGTTAGGACCATCGCAGTTACCTGTCATGTAGCAGTTATCGATGGTAATGTGACAGGTAGAACCCATAACACAACCCAAGACACCACCAGCATTGGCACCACCAGTACATACCACATGGCCATCCATACCTACGTTCAGGAAGGTTACATGACCTGCCCAGTCTGCTGTCATACCTACGATACCGCAATAACCGAGACCCTGGATTTCGCAAGTCTCATCCAGCACAACGTCTTTGATGAATACACCCTCAGCATTGCGTGCGTCAGCATCTGACATTCCGTCACCACTGCTGGCGCGGCTGTTCATAACACCAATCAGACCAACACCACGCTGTTCGGGATAAGAAACGTGGAAGTTGCTAATAGTATGGAACTGACCGTCGAAGCTACCATAGAATGGGGTTTGCTCGTTACCTACAATAGCGTATGGTTTATCGCTAGTTACGCCACTCATGTCGATATCAGCTGTCAGTCGGGCATTTGCTCCCAAATTGACCTCTGCTGCATAATGTGACCACCATATCAATTCATCTGCTGTACCGATCTCAAACCATCCATCCTCTGCAGGTTTGATATAGTCCTTGTCTATATGATCACAGACTGTACAGAAACCACCCACATAGGTATGGGGAGGTATTGTGATTGTTGTCTCTGTGTTAGAATAGTCAACATTTCCCAAAGGTGTACCATCACAACGATAAGAGGGAGCTGCAGCATAAACCTTACCACCGGCCTTGGCAATAGGCATAGGCACATCGTCAGTACCGATAACCTGATAGAAGTTCTCGCCACCCTGCTGATTTGCATTCAGCAAGAATGCCAACTTTCCAGAGGCGATATCACCCTCTTCAATCTGAGTGAAACGAGTATCCTCCTCTACACCACAGTCGTTCAAGAAGTAACTGTTGGTAGGGATAACCTTACTGGGCTGACGAGACATCAGCTTGGAGTCACCGCCAGCATTGATAAGCTCACCCAAGAAGGCAACATTTACCATCGTACAGTTTCCTGTGCTCCAACCGCTAATACCGGCAATACACTCTGTACCTTCAACACCTTCGATAGTACCGGCATAGATACAGTTCTCTACTCTGTAGTCGGTTTCACCAACACCGACAAAACCGCCAGTAGTATTGTCACCAATATGAGTAGAATAGATGTTGATGTCAGAATATACATTCTTAATAACAGAAGAACTGTTACGTGTATGAGAGGTAACAGAACCTGCATATTGACCATTGGTAGAAATAGAACCATGCATGATAACGTTCTTGAACGTACCAGAGAACTCGGGAATAAATGAGGCATTATTTCCTTCAATATTGGTCATCTCGATGGTGAGTGTATGTCCGTCACCGTCGAAATTACCGTCCACCCAGTTGCTGGTGTTAAAGATATAATGTCCAGGTTCTGCAATATATTCAATATCGTTAGCCATCTTCATGTTAATCTTGAAGCCATCGCCAACACGGTTCCAGCCTTCTGCCAAATCGATGTCGGCAGCAGATTTCAGAAGAACAGCTCTATCCTTCTCATCGAATTCCAGAGCGTGGAAATTGTAGCAACCACAATTAGGACAAACACCATATTTGTCGAAATCGTGAGCAGCGGTTATTGCGTTGCTTGGAGTATTGCTATAAGTAAGAGCACCTGTAGAGGTACCTTTACAATCAGTAGCGCCAGAAGCATAAACCTGACCACTGCCAAATGCTGCGGGAACTGGATACGGATCTGTGCCAATCTGCTGAACCCAGCCAATACGGCTCTGGTCATTGTTCAACTGATAGCAAATCTTACCATCTGCCAATTTGTCATAAGCTACAACCGTTGTAGCATTGTTGTCACCCCACTGGTTGGTAACAAAGTTGTTATAGCAAGAACCAGCGGCACGGTTGGTATAGTTATCCAATTTGTAGTTCTCAAGATCAACTACGCGCAAGTTACCTCCATTACGACCAATATTGGAACTACCGTTATTGCTTAGATCAAAGGAACTGCCATCACTGATAACCAAACAGTTCAAGACATTACAAGGACCATCTGCCCAACCAACAATACCACCGCAATTCTGTGTAGTCGCACCTTTAATAGTGAACTTAGCCAGACAGTTCTCGATGACAGTACCACGATAGCCTACAGCAGCAATACCACCATGGGTGGCATCACCACCCACAGCACTGGTAACTTCGACATCAATATAGCAGCCACGAATGGTACCATTATTCCATGCTGCAATACCAGCTGCCAACTTCTGATTGGTAGTAATGGTACCCTGCACTTTCAGGTTCTGGATAATGGCCTTGGTTCCTACGTTACGGAATAGTGCCGTACCCTGTTCACCCTGAGAGAACAAGTTAATTTTAATGGTGTGTCCCTTACCATCGAAGGTGCCCTGAAAGTCTTGTCCGCTTTTACCAATCATGGTAATATCATCGGTAGGCTTCTCTATATCTGCCGTCAAGACAGCACAGGCATAGGGATTCTCACCATTCACGAGTTCAGCAAATGCTATCAAATCATCTGCCGTACCGATCTGGTATACGCCGTCTTTTTGATCCAACGCATACGCAGACATGCTGAAGACCATCATGATGGCCATCATGCACATGTAAAGTAGTTTTTTACTCATTGAATGTAAGTTAATTAGTTAATGAATTAAGTTAATAAATAATTGTCATTTCAGTTTTTTAGGTTCACAAAGATAAGGATTATTCACATTGCAACAAACTTTTCTGAGAGAATTTTGACTTAATGAGCATATTGTGCAAAGTAATAATAGAAAAAGGTGAAAAATAGTGGAAAGCATTTATATTACCCTAGTTAGAGAAAACATTTTCCTTAGTTAGGAAACATTTTTTCTCTAACTAGGCAGCAAAAAAAACATCGTCAAATACTATTTGTGTACCTTACAGAAAAAAAAGAAGAGGGAAGCCGAAGCCTCCCCCTTCTTAGTTATAGGATGATATTACTTACTTAACCAAAGTCTTTTTGCCATCCTGGATATAAACACCCTTCTGTGCCTTGCTGACACGCTGACCGGCAATGTTGTAGATAGCACCATTGTTGACCTTAGCGTTGACGTTTTCGATTCCATCGGGATCACCACTCTCAGAGCCTACCACAAAGCCTTCACGGGCAGGAGTTACACTCTTGTTATCGTTCCAGCTGGGGATAGCATAGCGGCTCAGTGTCTCTGTGCTGGCTGATGCCACATAGAGGTTGTTTGCATAGTCGAATGCCAGTGCAGTGATACGGGTCTCGTTTACATTGATGCTTCCAATAGGATCAAGGAAGATCTTGCCGTTAGGCATGGGCGCGTATGTAGTCTCATAGAGAACAATCTTGCCGCTGCCCTGCGGAATAGCAAGGTACTTACCGTCAGGAGTAATAGCCATCTTACCACTCTGGGTAGCCGTCAGGCTGCTGTAGTCTTCCTTACCCTCGGCTGCATTGAAGTGCTTCAGAGCAGGATACTCCTCGGTGGTACGGTTCTGGATGTACCAGAGACCACCCTGACCGTCCTCATGGATACCTACGTCAACAGGAGAGTAGGTATATACGCCATCGAGAGGCTCGAAGCTGGCAGAAGGAGCAGTTGTCCATTCTGTAGCTGTACCCAGATTGTAGACAGAGCAGTTGTAGTCTGACGCATTATACTCGCCATTGCTACGCTTTCCGCCCAAGACGTACATCTTCAGGTTTTCACCCTTGCCTTCGAATGCAAGACCAAGAGCCATACGGTTCTGCTCCTGTTCGCCTACGTAGGTAATACCAGTAGCAGCATCGAGTGTACCGCCCTTGAAGACAGGCTTCCAGGGCTCGTTGAGATCCTCGGGATTAAGCTCGTAAACTGAGCTGGCATCAACACCAGAAGCACGGGCAACGAACAAGCGGCCGTCAGCAGTGAAGCGGATGTCTCTAAGGTCTAACTGATAGGTACCTGCAATTGCAAGAGGAGTCTCGCCCTTGATAGAGAGGCCACCATAGAAACCGGGAGTACCGTCTACAGCGTTGATAGGCTGGAAGTTTGCGTCGAATGCATACAAAGCACCGGGCTTATCATGAGAGATATACTTAGCATCAATCTCTTCGGGATAAGACTCTACCATGAGCGTCTGTGCGAATCCCTTGCTGGCAGGATTGTTATTGATAACCATTCCGTAGGGACCCCATACCTTATAGCTCTCGCCAATCTTAGTAGGAACAGTAACACCCATAGCCGTAACGTCAAGAGCATAAGTCATTTCGGTACCTGCAGGAACACCTAACAGAGTGTTGTCGATAGCAATCTCGTGACCACCGGCTACAAGGTCACCACCCTTCAATACATGAGAGTACTTAAGTTCGTTTCCTGCATAGAAGTTGATAGCAGCACTCTTAGCCTCAGCATTCAAGGTGTATGCAACAACAACCTGACTGGCATTCGTAGCAGTGCTCAAATTAGATGCGAATGCATTAAGTTGAATGTTAGGACGAACGTTCGTATACTCATCACCGTACTTCCATACTGTACTTCCGCTGAACAGATGAGGTGCAGCATCAGTGCCCAGTCTCTGGAACCAGAGAGCGTTATCGGCAGTATTACCGTTCAGTGTCCAACAGATTTCACCGCTTGCCAACTGATCAGCAGTAACAAGGGTACCCTCAGCTTCACGGAAGTACTGAGAAACAAATACATTTGTCGGGCTACACTTTGTACCACGGCTGATAGTACGTGAATTGTCGCCATCCACACCAACATTAGTGTATTCAGAGAGAATCAGCGAATTCTTCATTATCAGAGATGCATCTGCCCAACCGGCAACACCACCGACATACTTAATAGGAGCTTCGCCTTCACCAATCAAATGGGTTTTAACAAGACAGTTGTTGATCAAGCTGTTGGCACTGCCGTTACGACCAATCACACCTCCGGAAGAAGCATCACCGGCAAGGTTAGAAGCAAAGTGCATAGCAACCTCAATCTCGAGATTTTCAATGGTTGAACTGCCAGACATCCAGCGAGTGATAGGACCAGAGAACTGGTGACTGGTGTAGAATTCACCTGTCAACTTGAAGTTCTTGACCGTAGCATTCTGCAGCTCGTAGAACATAGTTGCAGGCTCGGCATAGTCACCCGACGGAATATTCTTGTCATCGATATAGATATTGGCAAGAGTATGACCCTGACCATCGAACACACCAGCAAAGATGTGCTGTGCATTCTCGCCTCTGTTATGACCAATGGGAACCATAACAATACCCTTCATATCGATATCGTTCACCAACTTACCCTTGGCATACTTATCAAATTCACTGGCAATGGTGCTATAAGCAACAAACTGCTTGGGAGAAGAAATCTGGAAGTATTCGTCCTCATCCTGGGCAGGAACAATGCTGGAGATTATCGGATTCTTCATAGGTGCAGGATCCAATGCCTCTTCTGTGCTATAAGAACCACCCATGTATGCAAAACGCATTTCCTCTTGGCCATCATAGAGAGCATCAAGCTCAACGTCACTAAATAAAGTGTTATCGGTGAGCATCCATTCGCCTGTTTCAGAATCTTTCTCAGCCAGGAACGGATTGAAGGTATAGATATAATCAAGAATGTTGGCATAATGAGCCAGCTTTAAGTAAGCCTGCTTGCCCTCATAAATTCTCTGGAAGATATCAGAGAACTTCGCAGCAACCTCGGCCTTGGCAGCAATACCTTCAGCACCTTCTGCCTGAGCAACAATAGCTTCCAGTTCAGACTTCATTTCTGCAGGGAAGTTAGGACTTGCTTCAGGAATGTCTTCATCTGGGATATAAGCAAGGATAGTCTGTGCACGGGCAATCATGTTGTCAAGTACCCTGTCGAGAGAGGCATTACAAATATCCTCATCATCACCGCAATAAACAACCTTCAGTGCACCCCAGCCAGTCCAGTCATTACCATAATTGGTGCCAGGATTCTTAATACCTATGGTAAGTTTGCCATCCTCACCTACGTATGCAATGGTGTAAGCCTGATAACGGTCTGCCATTGAAGCAATGGCCATACCCGTCTCACCCTGTACTGCATAACCGATGATGTCACCATCTCCGCTTACAGAATAGCCGTCCTCATAAATGGGAAGGTCATGAGCACCAGCGCCATTCAGGTTACAGTTCACTTGGTCAATAGCATCAGCTACTGCAACATAGTCCTCGATGATAGCGGGGAAGTAATTGAAGATGCCGTTAGCATAGAAACCGGCAGCGTAGTTGGTGCTGTAACGGTTGTTGCTGGGACGGAAAGCTCCATTTATACCTACCAGATAGTAACCGGGCTTCATACCCTCTACAGTCTGATACATATCGCCTGTTCTGTTCCAACCCTCAACACCATAGAATGTCTTACCCTTTTCGTCCTTAACCTGACCGTAACTACTACTCCAGCCGTTAGTCCAGTTCTCCTGCTTCAAACTAAAGTCGCTATTAGGAATAAGGTTGCTGATATCAGTACCGGGAATATAACCGCTATTGATAGCATCCTGGAGCCACTTAGTAACACGCTCTGTCTCAGCCTTGATTTCGTCTCCAGTTGCAGTATGTTCCTCTATAATGTATTCGTATGTTCCCAGAGGATTCTCTTCTGTGGGTTCATCATTATCAGCAAGGTAAGATTCCAGCGCATCGCGAAGTTCACCGGCAAAGTCGTTATTATTTTTAAGGTAGACTTTAATTTCCTCACACTTGTCTATGTAAGTCTTGTAAATTGCGGCATTCTGCTTAACAGCAGTCTCTGCTGCAGAAACAGCTTCCAAAGCATCTGCCAATTCTGTAACGTTGGCAACATTGTCTAATGCAGAAACAGTCTCTGTAAAATTATCAATCAAGGCCTGGGTAGCAATCACTTCGTCAAAAGCACCCTCTGCTTCACTCTGAACAGCAGCAGCAACTGCTGTGATATCATCTTCAGTAAGAATAGAGAAGTACTTGTTTACGATATTGAGAACCACGCCATGAGTAGGATAAGGATAAGGATGCTCATCCTCTTCGAGAGTCTGATACCATGTAGGTTCGCGGAACTGATTTCCGTTCAGATTATAACAAAGAGCACCACTGGCGATATCCTCTAATGGAAGAGATTTGGCCTTGCGATTATCTGCCATAGCTCTAACGTGTTGCTGCTTGTTGGAATCAACGTCTGGAATATCTGCCTCGTAGCAGTTGGTAACCTTAGCAGCGCCACGGGTGAAGGAGTCACAATCGTAAATACCGGATTCATTGATTGTAAATGCACCCCAGCAATTGACAACTTCCGAGTCGGAACCTGAGTAACCGCAGATAGCAGCAGATTCACGACCGGCAAGGATTGTACCAGTAAACCAGCAGTTCTTAATATGGAGAGTCATACTACCGCCAACGTCAACACCGAGGATACCACATACATTCTGGGCATTACCCGTAACATTACCTTCGTTACCAACATTAGTGATATAAATGTTACCACTGCCATTGGTACCACCGATAATGCCGACAAACGCATTACCCGAGATTGAACAACTTTCGTCCAAATAGAAGTCGTGGATGTTGGCACCGTCACCGATAAGGCTAATCAGACCAAAATAATCTCCACCACTGATATCCAAACCGCTAAAAGCATGACCTTGACCATCGAACTCACCTGCGAACAACCCTACAGGAACGAAACCGTCGTTGTAGCCAGACATGTCAATATCATCCATCAACCTTGCATTTGCATTCGAATGTAAGTTAGCATATTGGCACCACCATGTGAATTGTGCACCATCGTGAATCTCGAAGAAGCCATCGACAACATCCAAGTAGTCTTCCTGCATCATTCCACACTCAGTACACCATCCATCTACAAACTTATGGTCGGGTATAACGGGATCACCAGTATATGTGTTGCTATATGTTGTCTCACCTAATGGCGTTCCATCGCAACGATATTCTGGTGCATTCGCATAAATCACAGCTCCATCCTTCTTGATAGGCATTGGTATAGGATCTGTACCAATCTGCTGATAGAATCCATCCACACCACTCTTCTTCCCGTTCAGGAAGAAAGCCAGTTCACCGTTGGAAATACCTTCCTCGTTCTCGTAATGAATATATTTGTCGTGATCAGAGACAGCATTACCTTGGATAGGATTTAAAACATATACATTCTCAGTAACCACATTGCCAGGGTTACGCGCAATATTCTGAGAATTCTCTGTTTCGTCGTCAAAAGTCTGATCACCAGCACCATAGATGTGACCCAAAAGGGCTACGTTGGTAACATAGGTCTTTGTTGCGGTCCAACCTGCAACACCACCAACACGTGCACAGTGTGCACCACCTTCAGAACCGGGCAAAGTAAAATCACCTGCATAGATACAGTTCTCTACGCGTTTTTCCTTTTCGCCCATCCAACCGAACATACCACCGGAAGTATTGTCTCCAACTACAGAAGATGTAATGTTAACATCGGAGTAAACATTACGAACCAAGGCCATACGAGCGTTTCCGGCGATGGAACCTGCTCGAGTACCGTTAGTTTGAATAGAACCATGTATAATCAGATTCTCAACGTTACCTGCCATCTCGGGGAACAGGGCTGCATTACCACCCATGTCTGCCATCTCTATGGTTATGGCATGACCTTGTCCATTGAAGTTACCGTCAATCCAATCGCTGGGGTTGAAAATATACTGTCCAGGCTCTGTAGGCAACTCTAAGTCATTCATCAACTTCATGTTCAGCCTGAAACCTTGAGCAATACGGTTCCAGCCTTCCACCTTATCTATATCTTCTCTCGTTCTCAACAAGACAGAGCGGTCAGCCTGATCAAACTTCTCGGGATCTTCGAACTCGAACATATGGAAGTCAAAGCAACCACAGGCAGTGCAGACACCATACTTATCGAACTGGTGAGCAGTAGTTATAGCATTGCTTGGTGTATTGCTATATGTAAGAGATGCTGCAGAGGTACCCTTACAATCAGTAGCGCCAGAAGCATAAACCTGCCCACTGCCAAACGCTGCGGGAACAGGGAAAGGATCAGTGCCAATCTGCTGAACCCAACCAATACGGTGCTGGTCATTGTTCAACTGGAAGCAAATCTTACCGTCGGCTAAATCTGCGAGGGGAACAACAGTTGTAGCCACGTTGTCGCCCCACGGCTTGGTCACATAGTTGTTGTAGCAAGCACCTTTGGGTCGATTAGCATAAGGATCTTCATTGTAGTTATCAACGTCAATAGCAGCCAGACAACCCTCGTTACGTGCAATGTTGCTACTATGACCATTGGATGCATCAGCATAGTTGAAAGTACAGTCATCACTAACAACCAGACAGTTAACTATATTGGTACGTTTCTCTGCCCAACCGACAACACCACCACAGTTCGTAGTGGTCTGACCTGTGATAGCAATCTTTGCCAGACAGTTCTCGATGGTTGTACCACCATAACCAACAGCCACGATACCGCCATGAGTAGCATCGCCAGCGAAAGAACTGTTAATGGCAATGTCAGCATAGCAGCCGCGAATGATACCGTAGTTTCGTGCAACAATACCAGCGGCAAACTTCTTGGCCGTTGTAATGGTACCTTCCACTTTCAGGTTCTGGATAACAGCTCCGAAACCTGTGTACTGGAAAAGTGCAGCATTCTCGGTTTCTGGGTACATGTTAACCTTAACGGTGTGTCCCTTGCCATCGAAGGTACCTTGATACTTTTTGTCATTAGTACCAATCATCGTACCATCGATGCCTCTGTCAATGTCTGCCGTCAAGACAGCATTGGCATAGACTTCACCACCATTCACAAGTGCAGCGAACTCCTCTAAGTCATCCGCTGTACCAATCTGATACACGCCATCCTTCTTGTCAAGCGCATACGCAGACATGCTGAAGACCATCATGATGGCCATCAAACACATGTTTAGTAGTTTTTTGTTCATAGAATTGTTGTTTAAAGTTATAGTTAGTTAACACTAAAATTGGTTCACAAAGTCTGATTTTTAGGTTATAACGTCTCACAAAGATAAAGATTATTCACATTGCCTCAAACTTTTCCAAGGAAATTTTAGTCTATTAAGCATTTTATGCAAAGAAAAGGGTAAAAAAGGACAAAAGAAAAGGGAAGCGCATGCTCCCCTCTTCTTCTTTATGGTATAAAGAACTTACTTAACATATATTTTTTTGCCATCTATTATGTAAAGACCCTTCTGAGCCTTGCTTACACGCTGGCCAGCCAAGTTGTAAATGGCTCCGTCGGTCTTGGGACGAGTTGGAGTAAGGCTTTCAATAGCATCCTCCTCATCCTTAGTCATGTTATGATAACCGTTAACCTCATCATACAGAACGAGCTTATGCGTCTTGTCCAGAACAGGAGTAGCATCCTCGCCCAGTGTCTGATACCAAACAGCATCTACACCCTGATTGCTACCATTCAACTTATAGCAGATCTCACCGCTTGCCAACTGTTCGTCCGTTGCCTGTGTACCGCGAACACCAGCGCCTGGGATAAGGCTTCGCTCGGCATAGTATACATTGTTCACGGTGCAACCATTACGTGCAAGGACGTCAGAAGGATATGATGTCGGTTCTTGAGCTGTATCGTACTGAGAGAGAATCAAGACGTTAGTAAGCGTAAGGTTACCGTCACGCCAACCGCATACACCACCAAAAGAAAATGCCTTGTCAGCGATGAAAGAACAGTTGACAATACAGTCTTTAACAACAACATTGCCACCGCCTCTGCTACATCCCATGATACCACCAGTGGTAGCATCACCTTCAATAGCATTATGCATAACAACGGCAATCTCACAATTCTCAATCTTAGTAGAACCGGAAGTATAGCGAGTTAGACCACCCATACGCTGCATGTCACCGTAATATTCACCTGTCAACTTCAGATTCTTGACAGTTGCATTATCAAGTTCATAGAACAGAGCACAACCACGTCCGCCCAAGAACTTGATATAAACATTCTCCAAAGCATGGCCCTGACCGTCAAGTGTACCATTATAGTTGATACCCTTATCATCATTTCCTTCGGTGTTATTACCGAAAGGCTTCATACCGATACCAATCATATCAATGTCATTCACAAGTTTTGCCTTAATGGCGTGATCATCGTTAATGAAAAGGGCACGATACGTTACAAACTGCTGGGGAGTAGAGATGAGGTAGTAACCCTCCTCGTCCACTTCAGGCAGACAATTGGCATAAGCTTCAGCTTCTGCACCCTTCAATGTGGTAGAAGGATTCAAAGCCTCTTCAATGCTGTATTTACCTTCACGGAATGCATTAAACAATGTCATGCATGCAGCATATAGGGCATCGTCAAATACCATTTCGCCGGTCTCATCCCATTCACCTTCAGCATTCTTTGCAACCAAAGGAAGATTCTCGCTCACAACACCTTCGACCTTAGAAGCTTGTTTGTATAGGCTTATGTAAGCGCACTTACCTTCGTAGACATTCTGGAAGAGTTCAGAGAACTGCTTTACGAGATCAGCCTTGTCCTCAACTGTCACTGCACCGTCTATTGTATCTATTACTTTCTGAAGCTTATTTCTCATTTCGGCAGGGAAGTTGGGACTTGCTGCAGGATTATCAATATCCTCGGCAATTGTATATGTAATGATGGACAGGGCACGAGCCTTCATATTCTTGAGTACTGTATCAAGAGCATCGCCAGCCTCCTCACCACAATAGGTTACCTTGAGGGGACCCCAGCCTGTCCAGTCCTCCTTATATCCTGTACCCTGGCTCTTAATACCGAGGGTAAGCTCGCCATCTTCACCTACATATGCAATAGTATACGCCTGATAGCGTTCTGCGTTGGCGGCTGCGGCCATGCCATAAGGACCCTGAACAGCAAAGCCAAGGAGTTCTGCACCAGCCTGCTCAGCTTGTTCCTCACTAGTAGAAGCAAAATCGTCATAGATAGCAAGATCCAGAGCGCCTTGTCCATGCAGGTTGCAATTCACCTGATCCATAGTGTCTTTGACTGCAATGTAATCTTCAACAACAGTGGGGAAATAGTTGAAGACGCCGTTAGCATATACACCGGCAGCATAGTTGGTGCTGTAACGGTTGTTACTGGGACGGAAAGCACCACTCAAGCCTATCAGATAGTAACCAGGTTTCATGCCCTCAACGGTCTGATACATGTCACCTTTTCTGTTCCAAGCCTCAACACCTACAATGTCCTTCTTGTTTTTATCCTTAACTGTGCCGTATGCATTGCACCAAGCACCAGTCCAATAATCTGTATTCTTCTTGGCAAAGTCACTGTTGGGAATCAACCAACTAATATCGGTACCAGGAACATAATCCTCGGCTATGGCATGCTTCAGCCATTCGTCAACACGCTCAATCTCGGCTTGAATTTCCTCGGCAGTTGCAGTATGCTCGTCAACGATATAGTTATATGTGCCGAGAGGATTCTCCTCGTCAGGTTCACCTATCTCAGTGAGATAAGCTTCAAGAGCTGTTCGGATATTACCAGAGAAGGTCTTATCATTCATGAGAAAAGCCTTCACCTCCTCACACTTGTCGATATAAGCCTGATATACTGCTGCATTTTCCTGAACAGCAGCCTTTGCAGCATTAAGAGTATCAAAAGCATCAGCAAAAGCAGAAATGGTAGTTGTTTCACCTAAAGCTTCTGCAACAGCTTTCCAATTATCGAGCAATGCCTGAGTGACAATGTAATCATCTTCTGCCTTACCTTCTTCATAAGATCCAATCTCGGATGCAATGCCAGGAATATCCCCGTCCGCAAGAGCAGAGAAGTACTTTTCTGCACCATAGATAACCAAACCGTGAGAGGGAATTGGCGAAGGATTCTCATCCTCCTCGATATTCTGATACCAAACGGAATTACGGAACTGGGCACCATTTGCTTTCCATGCAAGAGCACCAGATTCTATTTCTTCCTTGGGAATGAAGGTTACGTCATCTGGCTTTGTCTCAGCATCATCATTAAATTCCTTAAGGTCGGAACCTTCCAGGCCATAGCAATTCTTTATAACAATATTTGCACCTGCCGGATGGCGTGCCCAACTACGATGTGGGTCGGGATATTCCACTGTACCCATAGAGAAACAGTTTGTTACCTCTGCATAGCTACCCAACCAACCGGAGAATGAGCCATTCTCTGTCTGAGTATTGTTGAGGACATGTATATTGCCGATGAAACCGCAATTGCTAATGGTCATGTGGCAATTAGAACCCATAGCACAACCGAAGAGACCTGCACCATTAGTACCACCGTCTACCGTTGCGTCACCCATGTTCAAAACACCGCTGATGGTAATATGACCGGGCCAGTTGGCTGCCATACCCACAACACCTGTGTAGCCCTGACCAAGAATAGAACATGTCTCGTCCAACACGACATTCTTAACGAATACGCCTTCTGCTGCACGTGCATCATCTGCGCTAAGACCGCCAAAGCCATTCGAAGGCTGGCTGTTCATAACACCGATAAGACCAGCGCCCCTCTTTCCTGGCAAATTGATTTCAAGGTTGCTGATGGTGTGATACTGACCATCAAAGTTGCCATAGAAAGGAGTCGTTTCGTTACCGATTTGTGGATAAGTGCGATCAGGATAAGTAGCGCTGTACTCTTCCATGTCAATATCGGCAGTCAGACGTGCACTGGCACTCAAGTCCTCTTCGGCAGCATAACGAGCCCACCACATGAACTGCGCAGCATTGCCAATCTCATACCACCCATCTACTAGAGGCACGTAGTTCTCTTCCAGATGACCGCAAATGGTACACATACCATCACTATATTGGTGGCTAGGAACAATAGCACTGTATGTATTAGAGTATGTTACATCGCCTATAGGCTTACCGTCACAACCATAGTTTTCAGCAGTGGTGTAAACCAGCGCACCTTCCTTCTTGAAAGGCATGGGAACTGGGTCCTCGCCAATCTTCTGATAGAAGCGGTCAAGACCTTCTTCTCTTCCATTCAGCAAGTAGGCAAGTTCACCGCTCTTAATAGCATCCTCATTCTCCAACAATGTGAATTTACTATTTTCACCCTCATCAACATAGGAATTGAGACTATACACATTTTTATAAGTCTGAGTATTATAGTTACGAATGAGGGTAGTAGAACCATCACCTGCGTTGTTAAGCGTACCTATGAAAGCACAATTGGTGAGGGTTGTTGTTGAGCCATTTGCCCAACCGACAATACCGGCAACACCACCGCCACCTTCCACGCAGTTGACATTGCCTGCATAGATACAATTCTCAAAGACGGTTGTACGATCTGCAACACCTAAAAAACCTGCAGACGTATTATCCCCTTCTGTTGCAACACTTACCTCAACATCAGAGTACACATTACGGTAAATCATCTTATTACTGCCACTTCCGTATTCACGACTGGCAATTGAGCCTACATAACCTTTTTTAGTATAGGCGGATGATACTTTACCATGCATGATTACATTTTCAAAGACGAAATCTCCTTTGTTAGCATAAGGCTTTGGGAAGAAGGCTGCACTTTCCTCATTGATATCCACCATCTCAATGGTAAGCGTATGGCCCTGACCGTTGAAATTACTCTCTATCCAGTCGTTGGTATTGAAAATCACCTGACCAGGTTCGGGCTTACACTCAACATCATTTGTCAGCTTCAAATTAAACTTACAACCGTTCTGGAAGCGGTTCCATGTTTCTGCCAGGAAGAGGTCTGACCCACTGCTAATAAGGAAAGACTTGTCAGAAATATCAAACCTTTCAGGATCGTTGAAGTCAAAGGCGTTCCAGTTGAACTGGCCACAAGTGGTGCAGACACCATATTTGTCATATGTGTGCTTTGTTGCAGTATCACTGCCAGTATTAGAGTAGGTTATCGCACCGTCTGCCATTCCTTGACAGTTGGTGGCTGCAGAAGCATAAACACGGCCAGTACCAAACACTGCAGGTACAGGATAGGGGTCGGTACCAATCCGCTGTACCCAGCGAATCTGACTCTGGTCGCTGTTCAGTTGATAGCAAACCTTTCCACTTGCAACATCTGCAGAAGACACGACTGTTGCAGCCTTACCCAGCTTGCCCCAATCATTGGTAACATAGTTATTGGCACTGGCACCAGTGGGACGGTTTTTGTAGCTGTCCTCGTTGTACTTTTCTAGATTCAAGACTTCCAAAAGGTCGTCGCCATCACGCACAAGGCCAGCACTCTTGCCATCTGACCAATTAAAGTTACTTTCTTCGTCGTTAATAACCAAACAGTTTGAAATGTTAGCACGTTGAGCATCCACCCAAGCAGCAATACCACCGCACTTATGCGTGGTAGAACCTGTAATCTTAATTTTTGAAAGACAGTTCTCTAGGACAGACAGTTTATTCAACTGACCGGCAATACCACCAATACTGGCATCGGCACCATCAGCAAAACTGGCTTCAACATGCACGTCAACGTAGCAGTCACGGATGATACCCGAACTGTAATTGGCAATAGCGGCAGTATGCTTATACTTACCAGCCCTAAGGGTTCCCTGTACCTTCAGTCTTTTGATAATGGAACACTGATCGATAGAACGGAAGAGCGCCGGACCTTCACCGTCCGTACCTTCCGACAGATCGATTGTAATGGTGTGACCTGCACCATCGAAGATACCAAGATAATTAGAATTGTTGGTGGCAATCTTGGTGTTGTAAGTACCAAGGTCAATGTCAGCCGTCAGGATGGCATTGGCGTTTCTTTCACCACCATTAACAAGCTCAACGAAGGCAATATAGTCTTCTGCAGAGCCAATCTGGTAAACGCCATCCTTTTTGTCAAGCGCATACGCAGATGTGCCGAGGACCATCATAATGGCCATTAAGCACATGTCAAGTAGCTTTTTTCTCATTGATTTAAGATTAAAATTAACAAATATATTATAGTTTCTGTTGTTTTAGCGTACAAAGATAATCACATTTTTCTATGAATCCCCCTTTTTCCTCGAAAACATACAACACTTGTTATCTGATGCAAAAACAATGACGGAATTCGGCAAAAAAAACATGCGCGAGATATTTTATCTCGCGCATGAGTACCTTATAATATTAAATTGGCATTAAACCAAGTGACGAATGATATCCTCACGATCGCCCGGCAGATAATCTATTACGGGAATCTCTATCATTGTGTAAGCACCAGGCTGCTGCTTGAGCGTAGCACGAGCGGCATTTACCAAAACCTGTGCAGTAAGAGCAGGGTTATTGATTTTCATGTTGAACTCAAAGAGTTGGTTGTGTGTCTGTCCACTCACACCCTTGCGTACCAAGTTCACACCATGTCCTACATCATTCAATTCGTCAACACTCTCCACCTGGAAAACATGTGTCTCGTCGCTGGCAAAATAGGGATCGGCCTTAATGGCGGCAGTAACTGCTTCCAAGTTAGCCCCTTCCTCCAGCTCCACGTATACCATACGACGGTGAATACCTTCACCAACAGGAATTGTCATACTGAGAGCATCCTTGACACCTTCTTTGCTACGGACACATACACTGTGGCCCATGCTACGGCCGGGACCGAAGTTGGTATAGGTAATTCCCTTGGGGGCCAGACTCTGCATAAGGGTACGAACGATACTGTCAGAACCTGGATCCCAACCGGCGCTGATGATACTTACAGCACCCGTCTTCTTGGCAGCAGCATCAAGGCTACGGCGCAGGTCGCAGATAAGACCATGAATATCAAAACTGTCTACTGTATTGATACCCAAAGCCAAGCACTTGAGGGCATATTCCTCTACGCTGCGAGTAGGAGTGGCCAAAATGGCAACATCAACCTTACCCAGTTCCTCAATATTCTTAACTACATTATAGTCGGCCAGTTCAGCAGGTTTTCCTTCTGCGCCAGCCCTGCGTACCACACCCGCAATCTCCATATCCGGAGCTGCCTGCAATGCTTGAATGGTGTAGCGTCCAATGTTTCCGTAACCTATTACTGCTACGCGAATCTTTTCCATAATTGCAATGCTTTTTGTTACCTTTGTTGTTATTTTGCGCGACAAAATTACATCTTTTTCACGAAACTACCAACAAAATGTACCAAAAAGTTATCCTACTTGGCTTCCACCCTTCACTTCGTCAAGCGTGGTGGTCACACTGAGGTCACCATTATAGTTGACTGCACTAAGAATCATGCCACAGCTTTCCTCACCCATCATCTGACGGGGAGCCAGGTTGGCAATAAACAGGACTCGCTTACCAACAAGCTGTTCGGACTCGTACCACTGGGCAATACCAGAAAGGATGGTACGGTCCTTACCCGAGCCGTCATCAAGAGTGAACTTCAGCAACTTCTTGCTTTTCTTTATCTTCTCACAAGCCTTAACAAGACCTACACGGATGTCCAATTTTTCAAAGTCTTCGAAGGGGATGATATCCTTGACTGGTGCAGCCTTATAGTTGGCAGCTTCATTGGCCTTGATAGTATCCTCCAGCTTCTTTACCTGAGCAGCTACTACATCGTCTTCAATCTTTGTAAAGAGCAGTTCAGGCTTGGGTAACTGCTTGCCAGCAGGCAACAAATCAAGGCTACCCAACTGCTCCCAGGAGAAGTTTTCCATGGCTATCATCTTACGCAGACGTTCACTACTGAAAGGCAGGAAAGGCTCGAAGGCAATAGCCAAATTGGCCGTCAACTGCAGAGAAATATTTATGATGGTCTTTACACGCTCAGGATCAGTCTTGATTACCTTCCATGGCTCACAGTCGGCAATGTACTTGTTGCCGATACGTGCCAGATTCATGGCCTCCTTCTGTGCCTCACGGAACTTAAAGCCTTCCAGTAAAGCTTCCAGACGTTCTTTTACACCCTGGAACTCTGCCAAAGTCTCGCGATCGTAGTCATTCATCTCGCCACAGGCAGGAACTACACCGTCATAATACTTTTGGGTGAGCTGCAAGGCGCGGTTCACAAAGTTGCCATATACAGCCACCAACTCATTATTGCAGCGAGCCTGGAAATCTGCCCACGTAAAGTCATTGTCCTTCGTCTCGGGCGCATTAGCAGTGAGCACATAACGGAGTTCATCCTGACGGTTAGGCAGTTCCTCCAGATATTCGTTCAGCCATACAGCATAGTTCTTCGAGGTAGAAATCTTATTACCTTCCAGGTTCAGGAATTCATTACTGGGAACATTGTCTGGCAAAATATAATCACCGTGTGCCTTCAGCATAGCAGGGAACACAATGCAATGGAACACGATATTATCCTTTCCGATAAAATGTACCAAGCGTGTCTCAGGATCCTTCCACCAAGTCTCCCATGAGCCTAATTCGGGATGTGCGTCACACAGTTCCTTCGTATTGCTGATATAACCGATAGGAGCATCGAACCATACATACAGCACCTTGCCTTCAGCACCTTCCACGGGAACGGGGATTCCCCAGTCAAGGTCGCGAGTCACAGCACGGGGACGCAAGCCACCGTCCAGCCAGCTCTTACACTGACCATACACATTAGAACGCCATTCCTTGTGGTCTTCCAGAATCCACTTCTCCAACCATGGCTGATCTTTATCCAACGGGAGATACCAGTGCTTGGTAGCCTTTTTGACAAGAGGATTACCCGTCTCTGCATTATAAGGATTGATGAGTTCTTCAGGCGAAAGTGTAGCACCGCACTTCTCACACTGGTCACCATAAGCCTCGGGCGCATGACAACGGGGACATTCACCCTTAATATTCCGGTCGGTCAGGAAATGGCCGGTCTGTTCGTCATAGAACTGTTCGCTCACCTGTTCGATAAACTTTCCGTCATCATAAAGCTTGCGGAAGAAGTCACTGGCCAGTTTGTGATGTGTCTTGCTGGTGGTACGACTATACACGTCGAACGAGATGCCGAACTTCTCGAAGCTATCCTTAATAAGATAATGATAGCGGTCTACAACCTCCTGAACGGTGATACCTTCTTTACGGGCACGGATGGTAACGGGAACACCATGCTCATCCGAGCCTCCTATGAACAGGACATCGCGACCCTTCAAACGCAGATAGCGAACATAGATATCTGCAGGAACATAAACACCTGCCAGATGACCTATATGAACAGGGCCGTTTGCATAGGGCAATGCGGACGTTACCAAAGTTCTCTTGAATTTCTTTTCCATAATACTATATTTATTTTCTTTTATTTTCCCAATTTCGAATTTTACCCAGTATATCGATGTGGTATGCTACTCCCAACTGCACCTGATGATAAGGATAATCGCGCATGCCATACTGATAAGATGCCAACACTTCCCATTTCTTTATTCTGTACGCACCCCTCGTCTTCAGTACGACAGGACGGTCATGCGCCAATTCCCTATTTGCAGTAGTAGAATGTTCCCACCCGCTATATCCGCGTATGGTCTGCTCGACCGAATATTGTTTATGTGTCCACTTCAGCATTAAGCCATACATAATGGCATCATTCTGGCGGGCATTATTTGTCTGCCAGCAAAGGAATCCTCCACTCAAAGCCACACGCAAATCATGCTCCTTCTTTGCCCCCAAAGCAAAGGACTTAGCCACGGTAGCGTCAAAGAAGTAGCCGGGACTATCATAGTTACGGGCATACTGGAAATCGTTTCCTGAAGCCGTTCTAAGTGCTGCTCGCAATACCACATCCGGAAGATAGCGCTTCTGACGGAACAGCTGTATATCCGTAGTTATGTAGACATCGCCACTGACACATCCTTTTCGAGCCTTAGGGTCGGTCTTTGCTTTTTCGGTAAGCCGGCACACAGCCAGGCTTTCATCAGAATTCCTATACCATTCGGCCAAGGGCATCCATGCAGTAAGGTTTACCCTGTCGGTGAACAGAGGTATTTGAATTTTCAGTGTCAAATCTGTTGTATGGTCACCTCTGGTTCCGAAGAAATGATTGCCATCCAGTTCTATACGAAGGTCATGCTGTAAAGTTCCGTCCAACATATCCGGCACAGGAAAAGCATTGGGACCGAAGTAGAAGGGAGAAATCATTGTCGTCTCGTTATTATCCGGCTGATCCAGACTGGTCTGGGCAAGAACAGGTAATCCTGCCAACACCAAAAACGACAATATGAATATCCACCTCTTCATTCTTTACAACACCGCTGTGAAGGCTACTCCTATGGTATTGTGTCCTGCCTCATAGGTAGGTATTACCATTACACTGCCCGTATTCTGATTTTTCTTTTTCGGAGCAAACAGTTTCTTCTCTAAGGGATAAAGCCAGTATGCCACATTGGCCGAGAGGATACCTATACCAGCGCCAGCCAGCACATCATTACACCAATGTTTGTTGTTATATACGCGCAACGCTCCTGTTGCGATAGCAACGGCATAGGCTGCCGATCCTATTCCCCAACCGTATTCTTTACGGACGAGTTCTGCTCCCGTGAAGACCGTTGCCGTATGACCAGAGGGGAAGGATTTTCTATCCACACTACCCGGCCTTGCTTCCCTAACGGAATATTTGAGGCCGTTAACCAAGGCGACTTCTACGGCATAGGCAGTAGCAGAGATCAAGATTCTGTCTACAAAGTTATGCTTATGCTTGACGCCAAAACAACCCAGGAACAGGTTTGCGGCTACCGGTGCATACTGGATGTAGTCATCTACACTGGTATGGGAACCTGTGCCCCAGCCACCTAACTTGTCATGAAAGGCAATACCCACAGCACCGGCAGTTATCAACGAGCCGGGTACTATTAACTGCTTGGCTTTGAACTTGTGTTCGTTGCCGCACACGTTAATCACGCTGTCGGAAGAGACAACGTCCTGAGCCATCATGTTCACAGCAACAAGCAGGCAAACCAATATGGAAAATATCCTTCTCATCTATTTCAATGCTCAATGTTCAATGTTTATCTCTTTCAGTTTATCGTAACTACGCTGCAGAATAGCCTTTGTCCTAAGGACTCTGCTATCGCCGTCCTCTCCATCGGAATATACCACGCAACCTGACTGCAAGTCCATCATCGCAACACCCGTACTGTCGGCAAAGAGCATTCCAGAAGGATAGGTAGAGTAGACAAACGGGTAGGTGTAGTTCTTACTCAGCACATTCCTACTCCAGGGATAGTCTTTTCTGCTTATCTGCATCTGACCCAGGAGCGTACCCACCATATCACTTTGGTTGATAAACATTCCGAATGATTTTGGCTCTTTTATTGCTCCGCCTACCATCAGTAGAGGCATCCTGAAAAACGTGGGATGCTGATAATCCAATTGATACATGCTGCCATGATCGGCAAAGATTATCACCACCAGATTCTCCCAGAGCGGCGTTTTACTCAGTCTGTCAAGGAAAGAGCCCAGGCAGTGGTCGGTATAAGCAAAGGCATTGTACACCTCATTATCCAGTTTGTGATACGGGACGGTCCAAGGTTCGTGGCTCGAGATACTCTGATAAGCAAAGTACCAGGCTGAGTCTTTTTTCTTTGTAAGCATGCTATACAGACGCTGGAAAGAGATACTGTCATTCGCTCCCCATGCGTCACGCTCTTCCTGCGGAACATCTATGTTACTGATATCCCACACATTCTGGAAGCCCGATGAGAGTAAGTACTTACGCTTATTCATATTCTCGGAGTTGCCACCATACAGATAATCGGTCGTATAGCCATTGGCTGCCAATGTGCTGGCCAAACTGGGGAAATTTCCCAGACAGTCATCCTCCATCATCAGGCTATAGGTCGGATATGACAGATAACCCGAAAGGGCGCTTACCGTTCCTCTGTCTGTCCTGAAACTATTAGACCATGCATTGGTAAAATTTACGCCCCGTTCCATCCATCGGCATAGTTCGGGTGTTACACCTTCCGCTCCGCCTAATGTCTCCACAAAAGAGGCGCCAAAGCTTTCCAGCTGGATGGTCAGGACATTCGGGCGGGTAGTCGTCAGCAGTGTATCTGTTATATCGTCCATCTCTTCTGGGTAGAGATCCTGCATAAGAGCATCGCAGTCCTCGTCCTTCATGCTTCTGAACTGCCTATCAGGTGCCTGCTGGTATATCCACAGCGAGTGCAGCATATGTCCTGCAGTATTTACGGCAGCATGGTTCAGAACTATGGGTTCGAATTCAAACACGCTGGCTTCGGAACTCCTCTGGCCTGTGATGCCCCATACCGTAAAGCCCAGCAAGGCTCCCGTTGCCAGGAAGTTGGTCCTGTTGACGCCCCTTCCCTCCTCCAGGATACGCTTGGGAGTCATCCGAATGGCTATAACGATGGCCCCTACGATGACTATAACGGCAGATGAAATGCACGTAACAATATAGGTTACCGATGCACTGGCTCCTGCAGAACCTGGCGAAGACATATAGTTAAAGATACATGCATCCAGCTTGAACTTCCAGTGGTGATACATCACGATATCTCCTGCCGTAACAAGTACCACATAGAGGACACACAATACCAGATAGGGCGACAGGATATTCCTGAGGGGCATCTTAGGGTAGCGAAGACTGATAGCTGTCACGCCCCATACGGGCACTGCCAGCAAGGCCGCTATGCTCAGATCAAGGGGCAATCCTTCCCACAAAACACTGAAGATATTCGGGAGTGTGCAATGCTCGCCTGCATTATAGAGCATAAAAGCAACTTTCCCCACCAACGATATGATGGTGAGGAACATTACAAAACGGAATATGTATATTACTCTATTCATTGAACATTGAACATTGAGCATTGAGCATTGAGCATTGACTAAAGCCTCATTTTCTTCCAAAATCTGCGGGAATTTCGCCCCACTGAGCCGTTTCCCACTTCAAGACCTGTGCATGCTGCGGATTCCGCCAAAGCCAATCTTCTGCACGGGCAATCAACTGAAAAAGCCCTTCTGTCTCTGGCGTATGCTCCAACTTCGTCTTGCATTTGCGGTTCTTGACCCACAGAATAGCGTTGTACGAGTCGCTGTACACCTTCATATCCCAGCCTTTCTGCTTAATCAGCGCCAGGGCATGAACAATTGCCAGAAACTCACCTATGTTGTTGGTGCCATGCACAGGACCATAGTGGAACAGTCGCTGTTCATTACCCAGGTAAACCCCCTGGTATTCCATAGGGCCTGGGTTACCACTACAGCCGGCATCCACCGCAATAGCGTTGAAGTCAACCTTATCCTTCAGCAATTCATAATCCATAATTCACAATTCATAGTTGCCAGAGTCTCCCCACCCTACAAGGGGGAGGGGGATGGGAGCGGGTCCTACATTCTTTCAGGAACTTCGATACCCAACAAGCCCATACCGTTCTTTATCACCTGACTGACAGCTGCCGAGAGGGCGATACGGAAGAGACGCTTCTTCTCATCCTCCTCACGCAGTACGCTGAAGTCGTGATAGAACTGATTGTATTCCTTCACCAGCTCGTAGCAGTAGTTGGCGATGCAGCTGGGGTTATAGTCGGAACCTGCCTGCTTAACAGCCGTCTGGAATCCCTGCAAGTGCTGGATGAGGCTGATCTCCTTGTCGCTCAGCTCTGTATCCTTAGCCAAATCAGCAAGGTTTACTTCTCCTGCCTTGCGCAGAATACTGCGGATTCTGGCGTATGTATACTGGATGAAGGGACCGGTATTACCGTTGAAGTCGATACTTTCTTCGGGGTTGAAGAGCATATTCTTACGGGCATCCACCTTCAGTATGAAATACTTCAGGGCACCCATACCTACGATGCGAGCAATCTCCTGAGCCTCATCCTCAGTGATGCCTTCCAACTTATTCACCTTGTCGGCACTCATCTGGCGTGCATCCTGAATCATTGTAGCTATCAGGTCGTCAGCATCCACAACGGTACCTTCGCGGCTCTTCATCTTACCGTTAGGCAACTCCACCATTCCATATGAGAAGTGAACAAGGTCCTTACCCCACTTGAAGCCCAACTTATCCAGGAGGATAGAGAGCACCTGGAAATGGTAGTTCTGCTCGTTGCCCACCACGTAAATCATCTTATCAATGGGGAAATCCTGGAAACGGAGTTTTGCCGTACCGATATCCTGCGTCATATATACACTCGTGCCGTCAGAGCGGAGCAGCAGCTTCTCGTCGAGGCCCTCATTGGTGAGGTCTGCCCATACCGAGTTGTCTTCGCGACGATAGAAGAGACCCTTCTCCAGTCCTTCTTCCACCTTCTCCTTACCTTCCAGATAAGTCTCGCTCTCGTAATATATCTTGTCGAAGCCTACGCCCAGTGCCTTATATGTCTCATCGAATCCGGCGTATACCCATTCGTTCATCTTACGCCACAAGGCACGAACCTCAGGATCGTTCTGCTCCCACTTCACCAGCATCTCATGTGCTTCCTTGATGAGCGGAGCTTCCTGCTTGGCCTGCTCCTCGTCCATCCCCTTGGCAACGAGCTCTTTTACTTCCTCGCGATAGTGCTTGTCGAAGGCCACATAGTAATCGCCTATCAGGTGATCACCCTTCTTGCCGCTTGTCTCGGGAGTCTCACCATTGCCATACTTCAGCCAAGCCAGCATGCTCTTACAGATGTGAATACCACGGTCGTTAACGATATTAGTCTTCACCACCTTGTTACCATTGGCCTGCATAACATTGGCCAACGCCCAACCCAACAGGTTGTTACGCACATGGCCCAGATGAAGAGGCTTATTGGTATTAGGACTTGAATATTCGATCATCACCAAGGGACTCTGCTCCGTTACAGGAGTAAAGCCGAAGGTGGGATTCTGCTGAATGCTCTCCAACAGTTCAATCCACTGAGCGGGATTGATAGTCAGATTCAGGAAGCCCTTAATAACATTAAACTTGCTGATTACCTCAGGTACTTTGGCCACCAGGCATTCGCCAATCTCCTGCGCTGTTGCCTCAGGAGCCTTCTTGCTCATCTTCAGAAAGGGGAATACCACCAATGTCAACTGGCCTTCAAACTCGGCACGCGTCTCCTGCAACTGCACCATTTTCTCGGGCACTTGCTGACCGTACAACTCCTCAATTACGGCCTGAACCGCTGTCGTTATTTTGCTTGCAATTTCCATATACTACATTATATATAACAATTTCGGGGGGCAAAATTACGAAAAAAAATCCGAAACGACATTATGCGTCTCGGATTTTTAATGCTTATAATAAAAAAGCTTCCTTTTTCTGTGTGCTGCCTGATTGGTCAATGCCTCAGTTTCGCAAACCTCTCACATTTCCTGGGACTGCTGGCGTTGATTCTCAGTTCTACTAACGGGAAAAGGATGGTTTTGGGATGAATGACGGATTCTTTGCGGTCAGCCGTTTCCTCTTTGGATGCCCAGATATCCCCCATTAACTGTAATCTCGAAGGATTATCTCCATTTCTTAACCACACTTCTTCCTGCTCTCCCGTTTTGGTGTTTATGCGTAGCATCCCTTGCCAGTCGCTTATGATATAGGCGTAGTCCGAGTGCTGTTCTCTGGCCATCGCTATCAGTTTCTTGACGAGTTTCTTCCTACTCATTGTCTTATCGAACGAGATCCGGAGTACAGCTCCAGAAGCGTACCAGCCATAATCACGAGATCCGTTCATACGTTGGTTTCCTGTAGATTTACGTGTTACGGGCGACGGCCTTCGTCCTGCCAACTGGTTCATCAGAATGCCCTTTCGTATCAGTTCTATCGTTGCAGGCCGGACACCGTCAGCATCGTATTTCCGATAACCGAGCATACGGTGTCCGTTATAAACGGAGTCGTTACCCAACTGCCATACGGAAATATTCTTGCAGACAACCTTTTTACCAAGTAGCCTGTATGTGTTATCATACTTCCTATTCCTCCCATTCAGGCTGCAAATAATATAGTCCCTTATGTTTGTTTGGCCATACAAATTGTTATAGAGTGCTTGAAGTACTTTTCCATTCTCATATATTACAGGGCCAATGTATTCCAATTCCTCCGATAAGGTCACCGCTTTTTTACGCATCACCTTGTTGGCAAATCTTTCCAGTTCAGCCATCAGCGAGTCGGTTGGCGGCAGGTCGTCCACATCGTAATAAGTAAAAGATGTAATTTCTTCAAATAATTCTCCTTCTGGGGACAGATAGCTGGCATTTGATGTAATGTTGACTTTCTTTAAGGGAGTGCGTGCGTGCAGCCCGTCGCTGTTCAGTTGATATATGTCTTCGTATTCAAAATCTATTCCAACGCGTGTGCGACATAGTTGCGGATAGTTCTTGAAAATGGCAGACAAGGTATCGGCAAGAGCCTTCAGCGTTTCCACGTCCTTCTGGTAGTTGGCCAATGCCGACTTCTCGGTGTAAACCCTTCCGGGTATCTTGGTCCATTCCGGGATGCTGTCGTCCAGGAACTCCTGTGCCCTCCACGTATCATTTGATTTATGGTCGTCGCATACAGAATTAAATTTTGCATTTGTGCAACCCCATAGTTCTCTGCGAATATGATTATAGCTTACCTCATCGGGCAGCTCATTTATCAGGCCATCATTATAACTGGTCTTCAAACTATCACCCACAACGACAATTACCTTACCGCTATTTTTTATTCTGTTCACATTCAGGTAATTGCATGTTCCCAACGAAGAATGAATGTAAGCATTACCCGTTCGGAAAATCCGATAATCCAGGAAATAGGGCTTCATGCCGTCATCACTTTTCAGACTGTCCATACTGCGTGTCATCTCGTCGGCCATAGCCTTGAAGATGATAGAATCATCACTCAAGCCCTCCAGCTGTTCTTTCGGAACAAATTCCGGTGGGGAGAGTTTAGGTGCTTCTTCCTCATCGGTCTTCAGACACTGCGTTTCCATCTGCGAGACATAAAGCATAGGCGAAATCAGCGAAACGGGTATCCATCCAGAGCGCGAGCCGCATCTGCCGTTGGACACTTCGTACCTTCCGCCGGCAGCCTTAACATTGCTGAATGCCGTCAATGGAGTACCAATGAAGGAAACGCCCCTGACCAGCGAATCAGGTCGTCCGTCGGCATAAACCTTATAGGTCTCTATGGGTACGACATTAAAGGATGATATTCGATTGGTGTTGGTTCCTGTAGTTGTCCATCCGTTACTAACAGTTCTGATGTAATAACCGTATTCCTTATTCTTATCCTTCAGTTCCTGAATCAGCATTCCACGCAGTTGTTCCTCTGTGTACGGATGGCTGGTTTCCACAAAGAAATTGGACTGTCTGGGCGATGCTTTCTCACCAAAGGCAGCCCTGGAATGAGCATTGCTCTCCGTTTCTCCCTTTTCCGACCATCTGCCCCTAAGCATGCTCTTCAGAATGCCGTCCTTAATACATTCCACTTTCTGCGCCTTGGTTCCCTCATCATCAAACAGATAGCCTCCGTGTATGGGGGTTCCATCGAAATTATCTAATGTCGGGTCGCATGATATGCTGAAGCCTTCTGGTAGCACACGTGTTTCCATCATGGTTTTGAACTCCGAGTCTTCCTTCTCCAGCCGGTGTCCTAACACCTCATGGAAGAATACTCCGCTGGCATCACCCGAGAAGAGTACTGGCCCGGTATATGCCTCTGCCAGGGGTGCCTTGCTTAGGGCATCGGCACGATCTATAAGGTCGGTTATGGCATTCTTCAACTCCTCCTCGCTTGGCAGTTCGCCCTCGTTATGGGCAAAAAACACCTTGTTCAGAGCTGATATATCTTCTTTCTTATCCCTTACCTTAACATTCAGATTAATGATAAACGATCTGCGGTCCTGAACGATTTCCGTACCCTCAGAGCTGACCAGGTATTTCCTGTGCTGTTCGCAGATAAGGTTAGCCGTACATATAGCAGAAACACCTTCTTTCCTGACCGATGTCACCCTGTTAAGCAAGGCCTTCCACCTTTCCTTATCTATATTCAGTGGGGGCAGAGGACTCTCATAGTGTTGCTCTGCCTTAAACGCTATGCTGCTCTTAAGGGTATCTTTCTTCTCCTTCTTAGCTTCCGATTTTCTGGCATCCTTAACACTTTGGTATTCTTTGTCCAAAGCGTCCCAGATGACTTCCTTAATGGCGATGGTATCGTCCGAAAAAGGCAAATCGTATTTGTCTGAGCGATTTTTTATTTTGGAGGGGTTGTCCTTGTCAAACCATATATTGGGTTTCAACCTACGCGAGGTGGCTTCCGTTACTAAAGCCGCTCCCGTATCACTGAAAATGTTGACCCTATTCTCGTTCAGCACATTCAGCGAGATGAATCTCACTGGCAGCGAATCCTGCGAAAGCTGAGAGTAGTAAAACCCCACCTCGCGCTTAAGCACATTAAACAGAATATCCTCGTCAGGGGTGTTGGCAACAACTGCTGTACTGCTGAATATTGCAAACAGAGTTATACAGAATATTTTCTTCATTTTTGCGTGTTAAGAACGTAAAATACGTTTATTTCCGGCATAAAGGTAAATCAAATTTTTAGATTTTTTTTCAGAATGGTATAAAAAAATCTCCAATCTTATAGTAATTTAACATAGCAGCCGTGTCTACATTGACATTGGAAGTTATCGGTTAGGGATTAGGGAACTTCAGCCCTCATACATCAGCCCTCAGATATCGTTAGTGTTTTCTTTTGTCAACAAAAGTAAAGAAGAACCGATTTTCTTGAAAAAAGTTTGACTTTCTTTAGTGAGTAGCAATACTATTGCACGAACCTTGCAATATTAATAGAAAGGGATAAAATAATTACTCCTTAACTAGGCGACAAAAATTGTCTAACTATAGAAATTTTCCGCCCTAATTTGACAGAAAAGAACTGATCCTAATAGAATTAAAGAAAATTTATTTACAAATATATCATTGACCCATGTTGACAAGTAAACAAGTTGGATGTTATAGTAAGATCATTCAGCTAAGACAATGCAACCCGTCAACTTGCCAGAATGCTTTTTCATTTAAAAAAGGGACAAAAAAAGCAAGGGGGCTTCACAGCTCCCTTACCCTTTAAAACTAAACCTTAACTATGAAAAAATCTAATGTTCCGCAAAATACGCGATATTTAAGCAAATCGCCAAAAAAATATTGCAGAAACATATCAATATTTACACTTTTTAACTTAATTATGGTTTCTATATAGGTTTTTCTATAGAAAAAGAGGCGGAATGTGGCAAAAAAGCAGTATCTTTGCACCGCGAAAACGCGCTTTCGGTACTAAATGAAGAAATTACTGATAGAGACATACGGCTGCCAGATGAATGTAGCCGACAGTGAGGTTGTGGCCAGCGTTATGGTTATGGCAGGCTACGAAGTGACGGATAACATGGATGAGGCAGATGCCGTTTTCCTGAACACTTGTTCAGTTAGAGACAATGCCGAGCAGAAGATTATTAGCCGATTAGAATTCCTTTACAGTTTGCAGAAGAAGGGCCGTAAGATTATTATCGGTGTGCTTGGCTGCATGGCTGAACGTGTAAAAGACGAGCTGATAGAGAAGTATCACGCAGATATTGTCGTGGGGCCAGACGCCTATATGTCCCTGCCCGACCTGATTGCCGAGGTGGAGTGCGGACACAAGGCTATCAACGTAGAGCTCTCCACCACAGAGACCTATAAAGATATTGTGCCCCAGCGTATATGCGGCACGCACATAGGAGGCTTTGTGACTATTATGCGCGGATGCAACAACTTCTGCCACTACTGCATTGTACCATATACCAGAGGTCGTGAAAGAAGCCGTGATGTAGAAAGCATCCTGCGCGAATGTCGCGACCTGGCCGACAGAGGTTTCAAGGAAGTGACATTGCTGGGGCAGAATGTAAATTCGTACCGCCTTCCGGATAGTCCGGAAATTCCGGGTTTTCCGGAGTTGTTAAGACGCGTTGCCCGTGCCGTGCCCGAGATGAGGGTAAGATTTACCACCTCGCACCCCAAGGATATGAGCGACGAGACCCTTCGCGTTATTGCCGAAGAGCCCAATATCTGTCACCACATACACCTGCCGGTTCAGAGCGGAAGCAACAGAATCCTGAAGCTCATGAACCGCAAATATACCCGCGAATGGTATCTGGACCGTGTAGCAGCCATCCGACGCATCATTCCCGACAGCGCTATCAGCACTGATATCTTTGTGGGTTACAGTAGCGAGACGGAGGAAGACCATCAGCTGAGTCTGAGCCTGATGCGTGAGTGTCAGTACGACAGCGCCTTTATGTTTAAATACAGCGAACGCCCCGGCACTTATGCAAGCAAGCATCTGCCAGATGACATTCCAGAGGATATCAAGGTACGTCGCCTGAACGAACTCATTGCCCTTCAGAACGAACTGTCGGCCGAGAGCAACAAACGTTGCATAGGTCAGGAATTCGATGTATTGTTAGAGGGCGTAAGCAAGCGAAGCAGAGACCAGTTGTTTGGGCGTACCGGCCAGAACAAAGTGGTTATCATAGACCGGGGACAGCACCACATAGGCGAAACTGTGCGTGTAACGATAACCGAGAGTAGCAGTGCAACACTTAAAGGAATAGTGAAAAGTGAATAGCAAGAAAAGAAAGACAACAACCTGGAGGATACTGGCAATCATCAACACCATTATCACGACTATGGTGCTGATACTGCTGGGAATGGTACTCCTGCTGACGCTGACTGCCAACGTGGTGGGCGATTCAGTAAGGGAGAACCTGGTGGTAACCGTAGTACTGCAGGAGGATGTTCCAACGGAAGAAGCCCTGAAGTTGCAGAAGAAGCTTTGTGCCAAGCCCTATGTGAACAGCATAGAGTACGTAAGCAAGGAGCAGGCACTGAAAGAGCACGTGGAAAGTATGGGCATCGACCCATCGGAATTCCTGGAGGCCAATCCCTTCCCCATCTCCATGGAGGTAAGCATGCAGGCGGAGTATTCCAACAACGACAGTTTGCTGTGGATAGAGAAAGAACTGGAAGAGAATCCCTTGGTGGACGAAGTAACATACCAGAAGGACCTGATAGAAAACCTGAACCGTAATCTCACATACGCATCACTGGTTCTGTTAGGCATTGCAGCCCTGCTGATAGTAGTTTCGCTGAGCCTCATCTACCTTACTGTTCAGCTGGTGGTCTACAATCACAGGTTCATCATTCACACCATGAAACTGATAGGAGCCAAATGGGGTTATATCCGCAGGCCCTTCCTGATAAACAGTTTCTGGATAGGACTGATTTCTGCTATCTTGGCTGACGGCACCCTGCTGGGCCTGATCCTGTGGGCTGCAAAATACGACGAAGCCATCATGCAATACGTAACCCAACAGAACATGCTTATAGTGGGCGGAAGCGTATTGGCCGTTGGTCTGTTGATTACCGTTGTATGTACCTATGTGTCCGTAACACAACAATTGTACACCAAGAGCAAGAAGCTGTATTAAAAAGCCCCCCAAAAAGGGTCGCGAGCAGATTATGGATTATGAATTAAAATTATGAATTGAAATCAATATGAGTAATTTTGCATTTACAAAGATTAACTACATCTTACTGGCCATCGGCATGGCCATTGTGATTGTAGGACTGATACTGATGGCTGGCGAAGGAAGTCACGAAGGAGTCTTCAATGCCGACATCTTTAGTGCCCGTCGTATCAAAGTGGCTCCATTGGTCAGCCTGGCCGGATTTGTATTCATCATGATAGCCATCATGTACAAGCCAAAGGCTAAGAACAACGGGCAGGAGTAAGTAAGATTAAGGAGATACAATCATGACAGTTTTTGAAACTATTATCATTGCTATAGTGGAGGGACTAACAGAGTTCCTGCCCGTATCCTCAACAGGGCACATGATTATCACGCAGAATCTGCTGGGTGTTGAAAGCACGCCCTTTGTAAAGGCGTTTACGATTATCATCCAGTTTGGTGCCATTCTGTCTGTTGTATGTCTCTACTGGAACCATTTCTTCCGCCTGAACCGCACACCGGCTCCCGCTGGCAGCACTCCGATGCAGACCTTCCTTCACAAGTGGGACTTCTACTGGAAACTGTTGGTGGCCTTCATTCCCGCCATTGTTATCGGTTTCGCAGGCAAGATGTCCGGCCTGATCGACCGCTTCCTTGAAAATGTTGAGGTGGTGGCAGTGATGTTGGTTGTTGGCGGCATCTTTATGCTTTTCTGCGACCGCCTTTTCAATAAAGGGAGCGAAGAGACAACACTGACGGAAGGACGCGCCTTTCGCATTGGCCTGTTCCAGTGCATTGCAATGATTCCCGGCGTATCGCGCTCTATGGCAACTATTGTCGGTGGTATGGCTCAGAAGCTTACACGCCGTGCTGCTGCGGAATTCTCTTTCTTCCTGGCCGTACCCACAATGGCAGCAGCCACAGCCCTGGATGTGCTGCAGTTGTTCTTCGGTGATGAAGCCGATGCCAGTTGGGCTACACGCGACAATCTGATGATGCTGGCCTTGGGCTGTGTAGTAGCTTTTGTAGTGGCACTGCTAGCCATGAAATGGTTTGTGAACTTCCTAACCAAATATGGTTTCAAAGCTTTTGGAGTCTACCGCATCATTGTAGGTGCCATTATTCTTGCCCTCTTATGGACAGGTCACTCATTAGCAATGGTTGATTAATGAATTTCAAAGAAGGAGAAATATTATACTTCGACAAGCCGCTCCATTGGACCAGCTTCAATCTTGTAGCCAAGGTACGCAGTGCATTGTGCCACAAGATAGGAGTGCGGAAACTGAAAGTGGGGCATGCCGGAACATTAGACCCCCTGGCAACAGGAGTCGTCACCATCTGCACAGGCAAGGCTACCAAGCGGATAGATGAGTTGCAAGCTCACACCAAAGAGTATATAGCCACGTTGCAGCTGGGTTCCACAACACCGTCATTCGATCTGGAGACCGCCATCGATGCCACCTTCCCCACGGCGCATATAACAGAGGAGAAAGTTAAAGAGGCGCTGACACATTTTCAGGGAAGAATAGAGCAGGTGCCGCCTGCCTTCTCGGCCTGCAAGGTTGATGGCCATCGTGCCTATGACCTGGCACGGAAAGGGAAAGATGTGCAGCTGAAGGCTAAAGTTCTCGTCATCGACGAAATAGAGTTGCAAGACTTCAACATAGAGACCATGCAGATGACCATCAGGGTAGTCTGCAGCAAGGGAACATACATCAGAGCCCTGGCCAGGGATATAGGAGAAGCCTTGCAAAGCGGCGCCCACCTTATCGCCCTGCGCAGAACACGAGTGGGAGATGTCAGGGTAGAGGACTGCATGAAGATGGAGGACTTCGACCAGTGGTTGGACAAACAGGAAATAGAGAAAGAAACAGAGTCAGATAACTAATAAAGAAACACAAACGGAATAATCTCATGAAGCTATCACAATTCAAGTACAAACTAACCGACGAAAGAATTGCTCAAGAACCAACTCCATTCCGCGACGACTGCCGACTGATGGTAGTGCACGCCAAGAGCAAATACATTGAACATCGCAAGTCTTTCCGCGATGTGCTGGATTTCTTCGACGAGAAGGATGTCTTTGTCTTTAACGACACAAAGGTGTTCCCCGCCCGTCTGTATGGTAACAAAGAGAAGACAGGTGCCAGGATTGAAGTTTTCCTTCTTCGCGAACTGAACAAAGAAATGCGCCTGTGGGACGTCCTTGTTGACCCCGCCCGCAAAATCCGTATCGGTAACAAGCTATACTTTGGACAGGACGAGTCTATGGTAGCCGAGGTGATAGACAATACCACCAGCCGCGGACGTACACTCCGATTCCTGTACGACGGACCTCACGAGGAATTCAAGAATGCCCTTTATTCACTGGGTGAGGCTCCCATTCCCAAACATATCATCAAGCGTCCCACGACACCCGAGGACCTGGAGAACTTCCAGTGTATCTTTGCCAAGAAGGAAGGTGCCGTTACGGCTCCTACGGCAGGACTTCACTTCTCTCCCCAACTGATGAAGATGATGGAGATCAAAGGCGTAGAATTTGCCTATGTAACCCTGCACTGCGGATTGGGCAACTTCCGCGAGATAGACGTTGAGGACCTGACCAAGCACAAGATGGATAGCGAGGAGATGCACGTAGATGCTCAGGCCTGTGACATCATCAACACGGCCAAGGCTGAAGGCCGTAAGATTGTAGCCGTGGGAACCACCGTGCAGCGCGTACTGGAGTCTGCTGTCAGCGCCGACGGCAAACTGAAGGAATATGACGGATGGACCAACAAGTTCATCTTCCCTCCCTACGACTTCACACTGGCAGATGCCATGATTGCCAACTTCTATCCCCCCTACAGCACACTGCTGATGCTGACCTGTGCCTATGGCGGATACGATCTGGTTATGATGGCTTACAAGGAGGCACTGAAGTTCAACGAGAACGACCCCGAAAACCGTTATCGCTTCGGTACCTACGGAGATGCCATGCTAATTCTGCAGGATTAATGCACAAACTTTATATATCCCTGGGTGCTAACCTGGGCAACAAAGAAGAGACGATACACCGAGCCATTGCACTCATCAACGAGCGCGTTGGCTCGGTGTTGCGTACCTCTTCGTTCATAGAGACAGAGCCTTGGGGATTCCAGAGCGAGAATACTTTCCTCAATGCAGCCTGCCTGGTGGAGACTACTCTCACTCCCATGCAATGTCTTAAAGAGACCCAGAAGATAGAACGTCTTTTGGGCAGGACAACGAAAAGCATAAACGGGGAATACCACGACAGGCCCATCGACCTGGATCTGCTACTCTACGACGAACTGGAGATGAACACCCCCGAGCTGACACTCCCCCACCCCCACATGCAGGAGCGCGACTTTGTGATGATTCCCCTGAGGGAAATCATGGAGGATTCTGAGTGCTCTGAATAATCAGAGTTTTCAGAATAATCTGATTTTCAGAAAAATTCTCAATTCTCAATTCTCAATTCTCAATTAATTGTCGTACCTTTGCACCCGAAAACTAAATGTGGATAGATTTGGGCTGCTTGCAACCACAGTAAAAAATGCTAAAAAGAGAAACCTGAACATGTTTCTCACGCATTTCTGCCCGATTTCTCTCCCCATACATTATTAATAATATATATAAATGTATTATGGGATACTTATTTACATCCGAATCAGTTTCTGAAGGCCATCCTGATAAAGTGGCCGACCAAATCAGCGATGCAGTACTGGACAAACTGCTGGCTTTCGACCCACAGTCGAAGGTAGCCTGCGAGACCCTTGTCACTACAGGACAGGTGGTTATGGCAGGAGAAATAAAGACCGAGGCATACGTTGACCTTCAGCGTATTGCCCGCGAAGTGATCAACCGCATTGGCTATACCAAGAGCGAATACATGTTCGAAGGCAACAGCTGCGGTGTCCTGAGCGCCATCCACGAGCAGAGTGCCGACATCAACAGAGGCGTTGAGCGTACAAATCCTGAGAATCAGGGCGCCGGCGACCAGGGTATGATGTTTGGCTATGCCACCAACGAGACAGACAACTACATGCCTCTCAGCCTCGACCTGGCTCACCGCCTGCTGATGGAGTTGGCCGTTATCCGCCGTGAAGGGAAGGTGATGACCTACCTTCGCCCTGATGCCAAGAGCCAAGTAACCATAGAGTATAGCGACGAGGGCATTCCCCAGCGCATAGACACTATCGTCATCAGTACCCAGCACGACGAATTCGATACCGACGAGGCCATGCAGCAGCGCATTGCCAAGGACGTGAAGGAAATCCTTATCCCACGCGTGTTGGCAGGAATCAGGAACGAGAACATCCGCAACCTCTTCAACAGTCAGATTACCTATCACGTTAACCCTACGGGCAAGTTCGTTATTGGCGGTCCCCACGGAGATACAGGCTTGACAGGTAGAAAGATTATTGTTGATACCTATGGTGGCAAGGGTGCTCACGGAGGTGGAGCATTCAGCGGAAAGGACCCCTCTAAGGTAGACCGTTCTGCCGCTTACGCAGCCCGTCATATCGCCAAGAACATGGTAGCAGCCGGAGTAGCCGACGAGATGCTGGTACAGATAAGCTATGCCATCGGTGTGGCCGAGCCCGTTAGCATCTACGTAGACACCTACGGACGCAGCAAGGTTCCTTTCACCGACGGAGAGATAGCCCTGAAGATTAAGGAACTCTTCGACCTGAGACCATACGCCATAGAGCAGCGGCTGAAACTCCGCAACCCCATCTACGAAGAGACGGCAGCCTACGGACACATGGGGCGCGAGCCCCGCATTGTCACCAAGCGCTACGAATCCCTGTACCGCGAGACCAAGGAGGTGACAGTAGAGCTCTTCACCTGGGAGAAACTGGATTACGTAGAAAAGATTCAGCAAGCATTTGGAATATGCCGGAAATAAAGCGTATTTGCATCTATTGCTCCAGCAGCACCAAGATAGACGAGTGCTACTTCCGCGATGCCCGTAAGCTGGGTCAGCTTATGGCAGCAAAGGATATCGCCGTTGTCAATGGAGCTGGCAGTATGGGCCTGATGCAGGCCTCCACAGACGGCTGTCTGGAAGCTGGAGGCAAAGCCATAGGCATCATCCCCTCCTTTATGATAAAGGAAGGGTGGTGCCATCAGGGAATGACAGAGATCGTGGAAACCCCCGACATGCATATCCGCCAGCAGAAGATGGCAGAGATGAGCGATGCAGCCATCATCCTGCCAGGCGGCTGCGGCACCCTTGCAGAGATGATGGAACTCATCACCTGGAAACAGCTGGGCCTTTACCTCAAGCCCATTGTCATCCTGAATACCAATGGGTACTACAATCCCCTCATCCAGACACTGCAGCAAGCTGTCGAGATGAACTTCATGAGGCAGCAGCATTCAGCCATCTGGCAAGTTGCCGACACACCAGAGGAGGCACTGCAACTGGTTTTGGAGACACCCCTGTGGGATACTAGCATACGCAGATTTGCAGCCATATGACAGACTTTCTGTGTGATACCTTAAGCACAACCGCCACAACGGATTCCGCCGCCACACCCAAGGAGTCTCATTTCCTATACGAGAATATGGGATTCTTTCAGGACGACTCCCTCCTGCATACCGAGGTAAAGTTCGCCCAGACAGGCTTTAGCGGCACCCCACGCGCCTACCTGCTGTGGCGCGACGAGTGGGTAGTCCTCTTTGTCCTGATGTGCTTTGTGCTTTTGACCATGATACAGAAAAGAATCAGGAGACAGCTCTCCTCAGAATCCAAAGAGTTCTTCCTCCCCTCCAGGAACAGCACCAAGAAAGAGAAGAACGACAGTAACTACGAACAGCTGATCCCCCTGTTAATGGCCCTCATCCTGAGTATTATGGGCGGTTTGGGCGTATTCATGTACACACAGCGGAAGATGCACCTCTTCCTGGGTCAGACATCACCCTACGCACTCATTGGAATCTATATAGGCATCTGGGCGCTGTACTTCCTCTTCAAGGGCCTGCTCGCCTCTTTTATTAATTGGATTTTTTTTGACAAAACAAAACGCGAATTGTGGAAAAGATCATCTTTTTTTCTTTTTGGCGTTGAATCTTTAGTCTTTTTTGGTGTCATTGTTTCTACAATATTTCTTAATCTTTCTCCCGCCATTCCGCTATGGATTATCGTTGCTATAGGGCTTGTGATTAAATTATTGCATCTTTACAAAACTTTTCAAATCTTTTTCCCTAAATTCTATGGCACTTTACATTTAATTGTGTACTTTTGCACCCTTGAAATCATGCCATTACTGGCGGTTTTCAAAATACTGATTAGAGTGACAGACGAATTGATAGTAAAATTCTAAGACAATTATGATAAAGAAGATACTGGTATCACAGCCCAAGCCCTCTTCAGAAAAATCTCCTTATTACGACATTGCTGAACGTATGAATGTGGAGATTGTATTCCGCCCCTTCATAAAGGTTCAGGGTATCACACCTAAGGAATTCCGTGCTCAGAAAATATCCATCTTAGAACACACGGCAGTCGTATTTACTTCACGCCATGCCATAGACCATTTCTTCACCTTATGCAAGGAGATGCGCGTGGTAATACCAGAGGACATGAAGTATTTCTGTATCACAGAGACTGTTGCACTCTATATCCAGAAGTATGTGCAGTATCGCAAGCGCAAGATATTCTATGGCGAGACCGGCAAGATCGACGACTTGGTTCCATTGATGGCCAAGCACAAGACCGAGAAGTATTTCATCCCCATCAGCGATGTTCACACCAGCCAGTTCGGAGAGATGCTCGATGCCAAGAAGCTTTTCCATTCAGAGGGTATCATGTATCGCACGGTAAGCAACGACTTCCAGGAAGGCGAGCCCTTCGACTACGACCTGCTGATTTTCTTCAGCCCCAGCGGTATACAGGCCCTGCTGAAGAACTTCCCCGATTTCAAGCAAGACAAGATTTCCATCGGAACATTCGGCCCTGCCACAGCTAAGGCTGTCCAGGATGCCGGCCTTCGTCTCGACTTCGGAGCCCCCTCACCAGAATACCCAAGCATCACCTCTGCCATTGCTGCGTATGTGAAGAAGGTAAATGGAATCGATTAAAGAACGTTTCACGCTACCCAAGGAAGAACGTCTCTGCAGCCGCAAGGCACTGGAAGAACTTTTCGAGGGAAGCAACAAATCTATGCTGGCCTACCCCGTAAGGGCAGTGTTTCAGCAAACAGAAGAGACAGGAATCCGCATTATGGTTTCTGTCTCTAAACGCTTTTTTAAGCGTGCCGTGAAACGCAACAGGATCAAACGCCAGCTACGCGAAGCCTATCGCCTGAACAAACACATCCTGAAACCGGCAAGCGGGGGCCTTAACATTGCCTTCCTCTGGAATAGCAACGATATACTCCCCACGGCAAAGGTCATGGAGAAAATGCAGAACCTTCTAACTAAGATCAATGAATCCGTTGCAGCTGTTCCGCCCTCTGTCTGATTTGCTGGCCAGGATACTGATACTGCCCATACGGTTCTATCAGAAGTTCATCTCCCCGCTTACTCCGCCTTCCTGTCGGTTTACACCTACCTGCAGCCAGTATGCCATCGAAGCACTACGCAAGCACGGCCCCCTCAAAGGCACCTACCTTGCCATCCGCAGAATCCTGCGATGCCACCCCTGGGGCGGCTCAGGATACGACCCAGTACCATAATGATTCCCTACATCAACTTTCATACGCATCACCCAGTCTATGAGAACGAACTTTCATTAGGCTGCGAAGAGCACGGAATGGACCGCCGGTGGGACAGTCCGCTGCCAGAGCAGGAAGCCGCCTTTCGCCTGCAGGTGGAAGAAAGCGAGCGCAATGCCAAGCCCCTGGTGATCCACTGCGTAAGGACGCTGGAGGAGATCCTGCGCATACGAAAGGAGATGCGTCCCCGCCAGCCCTGGGTTATGCACGGGTTCAGGGGCAAGCCACAGCAGTTGCAGTCGCTCCTCTCCGCAGGCATATACGTATCCTTCGGACTACGCTACAACCAGGAGAGCCTGCTGCTGTGTCCCCTGGAAATGATGTTCCTCGAGACAGACAATATCGCCACCCCCATAGAGCCTCTTTACCGCGAGGTAGCACAACTGAAAGGAATCTCCGTAGAAGCATTAAGAGAGAAAATATGGGAAAATGCCCGCCATTTATATCACATTTAAGCAAAATTCTCAATTCTCAATTCACAATTCTCAATTAATATTTGTATTTTTGCACGGAAATAAAAATTAACGAAAATTTAACAACACAAGCAGATAGAATTATGGAATTCAACAAGATTACTGCTGCCGAGGCAGCAGCCCTTATCCAGAACGGACAGACAATTGGTTTGAGTGGTTTTACACCTGCCGGTGTGCCCAAGTGTACTCCTGCAGAGATTGCAAAGAAGGCTGAGGCCGAGCATGCAGCCGGTCGTCCCTTCAAGATTAGCATCTTCACTGGTGCCAGCACGGGCCAGAGCTGCGATGGCGCATTGGCTAATGCACAGGCTATCGACTTCCGTGCTCCCTATACCACCAATCCCGACTTCCGCAAGCACGTAAACCTCAACGAGTTGCACTATTCAGACCTCAACCTCTCTAACATGGCTACCCAGATTCGCCAGGGTTATCTGGGCGATGTCGACTGGGCTATCATAGAGGCCTGTGCCATCGAGAAGGTGGGCAACAAGTGCCACATCTATCTTACTGCTGCCGGCGGTATCAGCCCCACCGTGTGCCGTCTGGCCAAGAACGGTATCATCATCGAGTTGAATGCCTTCCATAGCCCCGACAGCAAGGGTATCCATGATGTTTACGAGATCGAGGATCACCCCTACCGCAAGCCCATCAACATCTGCAAGGCCAGCGACCGTATCGGTAAGCCCTATGTAGAGGTAGATGCAGACCGCATAATCGGAGTTGTAGAGTGCGACGTACCCGACGAGGCCCGTGCCTTCAAGGATGCCGACCCCATCACCACCCAGATTGGTCAGAACGTGGCAGACTTCCTGCTCCACAATCTGAAGACAGGCCTCATCCCCAAGAGCTTCCTCAACCTGCAGAGCGGTGTAGGTAGCGGTGCCAACGCCGTACTGGGTGCGCTGGGTCAGTGCCCCGAGGTGCCCGACTTCCACATCTATACCGAGGTGCTCCAGGATGCTCCCGTCGGTCTGATGAAGCAGGGCCGTGTGCTCAGTGCCTCAGCCTGCTCTCTGACCGTTACCAACGAGTGCCTGAAGGACATCTATGCCAATATGGACTTCTTCAAGGACAAGCTCGTGCTGCGTCCCTCAGAGATCAGCAACAGCCCCGAGGTCATCTCACGCATCGGCGTTTGTGCCCTGAACACAGCCATCGAGTGCGACCTCTACGGTCATGTCAACTCCACCAAGATCTGTGGTACCAAGATGATGAACGGAATTGGCGGTTCAGCCGACTTCACCACATCAGCCTACCTCTCAATCTTCACCTGTGGTTCAACCACCAAGGGCGGTGCCATCTCCAGCATCGTACCCTTCGCCAGTCATATCGACCACACCAACCACTTCATCGATGCCGTCATCACAGAGTATGGTGTTGCCGACCTGCGCCACAAGAGCGATATGCAGAAGGCCGAGGAACTCATCAAGGTAGCTCATCCCGACTATCGCCCCATGCTTCAGGACTACCTGAAATATGCTGCCAAGAAGGGTGGTCATACTCATCACGAGCTGGCTGCAGCCTTTGCTATGCACGACACCTTCCTGCGCAAGGGCGACATGCGTCTGACAGACCTTGCAGAGTACATCAAGTAATCGCCAACAGACAATATAAACAAAGGAATAGGCTGGGCATTCACCCAGCCTATTTTTTTTACCCCCACACCTTTGCCTCGTTCCCTTTATCTGAACGACTCATCCAAATAAGGGGAACAACTCATTCGGATAATCCCTTACCCCCCATAGAGATTATCCGAACAAGTCGTTAAGATTATTCGAACACCCCGTTCGGATAATCTCTTTCAAAAACAGCTTATTTCCGAGGAAAAATCAACTTACAAAATATATTATTTAAATTGATTCTTGCCCGTAATTAAGTTAGAAAAATTTCTAATCTCTAACCCAGAATCACTTCCTTTCCTTCCAGAAGCTGGGCATGAAGAGGAAGAGGATGGTGAAGATCTCGAGACGGCCGATGAGCATATAGGCGCTCATAAGCCATTTGCCGGCTGCAGGGACGCCGGAAAAGTTGCTGGCAGGTCCTGTAGTACCTGTGGCAGGCCCTACGTTGCTGAGCATACTGATACTGCTACCAAGGGCGGTGTCGACATCGGCTCCCAAAAGGCTGTAGCAAAGCATGGCTATCACCACCAGGATAATATAAAGGAAGATGAAGGCCAAAGCACGGCGCACCCTTTCGTCGGGAACAATGTGTCCGCTAATCCTGACACCTATAACGGCCCTGGGATGCAGCTGCAGGACAAATTCCTTCAGTACGCTCTTGGCACAAATCAGGATTCTTACCACCTTTATACCACCTGCCGTACTGCCTGCACAGGCTCCTATGGCCATAATGACTACCGTCGGCATCCAGAAGGAGGCGCCCCAGGCTACATAGTCGAACTTCTGGGCAGCAAAGCCCGTACTGGTCATGACACTGCTGACGTGGAAGAGCGACGAGCGGAAGGTCTCTTCGAAGCCTACGGGCAAAGTACCCGCTGCCGACTGTGGGATAGGTGCAAAATAGAAGAGCAGCATAAAGCCCACCACAGCTACGGCGATGATGGCGAAGAAGGTGCGGAACTCTTCGTTCTTGAAGAGGGCATTGCTTCGTTTGATGCTCAGGTAATAATAGAGCGAGAAGTTGACACTGCTGACCAGCATGAAGATACAGGCCACATATTCGATATACGAGCTGTGGAAGTAGGCCATACTCTGGGTATGCGTACTGAAGCCACCCGTAGCAATGGTTGTGAAGGAGTGGCAGATGGCATCATACCAGTTCATGGGGCCCAACCAGTACATGAAGGCACACAGCGAGGTCAGGAACAGGTAGATTAGCAACATCCTGCGTGCCGTGGCACCAATCTTGGGGCGCAGCTTGTCCAGGCTAAGGCCTGTGACCTCTGCCGAATACAGATTGCTATTGCGGAACTCATAGACTGGAATCAAGGCGAAGGAGAAGACTACGATTCCCAAACCGCCTATCCACTGTGTGATGGCTCGCCAGAAGAGCAGGGAGCGGGGCAGCGAATCGATCTGACTGATACAGGTTGCTCCTGTGGTGGTGAATCCGCTCATGGTCTCGAAGAAGGCACTGGCCAGATCCATCCTGGCTATCTGCAGGAAGGGTACCATTCCTATCAGAGAGAAGATTATCCACGAGAGGGCTACAACCAGATAGCTGTCTGAACGGGTAAAGCGGGCGGACTTCTCTCTGTCGCCCAAGTACTTGAAGATGAATCCTAACGCAAAGGCTACGGCTGCTGTTACCAGGAAAATTTTCCAGCACGGCTCGTTATAAACGAGCGCCACAATGAGAGAAAGCACCAGAAACAGGCTCTCCATCATGATTAGGATTCCAAAGATGCTCTTCTTCACTTTGTTTAGGTGACAGTTGATAGGTGATAGGTGACAGGTTAGCGGTTAGCGAGGTGCCTTGTCGAGAGCGTGCTTGGGGTAGTCGATGGTGTAATGGAGGCCACGACTCTCCTTGCGTTCTATAGCCTGACGGGTTATCAGATAACCCACATTTATCATGTTACGGAGCTCGCAGATGTCCCTTGTGGGCTTAACACGCTTGAAGAGGTGCTCTGTCTCTTCGTAGAGCAAATCCAGGCGTTCCCAGGCTCTGTGCAGGCGCAGGTCGCTACGCACAATACCCACATAGGTGCTCATTATCTGGTTGACCTCCTTTACGTCCTGGGCTATGAGCACCTTCTCCTCGTTGGTCATGGTACCCTCGTCGTTCCATTCAGGAACTTTCTCGTTGAAATCATAGTCGTCTATGCACTCGAGCGAATGCTTTGCGGCAGCGGATGCATATACTACGGCCTCTATGAGCGAGTTGCTGGCCAGACGGTTGCCGCCATGCAGGCCTGTGCAGGAACATTCGCCTACGGCATACAGGCGCTTGATGCTGCTCTGGCCGTCAAGGTCTACCTTGATGCCACCACACATATAATGGGCACTGGGAGCCACGGGGATATACTGCTTGGTGATGTCTATTCCTATGCTCATACACTTGGCATAGATATTGGGGAAGTGATGCTTGGTCTCTTCTGCATCTTTGTGCGTTACGTCCAGGCATACATGATCCAGGCCGTGGATCTTCATCTCGCGGTCGATGGCACGAGCTACGATGTCGCGTGGAGCCAGGCTCAGGCGCTCGTCGTACTTCTGCATGAACTCCTCGCCGTTGGGCAGGCGCAGGATGCCGCCGTAGCCACGCATGGCCTCTGTTATCAGATAGGCAGGATGCGTCTCCTTGGGGTTATAGAGAACGGTGGGGTGGAACTGCACGAACTCCATATCCTTGACCTTACCCTTGGCGCGATAAACCATAGCTATACCGTCGCCAGTGGCAATGTTGGGGTTAGAGGTCGTTGCGTAGATGGCACCCGTTCCGCCAGTAGCTATGAGGGTAACCTTAGACAGATAGGTATCCACCTTGCCCGTATCAGGATTCAGCACATAGGCACCATAACATTCGATGTCGGGAGTACGACGGGTAACGCGTATGCCCAGATGGTGCTGGGTGATAATCTCTACGGCGAAGTGGTTCTCCAGAATCTCTATGTTGGGATTCTTACGTACGGCCTCCATCAGGCCGCGCTGAATCTCGGCACCCGTATCGTCGGCATGATGCAGAATACGGAATTCGGAATGTCCGCCCTCGCGATGAAGGTCGAAATCGCCCTTCTCGTTCTTATCGAAATGCACGCCCCACTGCACCAGTTCCCTGATGCCTTCGGGGCCGTTCTTCACCACCTGCTCTACAGCTGCGGGATCGCTGATATAGTCTCCCGCAATCATGGTGTCCTGGATATGCTTCTCGAAGTTATCCACCAACAGATTGGTAACCGATGCTATACCGCCCTGTGCCTTGGCGGTGTTTGCCTCCTCGAGGGATGTCTTGCATATCAGGGCCACCTTGCCCTTGCCTGCATCAGCTACTTTCAGGGCATAGCTCATTCCTGCCACGCCACTGCCTATAATCAGAAAATCGAATTTCCTTATCATGAATACTGCCTAATTTTAAGCCATTTCTGATGCAAAAATACTCAAAAAGTTGTTTAGTTGTATGTTTTCCGGTTTTTTTCTTTTAACTTTGCGATAGAAAAGTAAAGAGTGTCTAAAGTCTAAGGTCTAAAGTCTTGATGAAAAGGAACATCTATTTTATAGCATTTCTGTTTCTTCTGTGCAGTTGCGGATCCCGTCGCGCCGCACAGATTCCTTACAACACTCCCATTCGTGTTACGGAAAATGCACGGGTAGAGTTTGACACCCCAGTTGTTACCACACAGGCGGTTGTTCAACCTGCCACGTGGAAGGATACCATACAGGCCAGATTAGACACGCTCTGCCAACAGTCTCTCTTCGAGACCTCGCAGTTGGGACTTTATGTCTTCGACCTTACAGAGAACCTGCCCCTCTACACCTTCAATGCCACCCAGCGTATGCGTCCCGCTTCCATAGAGAAGCTTATTACCAGCATCAGCAGCCTGCATTATCTGGGAGGGGATTACAACTTCCGTACGGATGTCAGGATAACCGGCAGCGTAGCCAACGGAACCCTGCAGGGCGATGTGTACGTTGTAGGAGGCATGGACCCGATGCTCGCTCCTGCAGACCTGAACAGCATGGCTACGGCTCTGCGCCAAGCCGGCATCAGCAGCATTAACGGAAATATGTATACAGACCTCAGCATGAAGGACGATCTGCCGTACGGATGGGGATGGTGCTGGGATGACAAATACGGGCCGCTCTCTGCCCTGATGGTTAACGCCAAGGACAACTTCAACAGCGACTGGGGCAAAGCGCTCAGCAGGGCCGGTATTAAACGCAGCAGGACGGCCATCCGCCAGCAGCAGGCTCCGGCAGAGAGCAGGTCTGTCTGCTGTGTCACACATACCATAGACGAGGTGCTGCAGCCAATCCTAAAGAACAGCCAGAACATCTATGCAGAATGCCTGTTCTATCAGCTGGCTGCCTTTTCCGGCGAAAAGAAGGCTGGAAGAAAACAGGCCGCCAGGCTTATCTGTAACCTGATAGAGGAACTGGGCCTGGATACAGACCGCTATCAGATTGCCGACGGCAGCGGGCTCTCGCTTTACAACTATGTATCGCCCGAGCTGCTGGTCCGATTCCTGAACTATGCCTTCAGCAAACCTGAGATTTTCAGTCACCTATACCCTGCCCTTCCCATAGCAGGCGTTGACGGCACGATAAGCAAGCGCATGCTGGACACTCCGGCTTATGACAATGTACACGCCAAGACCGGCACACTGGACGGCATATCCTCGCTGGCCGGTTACCTTACGGCCCGCAACGGCCACATCCTGTCGTTCTGTATCATCAACCAGGGCATCAGCCCTGCCAGGCTGGGAAGAGACTTCCAGGACGAAGTCTGCGAGGCGCTATGCCAATAAGAACACACATAGTATTTAACAACATAAACAATGTCAAACATGAAGAAATTCTTTTATTTACTCATTGCCCTGGCACTAAGCACGGGCAATGCAATGGCTTTCGAGAATGAGCCAGAAGAAGGTTTGAGCTGGATGGGAATCTTCGGAATGAATATTTCCAGACTCCAGAACACTGATTACAGTGCAAAGGCCGGCGCCACACTGGGTATCCGTGCCGACTACATGCTCCCCAAGGCTCATGGAACCTACCTGACCGCAGGTATTGACTGGAGCATGAAGGGAGGAAAGGCTTCTGATAATATTTTCAACTTGGCAGAAGAACCTGTAGGCTCTTCGAAGTATGTACTGCACTACATCGAGGTTCCCATCCGTGTAGGTTTCCGTTATAATGTTCTCGAGAATTTAGGAATCTACGGAGAATTAGGTCCCTACTTTGCCGTTGGTGTAGGCGGATCTCACGGCGCTAGTATCGGCCTCGATGGCCAAGAAGCAAGAGAAGCGGAAGAAGAGCTCTCGTTTAATGCCTTCAAGAATTACGATGACCTGACATTATCCTTCCAGCGTTGGGATGCAGGTATCGGCTTCCGCATTGGCGCCGAGTATGAACAGCATTATAATGTAATGATCGGAGCTGAGTGGGGTTTGGCAGACATCTATCGTACAAGCTTACGCGACAGATACTTCGACCAAACAGGTATTGCCCTGCCCAAGGTTCACAACTTCAACTTCAGTATTACCATCGGCTACCGATTCTAAGCACATTACTTAATGATAACGATGCGGGTGACAATAGCTTTGTTGCCCGCATTGTCGTTTGCTACCACATGGTAGATGCCGGAAGCTACTCGCTTGCCCCTCATATTGCAACCGTTCCAGGTAACCAATCCGCCGGATGATACGCCGCTCCATACCAACTGACCGCTGGAGCTCAGAATCTTAACCTCGGCATCCATTGTCAGACCCTTGATGGCAATAGGTCCTGTGTAGTCTGATTTAACAGGATTAGGATAAACCAGGATATCATCCTTAACCAAATCCTCTGCTGCATCTATAGCATCACTCATAAAGCTGCACAGTCCCTTTTCCGTTCCGATGGCTACCTCGCCCGTTATGGGGTTAACGGCTATGTCCTGGATAATATCGCTCAGCAGGGGAGAGTCTGCTTCGGTGAAGTGGTGAATGGTCTCCTGTCCGTCGGCAGAAATCAGGAAAACACCATTATTCAGTGTGCCTATCCACTTTCGGTTGGCGCCGTCTACAGTCATACACGTAACGGGCAAGCCACTGAGCAGATAATCGGCCAAGCCGCTACCATCGTTGCGGTTCACCTTAACCTGGGTGAAATGGAAATCTTTGCTGAAGATATTTTCCAGGTCGTCTATCACAAAAAGGCCCAGCGTTGTTCCGAACCATATCCTTCCTTCCAAATCCTCGCAGATACCATAGAATTCATCTGGGTCATAAACCGTTCCATCCTGATTCGTGATGCTGCGGTACATGATGCACTTGTCGTCTTTGTTATTGCCCAACGTACCCTTGGTATCCACGCAAAGGATACCCTTCCTATCCAAACGACGGCTGGTAACGAATACCAGTCCGCTGCTGTGCAGAAGGATATTGTCGCAGAGCGAAGCCTTCTCTATGGGCTCGTAATATAGTCCTTCCCACTTTCCGTTGGGCCTCATCACCCTGAGAATAGTGTCGTTACCGGAATTAAGCATCCACAGGTTGCCCTCCCAGTCGTATGTTACACCAGAACATGAGACATAGTTCATGTAGTACTTGCTCGCAGGCATAACACTTTTCAGAGGGCTGTTATCGCAATTGTATAGCTTTACGAACTTGCCGTCTCTGTATTCGCACAGTCCGTTTCGGTGCAAAGTGGCAAAGTGGTGTGTGGGGTCTTCCGGATCCTGAACCAGATTGGTGGTATTGGCCAGATTCAACCTGCTGTACTTTTCGGGAATCTCTGTCATCTCCTGGAAGTTGGTCCAATGATTGTCCTCGAGATACATAGACGTCGGCTCGTTGTAATAACCCAGATAGGTGTTTATACCACCAGCCACGAGCAAACGGTTGTTTACCCACTGTAACTTATAGGCAAGGTTACGCACAGGGCTGTTGGGGATAATGGAGGAGGTTGCTACCTGCACCTGCTTGCCGTCTAACTTATAACCCTGAAGGCCCTTATACTGGTCGCTTACCCAATAGGTACCTCCCAGGTAGGTTACATCACTCCAGGTATTGTCCTCCTTGATAACGGTATAGCTGGGCAACGTAGAGGCATAGCGGATGGTATCTGCCGTACCCCAGAACAGCTGTCCGTTTGCCTCGCACAGGAAGTCTACGGTGCTTTTGTCCTTGCACACCTTCTCTATGGTAAAGGCTCGCTGAGGATCTATCTGGTAGAGGGTATCAAGGCGCACGCCCACCATCTGCTCTCCATGGAACAGCAACCGGCTCCAATCCTGGAAACCATGATGCATCTTCCAGTTAGAGGCATCCTGCATGTTTGCCGTCTTGGCACATCTGAACAAGCCCGTAGATGTAGCCAAGAATATGTTGTCTGCATTAACAGCAACACTCTTGACATCATAGCCCAGACGGTATGTGTTGCGGAAGACACCTTCCTTCATGTCTACCTCGACAAAGCCGAATCCCGTAGACAGATATGCCATAGAACCGTAGATGCACATGCCGGTTATATCCTTTCCGAAGATAGACTTGTCCTTCAGTGCAGGAAGATTCTGAACATTGTCGTCAGCATCCAGCAGGTCTATATTGTTGTCGGAATAAATCAGGATAATCTTCTTGGCCTCCTGACTATAGCCTATATCCACAATGTCCACGCCATTCAGGACACCCAGATTGTCATAGGTCCTGACCTCGGTATCCTCTGTGTTATATGAGAAAAGGTCACCATTAGCCACCGTATAGATGGTTTTCCCCACAGCTACACTCTTCTGTGCATTGTGATAACTGGGATAAACTTTCCACGAACCTATTACAGCCGCTTGCAGGCAAGTGCAAACAACAAAGAACAACACTGTCAGAAATGATGACTTCTTCATATACGAGCAATGCTTAATGATTAATTATTCTTCAAAAACTCAACCAGGCTGGCAATGGCTCTTCCCCTGTGGCTGATAGCATTCTTGTCCTCAGCCGACATCTGGGCAAATGCCAGTCCGTTCCCTTCCAAAGGGGCAAAGACGGGATCATAGCCAAAGCCTCCCTCGCCCACCTTCTGCATCAGGATTTCACCTTCCACGATTCCCTCAAAGAGGTGCTCCTCGCCGTTCTGAACCAAGGCAACGACGGTACGGAACCGGGCTGTGCGGTCCTCTGCTTCCACCAACTTGTCTAACAGACACTGGATATTGGCATCTGCATCATGACTTTCCCCATAGCCGTTCATAGCACCGAAACGAGCCGTAAACACACCAGGGGCACCTTCCAGCGCCGTTACCTCCAGGCCGGTATCATCGGCAAAACAGTCCACTCCGTAATGGTCATGGACATACAGGGCCTTCTGCAGGGCATTGCCTTCGAGTGTGTCGGCAGTCTCGGGAATATCCTCATGACAGCCTATCTCGGCCAATCCCCTGACCAGAAAGTCGTCGCCCAGAATCTGTCGGACCTCCTCCAACTTATGGGCGTTGTTGGTGGCCATTATAATCTCTTTCACTTCTTTATCTTATCAAATCCTTCACCGAAGACGCCTTCCACATTACCCATCGACACAAAAGCGTTGGGGTCTATCTGCCTGATAAGGGCAAAGAGGCTTCGGCTCTCATATTTCTTAGCCAGGATAAGCAATACCTGACGTTTCTCCTTGCTGTAGAATCCTTCGCCGTACAGAACGGTTACGCCTCGTTCCATCTTCTGGTTCACCTCAGTAGCTATCTCGTCGTGTTTCGCACTGACAATGATAAACTGCACACTCTGTCTTAAGCCGTTGATGACATAATCCAGGAAGAACATCGAGATAAGCATGGTCAGATAACCCACTACAACGGTCTCCAGATTATGAGATATGAAATAACTGCTGCCAATGATGGCAAGGTCTATACAGAGCATCAGTCGGCCCAGTGAGATGTTCCAGTACTTATTGATACTGCTGGCAATGATGTCTATACCACCAGTGCTACCGCCTGAAAGGAATACAAGGGCCAGACCCAGGCCTTCCATAAGGGCACCAATCACACAAGCCATGAACTTCTGGTCGCCCACGATGTGCATCAAATGCTCGTGTCCCTGTGCATCAACGGTGGTGATTCCCTCCTGGAAAACATTAATCAGGAAAGAGATAATCAGGATGGCTATGACTGTCTTCACACTATACCTCCATCCCATTATCTTAGCTCCCAGTAATATCAGGAACACATTCATTACCAGATACGTCACACTGGGGTGGAAACCCAGGGTGTAGTAGATAAGCGTGGCGATACCATTCATACCACCGCTGATAAGCTGGTATGGAAGGAGAAAATAGACGTAGCTTATTACGTAAATGACAATACCCAGAAGCATGAGCATATAGTTCTTGGACATTTCCCAGATATCAGCTTTATTCAGTTTTACTGTCATGCCTTAATTGCTTTAAATCCGTTACCATAAACACCCTCTGCTCTACTCTGCGAGACAAAGGCAGCAGGGTCAGTCTCTTGAATCATTCTCAGAATCTTTACTGATTCATTTTTGTGGACAATGGTAATAAGCACTTTTATGTCTTGGTGGCTGTAATAGCCCTCGCCGTTCATAGAGGTTACGCTATGACAGGTTTCTGTGATGATGCGCTGGCAGATCTCGTTGGGCTTATTGGTAAAGATAATGAACTGGATATCCTGCCGCGCACTGTTGATAAGCATATCCAGCGCATAGGTATACACCACCAGCGTTACGTAGCCGAACACCACCATACGCCAGTCGTGGAAGATGGGCCAGCAGGATGCAATAACCAGGAAGTCCAGAATCAGCAGGGCACGCCCAAAGGATATGTTCCTATACTTATTCACAAGCGCTGCTATGATATCCCATCCACCTGTGCTTCCGCCAGCGAGGAAGACTATACCAATGCCCAATCCGTTCAGGATGGCTCCCAGCACACAGGCCATAGAGTCCTGGCCTTCACCCAGGATCTGAATCAGATTACCGGCATCGTCCGTCATCATCTGCTGCCCCATTTCCAGGAAGAAAGAGAGGGCTACGGCTGCGTATGCCGACTTGCCCACGAACTTCCATCCCAGCGGTTTAAGAGCTATCAGAAGCAGGATAGCGTTGGAGATGAGTACCGCAGCGGCAATAGGGAACTTTGTCACATAGTACAGGATGGCAAACATACCCGTCATACCACCCGTGGTGATATGGTAGGGCAACAGGAACGCTGCCCACCCAAGGGCATAAACAGCCATTCCTGTGTTTATAGCCAGGAAGTCAACAATGAACTCCCAAATGCGTTTCAACTTCAGCTTTTGTCCCATTCCTTTTTAATATTGAACATTCCGCTAACCTTTTACCGCTAACCATCAAGCAGGTTTTACAACGATATTAACGATACGGCCAGGAATAGCAATGGTCTTTACGATCTGCATACCCTCGAGGTGCTTCTGCGCCTCAGGAGCAGAGGTAGCCATCTCGACCATCTGAGCGGGTGTAGCATCAGCAGGGAAGTCCATAGCAAAGCGAACCTTACCATTGAACTGGACGCCCAGCTTCACACTGCTCTCCACCAGATATTTCTCGTCGAATGTAGGCCACTGAGCATCACAAACCGTTGTACGATTGCCCAATGCCTCCCACAACTCTTCTGCAATATGGGGAGCAAAAGGAGCGATCAGCACAGGCAGTACAGACAATACCTGACGGCTGCGGCACTTCTGACCTGACAACTCATTTATTGCCACCATGAAGGCAGAGATGCTGGTGTTGTATGAGAATTCCTCAATGTCAGCGGTAACCTTCTTGATAAGCTTGTGCAATGTCTTCATATTGTCAGCTGTAGGCTCTGAATCATCTACAGCCAGATTGCCATCCTTATCCCAATACAGGGCCCAGAACTTCTTCAGGAAACGGAAGCAACCGTCGATGCCGGCTACGTCCCAGGGCTTTGACTGTTCGATGGGTCCCAGGAACATCTCGTACAGACGCAAGGTGTCGGCACCGTAGTTCTCGCAGATATCATCGGGGTTCACCACATTGTACTTCGATTTAGACATCTTCTCTATGGCCTGGCTGACAATATACTGTCCGTTCTGGTTCAGGATAAACTCAGCGTCGCGGAACTCAGGTGTCCACTGTCTGATCTTCTCTACATCCAGCACATTACCGCTAACCATGCTGATATCAGCATATACGGGATCGGCTTCTGCACCCTGATAGTAGTAGAAGCTCTTCTTCTTGACATCATCGTACTTCTCTTCCAAGAGGTCGAAGCTGACAAACTTGTTGGTGTTTCTCAGACGATAGACAAAGCTGGACCAACCCTGGATCATACCCTGGTTGATAAGCTTCTGGAAAGGCTCATCCTTCTTGCTTACACCCAGGTCAAACAGGAACTTATTCCAGAAACGGCTGTAGATAAGGTGACCCGTAGCATGCTCGCTACCACCCACATACAGGTCTACGCTCTGCCAATAAGAGGCAGCCTTGGCACTTACCAAAGCCTCATCGTTCTGGGGATCCATATAGCGCAGATAGTAAGCGCTGGAACCTGCAAAGCCAGGCATTGTATACAGTTCGATGGGGAAGACGGTCTTATTGTCGATTGCCGAACAATCAACCACACACTTCTTCTGCTCGTCCCAAGCCCATATCTTTGCATTGCCCAATGGAGGCTCTCCTGTCTCTGTGGGCAGGAACTTATCTACCTGTGGCAACTCAATGGGCAGACACTCCTCGGGTATCATCTGAGGGATGCCGTTCTTGTAGTATACGGGGAAGGGTTCACCCCAGTAGCGCTGACGGCTGAAGATAGCGTCACGCAGACGGTAGTTCACCTTTACACGACCCAACTTGTGAGCCTTCACAAAGCGCTTGGTCTCTGCAATAGCCTCCTTGATGGTCTTACCGTTCAGGTTCAGGCTCTCGCCATCATATTTCACACTCTTGTCTGGGCTGACAGGCGAGTTCATCACAATACCCTCCTTGGCATCGTAGCTCTCCTCGCTTACATCGGCACCTTCTACCAAGGGGATGATAGGCAGGCTGAAGTGCTTGGCAAAAGCATAGTCGCGGCTATCGTGGGCAGGAACAGCCATAATGGCACCTGTGCCGTAACCGGCCAATACATATTCTGCAATATAGATAGGACACTTGTCGCCTGTGATGGGATTGATACCATAAGCACCTGAGAATACACCCGTTACGGTGTGGTCGATCATACGCTCACGCTCTGTACGGCTCTTTACATATTTGATGTATTCATCAACGGCAGCGCGCTGCTCGGGTGTGGTAACCTTGTCTACCAACTCGCTCTCGGGAGCCAGCACAAAGAAGGTTACACCAAACATGGTATCGGCACGGGTGGTGAAGATGGTAAACCGGCCCCTCTCCGACTCATCCGAGAGGGAGAGAACATAAGGGATCTCTACCTCTGTACCTTCTGAGCGGCCAATCCAGTTCTTCTGCGTCTCCTTGATACTCTCGCTCCACTGGATAGTCTCCAAGCCATCCAACAGGCGCTGGCTGTATGCACTGACACGCAGGCACCACTGACGCATCTTCTTCTGCTCAACAGGATAACCGCCACGCTCGCTCACACCGTTCACCACCTCATCGTTGGCCAACACGGTACCCAGTGCAGGGCACCAATTAACCATAGTCTCACCCATAAAGGCCAGACGATAGTTCATCAGCACATCACTCTGTTTCTTCTCATCCCAGCTGTTCCACTCCTCGGCAGTGAAAGAGAGTTCTTCGCTCTGAGCAACACCATAGGCATCGAGACCTTCTGTTCCGTTCTTCTCGAAGTAAGCAATCAACTCCTCAATAGGACGTGCCTTAGGAACGTCCTCTCCCCTCGGGGAGGTCGGGAGGGGGTTACCATAGAAGCTCTTGAACATCTTCTGGAAGGCCCACTGAGTCCACTTATAGTAATTGGGGGTACAGGTACGTACCTCGCGGTCCCAGTCGAAGCTGAAACCTATCTTGTCCAACTGCTCGCGATAGCGGTCGATATTCTGGAATGTAGTCTTTTCGGGATGCTGGCCCGTCTTGATGGCATACTGCTCGGCAGGAAGTCCGTATGCATCGTAACCCATGGGGTTCAGTACGTTAAAACCCTGCAGCCTCTTGTAACGGGCATATATATCACTGGCAATGTAGCCTAAAGGGTGACCAACGTGCAGTCCTGCACCGCTGGGATAAGGGAACATGTTCAGCACGTAGAACTTCTTACGGCTCTCATCCTCCACCACTTTGTACGTCTTGTTGGCCACCCAAAGCTGGTGCCATTTCTGCTCTATCTCTCTAAAATTATATTCTTTTGCCATTTTTATAAATAGGTATAAACTCTTATTTCGGTTGCAAAGTTACAAAAAAGTGAAGAATGAAGAGTGATGAATGAAGGATTTTTTATTCTCAAATGCAAGTATCTTCAAACCAATCTCCCTCCAACGGCCACAGACTCTTGACATAAATCAAGAAAATCGGGAAAATTTACAATCTGTCATTTTCTATGATTTGCGACAAAAAGAAATCTATTAACTTTGCAATGCAAAAAAAAGTAAGCACCGTGATGGCGCACTACTTGTTTGAAAATAGAAAAAGCATACAGCAAAGATATTTCGTTTAGTTAGTTTTAGGTAAAAAGAATTTGAGAGATTAAAGATTAGTCTAGCGGGCATTTTTTCGTGACGAAAAGATGCCCGTGCTTTTTTATATAAAAAAAATTCCCTAACTAGAGCGGAAGTTTTCTCTAACTAGGGAAAGGGAAAATGATTAGCTATGGCCTCTTATTCCCTGACATAATGTCGATGCAGAAAATAATTGAGTGTTGCAAAGAACAAAAGACAGAACGTCATGCCAGGCAGAAGGCTGATACCCTCTTGCTGCTGAATCATAGATCTGACTCCCCTTAGCAAGGCTTCGCCATAGAAGAAAACCATGACACCCACACCCAACAGGAAGCTAACCACGATGGTAATGGTGACTACCACCCTCTTTTGCCATTCACGCGCCTGCTGTTCTTTCTCTATCCTGCGCATGGTGTTGTAAGCAAAATTCGAGGGCAGACGCATGGGGCGCTGTTCTGATTGCTGACGCAAAGCCTCTTGTAGCGCTCTGTCTTTCATATTGTTCCTTTCTTTTTTATGATTAAATATAATTTCTTGCGTATGCGGTAAAGCCGAGTGGCAACGTTCCCTTGTTCCATGCCCAGAATGTAGGCTATGTCACGCATGGGAAGACCGTCGTAATAGAAAAGATTGATGAGTGTCTGCTCATCAGGCTTCAGCTGGGTGCAGGCATCCCTGAGCTGCTGTATGCGCGAATCATCGTCGAGCAACTGATCGACATCTGCATCGCTGACATCCAGACGTTCGTCGATGGCGACATATTTCATCTTCTGCTTGCGCAGCCAGCTGATGGTAAGGTTATAGGCGATACGGCATAGCCAAGTTCGGAAGGATGCCTCGCCGGTATAGGTATCCAATTTGTCGTAAGCACGGACGAAAGCATCCTGCACCAATTCCTCTGCATCTTGCTGCAAGGGAACCAGTCGCGCTACGAGGTAGAAAACATCATTCCCGTAACGCGTCAGGAAATAGCCGTATTCCTCGGCGTGACCGTCGAGGATACGGGCTATCAGTTGCTTTTCGTCTGTCTGTTGCATTAATTATGCTTGCAGATTGTCTTTCTTCTGATTCTCGGAAGTTTCGACCTTACGCTCAGCAAAATAAGATATCAGCAGGCCTATACCACCAAAGACACAGATGCTGGCCACATAGATAATACCACCCACTTTATCCAAGTATTGCCATTCAAAAAATCTTTCAAAATCTCCCTCGGTTATCACGAAATTGAGGAGGAATCCTACGAGGAAACCTATTCCGACACCCAGCATCAAACATCCTACACGCAGGGCTGTAAACTTGTTGCCGCTGCTGTAAAGCTTGATACCCTTGAAGTCCACGTTCGAGATTTCAGTCAGTTTGCTAATCAGCATCAGACGTTCACGCTTGCGGACAAACAGTTCCACTACTTTGTAAATAGCGCCGAACACGATAAGGCAGTTCAGCGGAATCATAATCCAATCCATAACTTTCTGTTTTAATTTTGTTACTATTGTTTCGTATCTCTATCCCTATATACGCAGAACGTCATGCAAATATTACACTCGAAATCAAAAATTTTCAAATCTGCATCCTGATTTGAAGGGAAACATCGTTTTTCCACGAGCTGTAGATGGTTTGAAGGGATGAGCCAATCTCTGTGCGGTCGAAGTGCTTGTGAAGCGAATATTTCCCCTCCAGCATCCAATGTTTATTAGGACTTGTCCATCTGGCAGCAAGGACGCCATGAATACCCTTGCCGAAGTATTGACCAGAGGAGACGCTGCTGTAGAGCGAAGGCTCATACAGGTAGATGCGACTGTTATAATCATCCGTATTAAAGTAAGCCGCCATCAAAGCCAAGCGAATATTGGGCTTGGAAATGTTGCAGCTGGCTGTCTGTTGCAGGCTCCATCCTGTGCTACCCAGTACTGTATGCAGCCAACCTGTTGTCTGTAGCTTCCAGATAGAGGAAGGTGTGCAGGTCCATTGCATCTTGGCACGATGGTGAGGTTCCATTATGTCTGCCTGTTCCTTACGTTTCAACTGGTATCGCACCTCCAGCGTATTGTGGGTGTTCAACTTATGTGTGACTTGTAACATAAACTCCTGACCTGTGCTGGCGCGAGTCATACGGTAACGTGGCCATGGGTTATGGAAGAAGTCGGCATAGCAGACAACCTGCCATCGATCCCAAGGCTGGGCTTTCAGGTGCAGCAGCACACCGCTCTCGTTCTGGGCAGAGGAGTTTTCAGCAAAGGCTCCGCTCAGGAAGGAGTAATACTTATAGCCATAGAAACGCTGGACAGCAGACAGCGTATAGCGTTTGCTGATAATCCATTGCAGTCGGTTCAGGGTTCCTATGCCACCCTTCTCTGTGCTGTAGGCCGTTTCGCCAGCCAAAGAGAGACGGTATTTGCTGTAGCCGTAGTAAAGGCTCCCTACTCCGAAGTTCTGTCCCTTGGGGTAGTAGCGACGATAAGCGGCGGTGCCTGGATTCATCAGCTTATTAAAATGCATATAATAACCCGTAGCCCCCAGGTGGAACCCTTTGTCCTGCCAAGCTAACCCACCACCAGCCGTAGTAGCCATAGCGCTGTTCTTGTTCTTCAGTTCCGATGCTGTCCTGTGGTAGCCCGATGTCTGCAAGGTCTGAATCTGACCATTGGCATTCAAGGTAGCATCCTTCTGTCTGTAGGAGGCGAAAGCGGTCAGTTCCCATTTCTTCCCCAACCTCAGGGTAGCAGCAGCTCCTCGCAGGAAGTTGATTTCATCTGTACTGGTCAATGGTTTGATGCCTGACTGCATCTTACTAGCAGGAGCTGATTTGCTAAACCAATTGCTTCCGCCCAGGGCTACTCCCTCGCCCAATCCTATACGATAATCACCCACTACGGCAGTCTTTAGGATGCCTACATCCTTCAATAGGGCAAAGCCGCTATAGGAATCAAAGTAACGCTCGCCCGCATCTTTCTCTGTATGAAAGCCTACGCGGAAATGTTTGCTGTTGCCCACCTCGTATCTGATGCGCTGATAGAGCGGATTGCCAGCATAGCCGTTGGTGGAGCTATAGCCTTTTCTTTTATAAAAGGGAATGTCTATTCGCGAGGAGAAATCATTCTTCAAATGGCCGAAAAGACTCCCCTTCTCTTTCTTCTCCACCTCTCCGGCATAGACAAACAGGTGCAGCCACCGATAGGTCTGTTCGTCAATGAGAGGCAGCAAAAGCAGTTCACCCAATGTCTGCATCTCTCCATGCAGATAGATATAGGCATGAATGGATTCTATCTGCTGTTCATTTAGGAAGGGTATCTGCTGAAAATCCTCTATGCTGGCGCTGTTGATGTTCAGCGGATGTTCGTGCAGAAGCTTCAGTTCCTCCAGGTACACCAGACGTTCCTCCTCGTCCAACAGAGCTTCGTCGTCAGCAGCATATTCCTGCACAAAGTCGTCCCAGGAATACTGATTCTGTGCCATAGCAGATATAGCAAGACTGCAGAGAAGCAGAAGCAAGAAGCTATATCTGAATTGTCTTTCCAAAGTGATATCTCAGTTTCTGGTTCCATTGCATTGTAACGGTTTTGGCAGGCTTTATGCCAATAGCATGCACCAACACATCATAGTTGGCATAGTCATCATGTGAGATGCTTAAGACCAACTTGTTATCGCGAATAAGCCACAATGACACCTCATCAGAACCATATTGACCAGGCGTAAAGACTTCCAAAGCATAATCGAAGTCCCTAAGCGCATAGCATCTCACTTTCCAAGGGCAAAGCAAACTACGCACCTCTATGTTTCCTCGCCAAATGGTAAGACGTCTGCCGGCATATAGGGTATATATGAGAAGTAAGAGAAAAAACAGCCCAGGCACATATGCGAAGCAACAGGTTTTCAAAGTTACCTGCCCATCAAAAATATATTCAAAAATAGGCGCAGAAACAAGAAATAGCATCAAAATAAGACAAAAAGAGACACCCGCAAGAAATTTCTTCGTGAGCACAGAATCAACAGCACGATTGTCGTCTGCACCCCATTCCTTCGTACCTACCACAGACAGAAGGCTTTTCAACTCTTCATAATTCTCGTATTCCTTTGAAGAGAAAGAGACTGTACGCTCCCCTTGTTTCAACAAATGGAAGTGCTCTGTTTCTCTCTTTTGCTCAACAACATAAAAATCGAACTCTGCAAAACGATAAAATCTTTTCAGGAAAGGAAAGCAAACACGCCTCACTTCAAACCCCTGATCAACTACCGTTATTACCTTCAGTCGAATAGCCCAGATCAATAGGGCAACGACTTCTGCAATACTTACCACGATGAGCTTTGTAACAAGCTCTAACTTGTTGGTTCTCAGCATCGGACCGCCTACCATCGCAAGTGCCGCAACTAAGAATAGCATCAACCCGCTTATGATTCCCTTAGAGTCAAATTTTGAGGTAACAACCATATTATTTTTAATTTTTGACCACAAAGATATAACAAAGAATAATATCCCGTCTCCCTTATTGCTAATTTTATTTAAATATTTGAAGCGATTAGGAGACAATGCAATTATTTAGCGTACTTTGGGGAGGTTCTAAATTAGTTCCTTTTCCTCTTCTCGTCAGAAACCTTTTCTCCCTTAGGGACAAAACATGGGAATCCTAAGGAGAAAAGAGTTTAATACGCCTAACAAAACTATTTTCAAGGCTTGAAAATATATTTTCATGGTTTGGTTATTTATTTTCAAGGCTTGGTTATAAATTTTCAAAGCTTGAAAATAGTTTTTCCCTTAGAGTTTCATATCTTTTTATCGCGTATAGGAATGTTTTATCCTTAGGGAAAAGAATTTATGGCACAAAAAAGTCTCCATTGAGAGGAGACTTAGAACACTGGCGTTACGGTATAGCCTTTTCTGCGAAGCATCGCTATTAAGCCAATGTCGCCCATCAGATGTTTGCAACCGACGGCTATCAGGCAGGGACGCTGGGCAATGTTTTCTCGGATAATAGGAATCCATGCCTCGTTTCTTTCCTTCAGAAGATGCTGGTTTTCGTATTCTCTCGATTCTTCAAGGGCCTTATATGTTTGATCTCCTATCTTTTTCTTCATTTCATTCTGCCCTTCCTGTAAACACCTGCTGAAATAACAAGTATCATTGACAAGATAGTTTTTATATGATGTATTGCCTTGAAACAGGCTGTCGTTGTTGCAGATTTTTGAAAAAGCATAAACAAGATTCACCTGATTCTTCATAGACATTGTATCCAGGCTGGATGTATTCATGTACTTTGACAATACTTTAGAAAATCCAAAAGCACTAGATTCAAGACCTCCCACCTCTTTTCCTCTTTTCAGAAACTCTTCTCGCATGGCGCCATCAACCGTCCTGACGTTTTTTCTTGGCATTGTAAAAAAATATAAGCTCAATCGCATACTCCAGTAGCTTGGATTTTTCTTCCAATATTCAGGATCCTTCATCTTGTATGTCATAAACGAATGAAATTCATTAAAGTGGGATAGACTGTCGAAGAAAGGTTTGTAATACACCCCTTCTGGCATCATGGACTCAGGCCCAGGGTTCTTGAGTTTATCCATCATCTCCTTGAATTTCTCCATATCTTCCTTGTTTAATTCGGCCTTCAGTTTCTGGTTGTCAGAAACTTCAAGGAAAAGAGTTTCCGCCTGATTCACAGCGTCAGCAAGGCCATAGATGCTGCCATAAATCTCTTCATTGGTAAAATTGTGTCCTTCTCCATGACAAGTACCAAACAGATAAGATTTCTGGGCAAGCCCATTACCACTGATTTCCCATAGCCAACCGGGATTTACCTTGGATTTCTCTTGTGCCCAACACGTCAGAGTCACGAGTGCCAGCAATGCAATAAGGATGTTTCTTTTCATTTTTGCGTATTGTTTGTTTGATGATTATCTCAATTTATCCAGCAGACGGGCTAAAGCTTCCATATCACGAGGGTCGGCATTCACATCAAGGAGGTTACCTTCTTTGTCTATCAGCTTGTAGGTGGGATAGCCGCTTATCTTTACGAAGTGCTCGATGGCCTGCTGCTGGTCCTCTGGCAGGTTATAATGGACAACGTTGTCGCCCAACACTTCGTATTCCTTGATGATGCTCTTCCAAGTTTCTTCGGGGCTGCGGTTGGCTAAGTACAGATAGACAATGTCATAGTCCTTCAGGCGTTTGTATTCCTCCTGGCTATTCTTCAAGGCTGCTTTGCAGGGACCACACCATGTGCCCCATATATCCATCAAGATGATTTTCCCCCTATAAGGTTCTGTCAGCTTGCGTAGCATCTGCTCGCCGTCGCTCATATTGGCTACATCCTCGGATGACTTCAGGCTGGACGACTTAGATATATCTTTGTGCTGGATGGCCAGATACTTCTCGTTCTGAGCCTTCAGGAAATCCTTTGCTGCAGGCATCTTCACATTCTCCTCCATGAATTGCATCGCCAGATCCGGCAATGCCTCACGATTCTGGTTAAGGTACTCGTGAAGCTTGTTGATAATGATGATGTCGCGCATGTCCTCGTCGCAACAAATAGAGTCCATAGCACCTATTGCGCGGTAGACATCATACAGCGGTAATTCGGCGGTTATAGCATTTTTGATGTCCTCACGCTTGAATATTTCACCGAATTGTTTGGCACAATCCGATTGCCCAAACTTCTTGCTGGCCCTTTCTGTTTTCAAATCGTCAGCGGCCCATGCTCCGTATTTCCTGCGGCCCTCACCATATTGCTCTGCAATTGCCAGTTCGTCATCAGTAATCCTAACCTTGCCTGCATCTCTGTATTTTCGGAGGATAAGAGGATATAGTGATTCGTTAGTAATACTGTAAGTGTTTCCATATCGAACAAAATAATGGTCAATAATGAGGTTTTTGGTATAGTTTCTCATGAACGGTCTGAATTCACGACAGAGCGTATAGGGGCGATTACTTTCCTGCCAGTACCTATCTGCCAGGTTGTGCGTTTCCGCAATGACATTCTCGTCTTTGATGAATGCTCTTACCCTTATGAGGTTGTTCCCTTCAATAGCATTGTAATTGTCCGTCATGAATCTGATGTACCGCTCCGAGATGTTGGGATGATCCTTTACCACACGCTTCAACAGTGCCATATCCTTGGCCTTGGCTTTTCTTGTCTTTTCCAAGAACTCCATAGCCGCAGCTTCCCCGTCCATCTTAACATAGACTCCTTCTGTAGCCCTTCCCTTTGGATGAGCCAGAATCTCGTTCTGCAGGCGACAGTCCTTACCCATGAAGAGCTTGTGTCCACCCTTGAAGTCGTACAGCAGAAAGTAGGTTTCACCCGGCTCGAATAGGGTAAAGATTGACGCATACTTCAAGTACAAGAATGCTTCGGCAGAGTTCAGGATGGGGACCTTCAACACAAAGTGGCCCAGCGAATCCGTCTTGCCATAGTATGTATTTCCATTATGGATGCCACTAAAGAGGATATCGTCATAAACCGTTACCTCAAATTCGCTGTTCTTCTTCATTGCCTCCGGCATGTTTCTCAGCCAGCCTATGAGGGTTATGGTGTCCGTCTGATAGTGCGTGTCCATGAACGAGTTACGGGTATCCTTCTGTGGATAATCGGGCATTGCAACACTGCTGATAAAGTTGTACTCGCCCGTCTTATCGTCAATGGTGATATTGCGTTTGCCGTCCTTGTTCTTGTCAACACTGACGTTTACCTCCTTGCCTCCGTTCTCCAATATGATGGTGTACCCGTCGCCATTCTGCTGCTTCTGTTTGTAGTTCCAGAACTGGCAGTCGTAGATGGCGCCCTCATCATAGAAGCTGATATCCCAGTCACCTGTCTGAGCATTTCGCCAGTTAGAGGGGAACAGCTTTTCTGCTCTGGATTTTACATCTTCCACGCCCAGCAGCTTGAACGCCCCCTTGATATCTCCTTCCGTAAAGTCGAAGCGCTTTGTGTCTTTAGGCAGCGGTTCAAAATGAAACACCACATTCATGAATCCGTATTTGACAGGGTAGTTCTCCGAGCCTATTTCCATCCCGTCCAGGCTCTTCAATGCATACGGCTTGCCATCGGCTACAAGGTGCGTTCCAGGGTCTATTCTCACCCCGACCTCAGGGAAACATGAGATGTGCATCATCAGACGTGTCTCGTCGTCCGCAAACTCCACACGCGTTATCTCCAGCAATACACGGTTAGAGTCGTCAATCAGTGTGTTAATTTCTGTACAGGGTTGTTCCCAAACAATGGTCTTTTCCTGTGCCTGTCCCATCATTGCAATGGCTGCCAGCAATGCAATAAGGATATTTCTTTTCATAGTTCTTTGAGTTATTTTTCACCACTTCGTGAATTCTACTTGGGGGAAGCGCTTCTTTATAGCTTCTTTCTTTTCCTCCGATATTTTGCCGCAGATGCTGAATTTGTCTATGGTTATTTTATCCATCCATTCGGGCAACTCAACATCTTCTGTCGTGAATTCCAACTTCAGGCTCTTTATATGCTTAATCCAGCTGAGAGCCTGGGGCACTTGCTGTACACGAAGGTCTATCATACCGTTCTCATTGGCAGCACTAAGTTTGTTAAAGACATCCTGATCACTCTCAGCCTTGCGTACCAGCCATCCAATCTTAGGGATTATGGTATTCTTGACGGTATCCTCTATGGCTCCAACGAAACCTGCCCAGAGTTCCATATCTGTCTCTTCCTTAATATCACCTGTTGTAGGGTCTATACCGCAGCGCTTAAATCCTACACGCACATATTCGGCAGGCATATCTTGTGTATGATAGATATTATCAAGTGTCTTGCCGTTCTCATCTGGGAATAGCTTCAAGAACCACCCATCCAGTTTGGTTGGTGTCTTAAAGCTGCAGCCACCGCCTTCCAGTTCATAAACGGACCGCTTCTTTACAATGTCTTTCCAGAACTTAACATTGGGTTGTCCCTTGGCGGTAAGGATGAATTCCGTCAGTATCGGCTCCAGGCTATTTGTCCATTTTGCTAATTTGCCCACACCCAGTTTAAGGGTCTTGTCCAGCACCTTCTGCCAGTCCTCGGGCGTTCCCCTCAGCGTAATGTGGGGGATACCGCAGGCTCCATAATATTCTTTATACTGGAAGTATGTCTTCACACTCTCCATCAGCGTAATCTGCGATGCTATGCGTTCTGCTGCCGTGGTTGTCGTGAAGTCGGCCGTTAGGGTCTGTGCAACATCATTCTTGGTATATTTGGCAATCTCTGCAGCAAAGTTGTTTACCAACTGAGGCCAATCGGTATTGCCGTCCGAATATATCACCAGATCCAACTTTCCCTCATGGTTCGCAAGCTGGTGGCGCATCTCCTCGGGGTGCGCATTCACGTATCGGGCAAAGCCTTGACTGATGGCCAGCCATATCATGTCAGGTGACAGCACCAAGCCTTTATGTTTCTCGTATGCGTGCTTGATACTTTGGTAGAAGGCATCCTTCCCCATATAATTCATACTCTTCTTGTTGGCAAAGCTAATAGCCAGAATGTTATGATAGTCCATTGAGATATTCTCCCCAGATACCCAATAATGGGCTATTTTTTCACCATCATAGATACTGGGATACTTATCCTCTATTGGCTCCAAATGCTTGTCTACCACAAAGGTGATGCTGTTCTTTGTACGACCAAGTACATTCTTGTTAATAGTATCCTGTGCCTGTCCCATCATTGCGATGGCTGCAAACAATGCGATAAGGATGTTTCTCTTCATACTATTCTTCATTAAATCACTTTTTTAAGCCATTAATCCACTCTGCGATGTCGCTGAGGACTTCGGGCGAGATGGTTTCCTCTATTTGGCGATATTCATTGGTGGCACCTGTGGTGCAATGCTGGAAGAGGTGGTTGAGCCCGGGATATTCCTTGATACGGTTTTTCTTCGACTTCGGCAAATTCCGTTCGATGCCAGGCAGGTTCAACGAGGAGATAACCTGCCAGTCGAGGTCGCCATTGAGGGCAAAGACGGGACATTTGGTCTTGCTGATGTTCTCGGACGGGTCATAGTCGATGAACCACCTTAGCCAAGGTCTCTTTTGAATCATTTCAGTTTGACGGGCTTTCTCTGCTGTTGCATTGGCAGGCATACCCATAAGTTCCAATGCACGATTCTGTTGAGAAGCAGAGAGTGTGTCGCCCTTCACACCCGGTCCTGCCAAAGAGACGAGGAAGTCGGTCAGTCCTTGTGCTCCGAGTATGAAGCCGATAAGGCCGCCTTCGCTGTGTCCAATCACGCCGACTTTCCCGAAAGCCTTCCTGCTGCGCAGATATTCGAGCCCGGCAGCTGCGTCTCTGGCAAAGTCCTCTGATGTCGCGTTCTTTAAATCTCCACCTTTGGAGGCACCAAAAGCGCGGTCGTCGTAGCGAAGTGAGGCAATGCCCTGACGGGCCAGATAGTCGGCGATAACGAGGAATGGCTTGTGGTCGTAGATTTCCTCGTCACGGTTCTCCTGCCCACTACCCGAAACGAACAGCACAACAGCGGGCTTTTTCTTCGCTTTCGGGTTATAGCCAACAGGCCAGCACAATGTTCCGGCCAATGTTGCGCTGTCCCTTTCGTTTCGGAAGGTCACTTCTTCTGTCGTGTAGGGATAGGGTGGTTGCGGATGCTGTGGACGCTTTAGTTCTTCCAGCACAAGGGGAGCCGTGGAGTCCCTCTGCGAGAAAGTACCGTCGAGCTTGCCATCCTTCAGCCGGGCGCAATAAGTGATGCCCAGGGATTCAATCTTCACAGCCAGCGAGTCGTCCGTCAGACATTCCTTCTTGGCGGAAAGGCCCTGTACGGCATGGTCGGGGCAGTCCATTGTGACCTTTACGTAACCATCGGCCTGCTCCAGATTAAATACTATTGTCAGAGTCATAGGTCCTCCTTCAAGTTTGCCCGACCACGAGCCAACCAAGGCAGAAGTAGGATTAACCTGTGCCCAGCTAGTCATTGCGATGGCTGCAAACAATGCAATAAGAAGAGTCTTCTTCATTTTGTTTTTGTTGTTAGTGTGTGTGTAGTTTTTAAGTTCGTTGGATGCAAAGATAGAGATTATTCTTAGAAATACGGCAAGGCTATTCTTAAAAAAACAAAAACATCTTTCCTTGAAGTATGTTGAGCCAGCCACATCAAACCTTATCCTTTCCATACGAGACACAAAGATTCAACAATTTTGTGACAATTGGGACAAAGGACAGTGCGTTTTTCACACGTTTTTTCAGAATGATGGGGTATATGTAAATGTTGTTATAAATATATTAATGTATATAAGTAATAATATTAATAAAATCCTAATAATTTTCAATAATCACTATACTCAATTATTATTCAATCCCCTTGCCGATAACAGAAAAGTACGCAAAAACAGGCTGTCCAATTGTCACAATTGTCACAGCCCGTCTCTTACTGTCCTGATTTTTCCAGGTGCTGTTTCTCTCTTGGCGATTGGCCATTTTGCCACTATTAATAGTAACATTTGCTACTATACTATGGCGCAAAAATTCCCTAGTAAGGCAGTAAATTTTCCCTCGTATAGGAAATTGCGGGGGCTTGTGTGCCCTCTGTGCGATGTAATGATTTTTCTTTGACGGAAAGTGTGAGGATAAAAAAATGTGCCTGACAATAGCGTCAGACACATCTCTTTAGGCTTATTAGAAAGATTGTTTTATTCTGTTATGATGGTCAGATTACCTGCTTTTAGCATATCGTTGTGGTTGATAAACCAACCTTTGAGGGGTTTGTTGCCACAAAGGATGCGGGTTATCTTCTCGCCATTTCCCTGACGCTGGATGGTAACGCTTCTGCCATCGCCCATCGTGAAACGGACCTTGGGGAAGAGGGGAACGGTGACGATGTACTCTGGGTCGGCAGGCGAATAGGTGTAGAAACCTATGGCATTCAGGACGTACCACGAAGAAGTCTCGCCTGCATCGTCCATTCCTGCATAAGCCAGATGGTCCTCGCCCATATCATAGTACTTGTCCATCAACTCATTGAGGATATGCTGGGTCTTCTCCTGCTTGTCTATAAAATAATAGGTATAGGGCACGCTGTGGTCGGGCTGGTTGCCATGACAATAGTTACCCATGAAGCCCGTCATGTTCCAAGCCTCGTAGCCTCGCCAAGGCTCTGAGAAGAGGCTGTCCAACTTGGCCTCCACGGCTGCCTTGCTAGGATAGAGAGCCACCATACCCTCTGGGTCATGAGGGGCAAAGAAAAGACTCTGCCATCCGTTGGCCTCACGATACATATAGGCATAGTAGGGATAGTAGGGGTCAAAGTCCTTTATCCACTCGCCACTCTCTATTCGGCCTCTCCAGAAGCCTGTGGAAGGGTCAAAGAGGTTCTTGTAGTTGCCAGAGCGTTGCATGAGCAACTTGTAGTTCTGCTTATCGCCCAAGACCTTGGCCACCTGAGCCACAGCATAGTCGTCATAGGCATATTCCTGCGTCTTGGTAACAGCTGCCTTGTACTCGTCCTCAGTAGGTACATTGGTAGTATCCTTCTCAGCTATCCATCCACGCTGGATGTATTCCTCCAAGAAGGGACGACCACCTCTGCCAGGAACGGTAGCGTTCTTCAGCATCAACTTATAAGCCCTCTCCAAGGGGAAGTCCTGAATGCCTCTGCCCCACATGCCGCTAACCATCGTGCTGGCATGGTCGCCATGGAAGAAGGTAGGCATATAGCCGCCATGCTTCTCGCCCCTGTCGATGCAGGACTTCAGGATATCGCAAGCCACATCAGGCGTTATCATAGCCAGAAGCTGCAACTTGTTGCGATAAGTATCCCAGAAGGAGGGGTCGGTATAGTAGCGGAAGTCGCCCTTCACCACCTGATTACGGGCATCCAGATACTCACCATTGACATCGCTACGGAGCACAGGCCATAGGAAGGCACGATAAAGGGTGCTGTAGAGAAGGCACTTCTGTCGCTCTGTGCCGCCCTCCACTTGAATGTGCGAGAAGATTTTCTCCCAAGTCTCATCAGCAGCCTTGTAAACATCTGCAAAACCAATGTTAGCGGGCAGTTCTGCCTCCAAGTTCTCCTTGGCATTCTCTATGCTGACGAAGCTGAAACCTATCTTTAGTTCCAGAGGCTCGGCACCCTTGTTGTTCTGGAAATCCACCACGGCAATGGTCTGCTTTTTCTCTGTCAGCAGCTGAACGTCCTTGACAGGTAGATTGGCAGTAGCATAGAAGTACATACGTCCGTGTCCGTCCTGAAAGCCCTGGAAGGCATTTGCGGCCGTAGCCTTCTCGATACGCCAACGACGGGGATGAGCATTGTTCTTGGTGATGTCCACCAACAGGCGCTTCTCGTCCTGTGGACGGAAAGTATATCTATGGTAGGCACAGCGCAAGGTGGTAGTCAGTTCAGCCTTTACATTGTATCGCTGCAGGAAAACACTATAGTAGCCAGGGTGCGCCTCTTCCTGCTCATGACTGAACCACGAGCAGTAGTTATAGGGATAGAATCGTCCTGTAACAGGCAGCATGGGGATGTGCAACTGATCCCAATGTCCTTTGCTGGAGTGGGCAAAGCCATAGATCTGATGGTCCTCGTACTGATAGCCGCTACCACTATGATACATAGTAACGGGCGTGCATTGCACCATAGCATTGGGAACGGAAGCACCAGGGAAAGTCTCAGCTCCCCAGGCACGCTTCACCTCAGTACGGGTATACCCCAAATCCTCTGGTGTCCACAATGTGGCAGTACCAAGGAGTGGGTTACAATATTTGGTAAGGTCAGCCCCATTTGCGGCAAGAGCCACAAATAAGAGAGCAACCCCTACCCTGACCCTCCCCGAGGGGAGGGAAAAATAGTTATTCTTTATATTCATTAAACAGTTATTAGACCCTCCCACGGCCCCTCCCGTAATGGAGGGGAGAACCGGTAAGGGGTTATTAGTTAGTGGTTAGCGAGCAAAGCGGAAGCAAATTGACTTTCCCCTTCGGGCCGTCGAGCTAAACCTTCTTCACTCTTCACTTACTTGTGGCTGGCTTCTTCGAGAAGATAGCTTTTATTCTCGCCATATCGAACTTAGAGGTACGATCATAGAAGTAGATACCGTTCTGCTCCTGCTCTACGTCGGTAAGCTGGGTATAGCAGTAACCCCATACATTCTCAGAGATATTCATGAGGGCATCCACCTGTCCCTCCAGACGGGCATAGAACTCCTCCAAGGAATGAGGCGGTTCGCCATAACCCCAAGAGGCATTACTGTTGCCAGTGGCCTTATCCTGACCCTTCACCCACTTGATGCCACCAAACTCATCAAGGATGTAAGGCATGGTAGGTTCTGTATAGCGAGGGTATTCGTAGCGGTTCACATCAGTAGGACGGTTGTAGCCAACATTGGTCCAATACAGGTCGATGGGTCCGTGAGGAACCTGGAACCACTTACCGTCCTTGTAAATCTGCTCCTGCAGACGCTGAGGATTCTGCTCGTAGTTATGGGTTGAGTAGATATCCGTCTTGACATGCACACCACCACTGACATCATGGAAGGGACGAGTGGGGTCGAGCTGCTTAGTCAGATTATACAAATCAGTTACGAAGCGAGGGAACTGAACACGGTCGGGCCAGAACTCCTCGTTCATAGGTGTCCAGGTAACGATGCTGGGGTGGTTACGGTCGCGAACAATCTCCTCTGTCCACTCAGCCGTGAAGTTACGAGCCACCTCAGGGTCATTGGCATTCATACCCCAAGAGGGAGCCTCGCCCCAAGTGATATAACCCAACTTGTCTGCCCAATAGTGGAAGCGCTCCTCGAAGACCTTCTGGTGCAGACGGGCACCATTGAAGCCTGCCTGCATAGAGAGCTCAATATCATGCTTGAGAGCCTCATCGCTGGGAGCCGTCCAGATACCGTCGGGATAGAAACCCTGGTCGAGAACCAGACGCTGGTAGAAAGGCTCGTTGTTGAGGTATGTCTTGTTGCCTACGCAATGGAATTTTCTCATGCCAATATAAGAAGATACCTTATCTATAATATTACCCTGCGCATCTTTTACCTCGTAGGTGAGGTCATAGAGGAAGGGACTCTCAGGACTCCACAACTTAGGAGCCTTGACGGGCAGGATGATTGTTGAGGCATCCGTAGCATTGGCAGTCTTGCTGGCCACTACTTTAGCACCATCCTTCAGGGTAACAGTAACGGTACCACCATCCTGAGCATAGAAGTGGGGGTGCACGATGACCTGCTTCTGGTCGATATCGGTAATAACCTGTGCATTCTTCAGACCCTTGGGAGCTACGGGCTCCATCCAAACGGTCTGCCAGATACCTGTAGTACGGGTGTACATACACTCGAACTGGCTGTAACGGACATTCTGCTTACCTGCCGACTGCTTCAGGGTACGGGTATCGCTGTAGGCATGCACTACCAAGTTGTGTGCCTTACCATCCTTCAGGAAACGGGTCACATCAACGGCAAAGCCTGTGCTGCCGCCAAAATGGCGACCAGCCAACTTACCATCTACATAAACCTCTGAATTGTAATAAACAGCCTGGAAGTTGAGCATAACGTTACGTCCTGCCCAGTCAGCAGGCATCTGAATCTGGCGATGATACCAGATATTGTTAATGAAATCAGTATAACCCACGCCAGAGAGTTTGCTCTCAGGGGCAAAGGGAACGATAATCTTGCCATCGAAGCCCTTGCTCTCGTACATACGTTTCTCTACTCCGGAGCCAACGAAATCAAAGGCGTAGCTCCATTCGCCATTCAGGTTCACCCAGTCCTGACGCTCGAACTGTGGACGTGGATACTCTGCTCTGGGAACAGCCCATACGAAAGTACTGACAAGGGTCAAAGCTAATAGCAGCCTACCCCTAACCCCTCCCAAAAGGAAGGGAAAAAGATGGTGGAAAATGGAATTCATCTTATTCATAAATATAATGGTTTAAATTTAGCTTAATATGGTTAGTGAAATTAGGCTTTTTGTATATGAAAACACGTTTCACGCCTGCAAAAATAGTATTTTCCGTTGGGGTCGGCAAGGTTTCCTTCCACTTTTTTTGCCGTTTGACATCTTTCGGCTATCTTTGTCGGGAAATTCACATTAAACATCTGAATCCATGAATAGTTTTAAGACAATTATTGCATTGCATGCAGCTTGTTTTTGCATGAACACAACAGCACAAGTAAATATAGGTGTGGATGTTGCACAGAAAGGCATAGAAATCAGTCCTACATTGTACGGCATCTTCTACGAGGATATCAACTTTGCCTCAGACGGAGGTTTGTATGCCGAGCTGATTGCGAACCGCTCTTTTGAGGAATTTGCGCAGGGCGAGGGATTCACGTTGCTTAGTTGCTGGAGGCATAAGGGCGCAGATATCGATACGGTAAGGAGTAACTTGCTCAACGAGAAGCAGGGTCACGCCCTGAAGGTAAAGACCACGGATGCAGGCGGCGGCATCAGCAATATAGGCTATTGGGGTATCAATACGGTGGCAGGAACGCAGTACAAACTGTCGTTCTGGGTGGCCCCTCTTCAACTCCCCCGAGGGGGAGAGATTCCCATGCGTGCTTCCCTTAGGAGCAAGGATGGAAAGATCTTGGGCGAGACACTGATTAAAATTCAAAATTCAAAAGGCAAAGGGGAAGGCAAAGGGGAAGGTTGGCAGAAGATAGAGACTACCATTGTCCCTGAGGCTTCCGATCCGCAGGCCGAATTCCATTTGTGGTTCGACGGGAAATGTACCGTTCTGTTGGACGTAGTGAGCCTGTTCCCTCCCACCTTTAAGGGCAGAGAGAACGGATGCCGTATAGATTTGGCTGAGAAGCTGCAGGCCTTGCATCCTGCCTTTATGCGCTTCCCTGGTGGTTGCTATGTGGAGGGTAACCACAAGCCAGAGAACGCCTACCACTGGGAACGTACCGTTGGCCCCATTGAACGCCGACCCGGCCACATGAATGCCAACTGGGGCTATCCCACCACCGACGGTTTGGGATTCCATGAGTTCCTGCAACTCTGCGAGGATCTTAACGCCAAACCCCTCTATGTGGTAAATATAGGTATCTGGCACGGAGGATGTGCACCACTAGACAGCTTGCAGCCTTGGATTGACGAGTGCCTGGGTGCCCTGGAGTATGCCAACGGACCTGTTACCAGTCATTATGGTAAGATGAGAGCCGAGAACGGACATCCTGAGCCCTTCAACATCGCCTATATAGAAATAGGTAATGAGAACTACAACTGGCACATGGAGGACAATCGCGACCAGAGCGACCACTACCCTGAACGCTACCGTATGTTCTATGATGCCATCAAGGCCCGCTTCCCTGAGGTACAATGTATAGGCAACGTAGAGTCTTGGGGCACAGATACGCCCAAGTGGAGGAACAGCCATCCCGTTGACATTCTGGACGAGCATTACTACCGTAACCCCGCATGGTTTGTGAGTCAGTATAACCGCTTCGACAACTATGACCGCCGTGGGCCCATCATCTACCCAGGCGAATATGCTGTTACACAAGGCTTCGGCACCACAGGCAACATGAATGCCGCCATGGGCGAGGCCGTCTTTATGATAGGTATGGAGAACAATGCCGACATAGTCCGTATGAGCAGCTATGCACCCATCTTTGCCAACGAGAACAGCATGCAGTGGCAACCCGATATGATCAGGTTCAACAGCAGCCAGTCGTTCGGTACCCCCAGCTACTGGGTACAGCAGCTCTTCCCCAACCATGTGGGCAACCGTCTGGTAAAGACAGACTTGCAATGGAATATCCCCCTGCAAGAGGAAGGACAACTGCATGGCGTTTACTGCAACAGCACCCTAGACGAGAAGACCAACACCCTCTATACCAAGATTGTGAACCTCTGCAGCACAGGCACTCGGGGCACCCTGAACCTTGCCAACGGAACAGCAGAAAAGGCCGAGATAGTCCGTCTGGCAGGTATGAGCGGTGAAGACGAGAACACCATGCAGTATCCCAATAACATTGTCCCCCGTCCGGCTAAGATTCAGATAGCAGAAGAGAGCAGACAGCTCACCTTCCCCGTAGCCCCCTTCAGCGTAAATATCATCACTACAAAGTTAAAGTAAGAATAGCATCATAACAATATGAAAGCAACAAGAATACTGACAACTATGATGGCAGCCATGTTTGCCATCACCATAAGTGCCCAGACGGGATTGAAGAAGGTATATAACGAGGAGATTGACCCTATGGAGCAGATAGACGGAGCGCTGGTGAAAGCCAAGGCAGAGGGGAAGTTCGTTGTCTGTCAGGTGGGAGGCAACTGGTGCCCTTGGTGTCTGCGCTTTGCCGACTTTATTAACAAGG
>JAEEGK010000794.1_pt1 | contig 78750 bp, 63 predicted proteins | sample 8958771 | NCBI WGS metagenome assembly JAEEGK01 (sample SAMN16246547, study PRJNA631951) | gut metagenome | biome: gut microbiome; feature: rumen; material: SC-attached | host: Bos | place: Iran: Karaj | collected 2018-10
CCAGAAGGTATAGCTTTCTACGGCTCGTATGCTGTAATGCCTTGTCTGAAGAGCTTCTGTAAGCATTCTGATTTCGCATTGAAGCCGCTTATGTTCTTCCTTTTGTTTTTCTGTTATATATATATTTTCAGAAGGTTCAAAAAACTTACAAAAGAGCAGCAACAAAAGCTCGCCGATTTTTTGGATTCGATGTTATAAATAGTTTATGCAGATTTATTTAGTCTGTTTACATCTGTAATACCAAGAAGCAGATTTGGAACATACAAATCTTCATCAAGGCTTTCCCAATGAATAGCAATGCCTCCGCCGCTTAATTCATAAGAAGAACGACTTTCCGCATCTGCGTTCGATAATCTTGGGAAAAAAATCAGAGGTACAGAAAGTTGCCTTCCGTCTACAAGTAAAAGCCAAAGATTTTCTGTATCACACCAAACCTTTTGTGCTCGTGCATTATTCAGAGAAAAATCCATTCCAGGCCTCCTTTATAGTGTTAATATTTGAATCAATTATTTTTGAAATCTCATTTAATTCTGATGCTGTAAATCCATAGTTCTGAGCAATAGAACATTTTGTATCAATCCAAAATTTTGCCAATGAATTATTTTTCCTCACATGAATATGACAAGGTTCTAAAGGATTTCCTTCATTTGAGAAAAAGAAAAATCGGTATCCGTTTTGTTTAAATACAGTTGGCATAAAATAATTATACCATGTCTTTATATTATTATGAAGAAAATTATTTTAAAACACCCTGCGATATGTCTTTGCCTTAAAGGTTTCGCTGCCGTCGAGTTTTGTGTATTCGGTGTCTTCGTAAAAAGTCATTCCGAGTTTTTCCATTACACGGCGGGAACCGTTATTTTCTATCGCAAAAGTTCCGGCAATTACGTGAACTTTGTATTTGCTCTGGGCGTATTCAATAATACGTTTTATGGCTTCCGGGGTGTAGCCCTTGTGCCAATGCTCGTAGGCAATATTATAGCCAACACTCCATACATCAATATCAGGATGATAATAAAGTCCACCGCTTCCAATAAGCTCGCCTGTAGATTTTAGAACAAATCCGTAATCAAGCTTTTTCTCATCTTCATACAAAGATTCTATCCACACACGGCCGTCTTCCGGGCTTTTGTATAAAGGGTAAATCATATATTTATTTACACGAGGATCACCTGTCCACTTGAAAGCAGTTTGCAAATCATCAAGGGTGAGAGGACGTAAAATGAGACGTGAGGTTTCCAGAATTGGAGGAATGATTTTTGGCATAGGGACTCTCCTGCTATGAGATTGTCGGGTTATGCCCGACAATGACAAGACTGACTAAATATCCAGATTAGCGTAACTTGAGTTTTCTTCGATGAAGCGGCGGCGAGGTTCAACTTCTTCGCCCATACATACAGAGAAAATCTTGTCGGCAGCCATTGCATCTGGAATTGTTACTACGCGCATTTTGCGGTGAGCAGGGTCCATTGTTGTTTCCCAAAGCTGTTTTCCGTCCATTTCACCAAGACCTTTGTAGCGTTGAACATCGGCTTTGTCGCGCTGGTCGCCAAGAGCTTCGAGTGCTGCATCACGTTCTGCATCGCTGTAACAGTAAACAGGCTCTTTCTTTCCAAGTTGAACCTTAAACAAAGGTGGCATTGCAAGATAAACATAACCGTGTTCAATAATCTGAGGCATGTAACGGAAGAAGAAAGTCAAAAGCAAGGTACGAATGTGTGAACCGTCGACATCGGCATCGGCCATGATGATAATTTTATGATAGCGTAATTTGTCAATGTTAAAGTCTTTTCCAAAACCTGCACCAAGTGAAGCAATTACAGGCTCAAGCTTATCGTTGTTCATTACCTTTTCAGGGCGAACTTTTTCTACGTTGAGCATCTTTCCCCAGAGAGGAAGAATTGCCTGAGTCTTAGGGTCGCGGCCTTTCTTTGCAGAACCACCGGCAGAGTCTCCCTCGACTATGTATACTTCGCAGAGCTCTGGATTTTTCATTGAACAGTCAGACAATTTTTCCGGTAAACCAAAACCGTCACCCATTGTCTTTTTGCGCATATTGTCTTTTGCCTTGCGGGCTGCAATACGAGCCTTTGCTTCGTCGATAGCCTTTTTAAGAATTGCTTCGAGCACCTGAGGATTCTGTTCAAAATATATTGTGAGCTTTTCTTTTACAATCTGATCTACAATTGTGCGGACTTCTGTGTTTCCAAGCTTTTCCTTTGTCTGACCTTCAAACTCTGGCTCTGGAACTTTCATAGAAATTACAGCTGTAAGACCGCTGCTCAAATCTTCGTATGTGAGCTTTTCTTCTTTGTCCAGGTTCTTCTTGAGCTTTTCGTTAGCTTCAAAGAACTTGTTCAAAACAAAACGAACTGCACTGCGGAAGCCTTCAAGATGTGTACCACCATCACGTGTGTTAATGTCGTTTACGAAGGTACGCACATTTTCTGAATAACCTGAATTATAGTGCATAGAGATTTCTGTAATTACATCATCCCGCTCTTCTTTTATGTAAATTGGTTCAGTAGGAACAACTGCTTTTCCTTCGTCAATTTCTTTTACAAACTCGTTGATACCGCCTTCGAACTTAAGAACTTCTTCTTTTGGGGTTTCGAGTCGTTCATCGCGGAATACAATTACAACGCCGCTGTTCAAGAATGCAAGTTCACGCAGACGATCTTTAAGAACATCGTAATCATAAGTTGTTGTTTCTGTAAAAATTGTTTTATCTGCCTTCCAGCGGATTGTAGTTCCGTGTTCATCTTCTGGAATATCGCCTATGATTTCTACTTTTGTTTTTGGAACACCACGTTCATATTTCTGCTGGTAAACATGGCCGTCGCGTTTTACTGTGGCTTCCATCCAGTCTGAAAGAGCGTTTACACATGAAACACCTACACCGTGCAAACCTCCGGAAACCTTATATGAACCCTTATCGAATTTACCACCGGCATGAAGGCGTGTAAGTACAAGTTCAAGGGCAGAAATCTTTTCTGTAGGGTGAATATCAACAGGAATACCACGTCCGTTATCTACTACGCGGACAATATCATCACGTTCAAGGGCAACTGTAATTGTGTCACAAAAACCAGCCATTGCCTCATCAATTGAGTTATCTACTGTTTCATAAACAAGGTGATGGAGTCCTCTTGGACCTGTAGAACCAATATACATACCAGGGCGTTTGCGGACAGCTTCGAGTCCTTTTAATACCTGTATGTTACTTGCACCGTAATCTGCCGACATGTTTTTTATCCTTTTTTTCTAATTATATTAGTATTTTATTTTAACTGAAAAAAAGATTATTTTCAATGATTCAAAATGCAATGGTATAGAACAAGATTTGTCGGCGGGCCCCAGCGACGGAAAAAAAAGCAAGGTATCCCCCGGCATCCGTGCGACGTCCGGCGTAAACGCGGCCGCCCCACTACCGGTCCCCCCTTACTTTCTTTTTCCTGCGTCCCACTCGCCAAATCTTGTTCAAGTATTATTTATATACTAAAAAAATTATATTAAAAATCTATTATTAAAATCCTTGTAAAGTAAAAAATTTCACTTGAAGAATTCCCATAACTAGATAATAATAATCCTATGGCAAAAGAGTTATACAAAGAAGCGTTCCAGTATGCGATGACGGAACTTAAAAAAGAATTCAAAGAAAAAAATAACGAAGACGAGTTTACAATCTGGTTTAAAATGAAATATGTTGAAGACTCTGTTGATACTATCACTGTATCTGTAGTGTCAAATTTCATGAATACCATGTTGTCTTCAAAGGGTTATTTTGCGCTTCTTCAGAAAAAACTCAAAGAAATTACAGGCCAGAACATTGAAATAAAATGTATTATCGTTAATGACGAATCTTCTACAACAAAAGATGATATTCCTGAAAAACCTGTTTCTTCAAAAGAAACAAAGGCTGAATCTTCAGAAAAATCAAAACCAGAAGCAGGGGAAGAACAGAAAAATAAAAAACATCCTTTGCTTCAGGAAAACTTTACTTTTGATACATTCATTCCGGGCGACAACAGCAACTTTGCCTATAAGGCTTCTATGGCTGTAGCAAAAAATCCGGGTAAACAGTATAACCCGATTCTTATTTATGGTGGTTCCGGTCTTGGAAAAACTCACCTTATGCAGGCAATTGGAAATTACATTTACAGTAACGGCGGCGACAAGTTAAAGATTTTCTACGGTTCTGCAGAAAGCTTTACAAACGAATTTACAAGCTCGCTTACTTCTAAAAAAACAAATCAGTTTAAAAATAAATACCGCAATCTTGATGTTCTTTTGCTGGACGACATTCACTTTTTGGATAACAAAAAAGGTGTTCAGGAAGAGCTCTTTTATACATTCAATGCTCTTCATGAAAAGCAGGCACAGATGGTTTTTACCTGCGACCGTCCAATTAAAGAAGTTAAGAATATGACAGAGCGTCTTGTTAGCAGACTTTCTAACGGACTTTGTATTGATATTACAATTCCTAATTATGAAACTCGAGTTGCAATTTTAAATAAAAAACTTGAGCTTATTGGAAAAAAACTTAATCAGGAAATTATTGATTACATTGCAAAAAATGTTGAGACAAACGTTCGTGAACTTGAGTCGGCCTTGCAGCAGATTCTGGCTTATGCAGATATCATTGAACAGGAACCAACTTTGGAAATGGCAAAAAATCAGCTTAAGGATATTTTGAATTCTAATTCTGCTCAGAATATTTCGCTTGATATTATTCAAAAAGTTGTTGCAGAAAATTATCAAATTTCAATTTCTGATTTGAAAAGTAAAAAGCGTGATAAGAAATATGTTTTCCCTCGCCAGGTTGCAATTTATATTGCGCGTGAGCTTACAGAAATTTCTTATTCTGAACTTGGAAATGAATTTGGTGGAAAAGATCATTCTACAATTATGCATGCGTATGAAAAAATTGCAGAAGGCATAAAATTAGATTCCAGTCTTGAAGCAAAGATAAGTCTTTTGATAAGAGAGATAAAGGAATTTAAAAAATAATTGTTAAATGTTGAAAAAGTGTTGTATAATTGTGGATAAATAAGGTTTAACTTTGTTTAAAGTGAATAAGTGGATAGATTGTGAATTGAAAATCACATTTTATAAACTTTGTAAGTTATTATATTATAAAGAATTAAGTCATTTATTCACAATATAAACATAGCTTATTACTACTACTATTAAATTTATAAATTTAATAATATTAAGTAATTACAAACAGTAAATAAAAAATGAAGGCTTTTTGCCTTGATCAGGAGATAAAAAATGAAATTTACATTCGATCGCGATGCAATGATGAAAGAAATTTCTATTGCTCAGGAAATTATCACAAACAAAAGTCCAGTTACAATTCTTTCTAACATTTTAATCATAGCAGAAAATAATATGCTTACGATTAAAGCTACAGATTCAACTGTAAAATTTACAACAACAATTCCGGTTGATATTCAGGAAGAAGGACGTACAACAATTTACTGTGATAAGTTTATGAGTATTATTTCTTCTTTACCTTCTGGAGATATTGAATTTATTAAAGAAGATATAGCAGTTACAATTAAGCCTATTTCTAAGCGTGTTAAATTCCAGCTTAAGAGTCAGGCTAGTGATAAGTTCCCAGAGCTTGGATCTTCTGAAAATGTTCCTTTCTTTGAACTTCCTGCAAAAGAATTTAAAGAGATGATTCGTCATACAATTTTTGCAGTATTTAAAGATGTTAAAGATATTAAGAGCCGCAGCTTTATGACTGGTGTTTACTTTGAAAAAGAAGGCGACACTCTTACAATGGTTGCAACAAACGGAAACAGACTTTCCTGCATTTCTAAAACTGCAACTAATGTTCCAGATTTCCCTGCAGCAAATATTCCTACAAAAATTCTTTCATGTGTTCTTAAAAATCTTTCTGATGAAGGAAATGTTAGTGTTGCTGTAATTGATAATTCTATCTTCATAAAGTTTGCTAATTTTGAATTCTCTTCTAACTTAATAGACGGCCGATTCCCTAACTACAAAAAAGTTATTCCTGAAAATCTTACAACTAAGTTCCAGGTTAACAAGGCCGATCTTGAATCTGCTCTTAAGCGAATTACAATCATGGCAGATAAGGAAATCTACAGAGTTCTCTTTAAAGTTGGACCTGGAGTTCTTAAACTTATTTCGCCGGAAACAGACAGTGGTGCTGCAGAAGAAGAAATTCCATGCCGCTACGACGGACAGAATATTACAATTGCAATGAACTTTGTTTATGTAACAGAACCGCTTAAGGTTATTGATACAGAAAATGTTGTTGTAGAATTTAATGTTGATGAATTCCGCGAAGATGAAGGAATTGTTACAAAGGCTGTAATTATTCGTTCAGAACCAGCTGCAGATTATCAGCACGTAGTAATGCCATTGAAGGGCTAGAATGCCGTTTCTTTATCAGACATTTTATAATTTCCGCAATCTTAAAAATGATACGCTCGATTTATCTAACAAAGAAATTTATTTTGTTGGCCAGAACGGGCAGGGCAAAAGTAATATTCTTGAATCGCTTTATTATGCTGCCTATGGAATAAGCTTCAGGACTCACCAGGATGCGCAGATTGTAAAAAAGGGTGAAAAGGATTTTAGCATAAATGCGTTTTACAAAAATGGAGAAGACAGTTCGCAGAAAATTTCTGTGATTTTTGAAAACGGAAAAAAGCGTATTGAAAAAAACGGTAAAAAAATTCAGGACAGAAAAGAACTTATAAATACAATTCCGTGTATTTTGTTTTGTCACGATGATATGAGGTTTGCTACCGGTGAACCTGAATGCCGCCGGTTTTTTATAGATCAGTCGCTCACACTTTATGACAGTCTTTATATAGACGACATGCGCAATTACAAGAAGGTTTTAAAAAGCCGTAATCTTATTTTAAAAAGCAAACAGTATGAAATGCTTGAAGTTTACGACGGACAGCTTGCAGGTTATGGACTTGTAATTCAGGATAAACGAAAAAAAGCAATCTTTCAGTTCAATCAGATTTTTGGAAAAATATTTGAAGACATAACAGGCATAAGCGGTGTACAAATTGTGTATGAACCTTCGTGGAAAGTGCAAAATGCTGCCGGCGAAAATTTTTTCCCTGCTTCGCAGGATATTGTTTCTTTTTTGCTTTCACGACGGGCTCAAGATCAACTTATTGAAACAACAATGTCCGGCCCGCACCGCGACAAAATTTTTTTTGTTAAAGACGGGCAGAATTTTATACAGACAGCTTCTACGGGTCAGTGCCGCCTGATTTCTCTTTTGCTTCGAGTTGCGCAATCTATTTATTATACCCGCGCCACCGGGCTCAAGCCTGTCCTTTTAATGGACGACGTTCTGCTGGAACTTGACCCCGACAAACGAGCAAGGCTTACAGGAATGCTTCCGGAATATGAACAGCTATTCTGTACATTTTTACCGGGCGAACCGTACCAGAGGTATATGCACGATACCACAAAAGTTTATACAATAGATAAGGGTGAATGGCATGAAGGATGATAATATAGTTTCAATGCAGAGCATTATGGAGCAGTGCCGCATTTTTGCAGAGTCGGATGAAGGCCAGCTTCCGTCTTTGTGGCGAACTGTTGTTTCACGGATAAAATCAACTGCAGAAACTTCTGAACGTGATGACCTTATAGACAAACGGATTCCTCTTGGTGAGCGCCTTGCTTCAAATACCCGCGTGCTTGACCTTAAAAACGGCGTGCTCATAATTGAATCTGACCATCCTGGCTGGATACAATACTTAAAATTTTACCAGAACTTTATTATAAAAGGCCTTAAATTAGAAAATCCGGATCTTAAAATAAATTCGCTGGCGTTCAGGCTTAAGGGAAAAGAAGAAAAAGAGATGGATGTTTATGAACAAGCCCTTAAAAAGGCCCGTGCCGAGATGGAAGAGCGGTTCAGGAAGAACGAAGAAGAGGCCAGGAAGTTTTTTGGCGAGTAATTGACCAACATCAAAAAATAATGATATATTAGAGTACTATTTTTCTGACACTTTTTCAGAAGGATTTTTTAACACGAAAACATTTTTTTATATATAAAAGGAGCGTTCTATGAAAAGAACATATCAACCAAGCAAAGTAAAACGCAATAGAAAATTCGGGTTCAGAGCCCGCATGGCTACAAAGGGTGGTCGCAAAGTTCTTGCAAGAAGAAGAGCAAAGGGCCGCGCAAAGCTTTCTGTTTCTGACGAACACAAGAAATATTAATTTTAGGGAAGGACACAGTCTTGATAAAAACGGGATTTTTTAAACGGGACGAACGTATAAAAAATCCCGCTGATTTTAAAAAGCTGTACAAAGAAGGAAAAAAGATAAGTATTCCAGGTGCCAAGTTGTTTTACCTTGAAAATCATCTGGAAATGAACCGGGTTGGTTTTCCTTTGATTCGTGGCTACGGTAACGCGGTCGAAAGGAACTTATCAAAAAGATACAGCCGGGAAGTCTATCGATTAATTAAATCACATCTGAACACCGGGTACGATATGTTAATTCTGATCTACCCTGGAAATGACTCGTTCAGCACGCGATGTGAACAGATTCGTAGTTTGTGCCAAAAGGCAGGATTATTAAAAGAATAATGATAAAATGGTTAAAAAATTTTTTAACTAAGTTTTTCTGTTTTTTAATTCGCGTCTATCAAAAATGTATTTCTCCTTTGTTTCCGCCGACATGCAGGTACACGCCTACTTGTTCTGCTTATGCATTGGAAGCAATTCAAAAACATGGACCTTTCAAAGGTTTAATTCTGGCCATTCGACGAATCCTAAGATGCAATCCTTTTCACGAAGGTGGTTACGACCCGGTCCCTTAGAAATTATAGGAGAAATCTAAAATGGATAAAAACACCATATGGGCCATTGTTCTTTCTACACTTGTAATTGTTGCTTCTTATCTTTTGTTGCCAAGATTTTTTGGAAAGAAAACAGCAGAAGCACCAGCAGCTGTAGAAATTACTGCAGAAGATACACAAACAAATCAGGCAGAAATATTAACAGATACAATGTTTGATGAAGAAACAACAGCTCTTCTTTCTGAAGCAGAAGAAGTTGAAGAAGAAAATGTTGTTCCTGCAAAAGAAGAAAAAATCACAATAAACACTGGAGTTGCAGAAGTTATCTTTACAACAAAAGGTGGTGATATTGTAAGCTACAAGCTTGTTGGTCATAACGATAAAGATACAAATGATTTTGTTCAGCTTTCTGACAGCATTAGTGAAACAAACAGAACCTGTGCACTTGCAATTGGTGGAGCCGAAAGTAAAATCATCAATGAAATCTTTAATTATGAAAAGCTTGATGCCAATACAATTTTGTTCAAGAAAACTTTTTCTATTAAAGATTCAAACGGAAAAGCTCATTCTTATACAATCGGAAAAAAATATTCGTTCAAGCCAAATGAATATATGTTCAAGCTTGATGTAATGATTCACGGCACAGATGCTGCTGGTCTTAATTTTAATGGTACTGCTTATACACTTCGAACTTCACCACAGATTGGACCACACTTTAATCAGAAGCAGAGCCGCTACGAATACAGACAGTTCCTTGCTTACAACGGTAAGAAAGTTAAGAAAGTAAATCTTGCAAGCAACCTTGTTAAGCAATATGAAAAGGATTTCTTGTGGGGTGGTATTGCAAGTAAATACTTTATGGAACTTGTACTTCCTACAGATTATTCTATTCTTGGTAAACCAACTTATTCTGCAAAAGTAGAGCAAAACGACTATGCAAATGCTCAGGCAATGATAGAACGCAAGTCTTATTCCGGAACAGACATTTCGGATAGTTATTATTTATACTTTGGACCTCGCGAAGAAAAAAGCCTGAAGGTTTATAATGTAGCAGACAAAAATGCATGGGGCTTCAGCGGATACAAAATTACAGAAGCTCTTTCTACAAGCGGATGGCTCAGCTGGCTGGAAGTAATCTTAAAGTGGGGACTTGAAATTCTTCATAAGATAATTCCTAACTGGGGTGTTTGTATTATCATTATTACAATTATCCTTAAGATAATTATGTTCCCTATTTCTAAAAAGCAGTCGATGAGTTCCCTTAAAATGCAGGAGCTTCAGCCAAAGCTTCAGGCAATTCAGAAAAAGTATGCCGGAGATCAGCAGAAGCTTCAGCAGGAAACAAGCAAGCTTTATCAGGAAGCAGGTTATAATCCTGCAAGCGGATGTCTTCCTATGGTGTTCCAGTTCCTTGTAATTTTTGCAATGTATAACCTGTTCAACAACTACTTTGAATTCCGTGGAGCTATGTTTATTCCAAAATGGATTCCTGATTTGTCTGAAGGAGATGTTGTTTATACATTTGAAAAGAGCATTCCTCTGATCAGCGGTTTATTTGGAAACACTTTGAGAATTCTTCCAATTATTTATGTTGCATCACAAATCTTATCTGGAAAACTTACACAGAGTATGAATCCTGGTGGAGCTGGTGGACAGAGTGAAAAAACAATGAAGTTCATGACATACGGTATGCCGTTCATGTTCTTCTTTATTTTCTATAACGCACCATCTGGACTTTTGCTTTACTGGCTTACAAGTAACATTTTGCAGTTGGGGCAGCAGGCAATCATAAATAAGATGATGGCAAAAAAACGTGCAGAAGTGGGAATTGAAAAAACACCAAACGTGCCAAAAAATCTTCCACCAAAAGCAAAGGCAAAACAGAAAAAATAGGAGAAATATAAAATGACTTACGAATATGAAGGAAAGACTGAAAGAGAAGCAATTGAATTGGCAGCAGCAGAGCTTGGTCTTGAAAGAGATCAGTTTGATGTTGAAATTCTTGAAACACAGAAAAATTCACTTTTCAAAAAAGGATATGTAAAAATCAGAGTTCATACTCTTGATGATGTAAAGCCTTCTCACGCAATGTTTGAAGACCGCGACATGGAAGAAAAGCACACTCGCCTTGTAGCAGATCCACTTCCACAGGGTGAGTTTGAAGAAAAGCTTATTGCTTTCATTACAACAATTGTTGAAAAGATGGGCTACGATGTAAAAGTTCAGGTTTCATACCGTGAAGATAAAAAGATTGGAATTAAGATGGATTCATCTTATTCTTCAATTCTCATTGGACGCAAAGGAAAGAACCTTGATGCTCTTCAGCTGCTTGCAAACATTTATGCAGGACGCCTTGGACATGAAGAAGTTCGCGTAATTCTGGATACAGAAAACTATCGTATCCGCCGCGAAGAATCTCTTGTTCGCCTTGCATATACAACTGCAGATAAGGTTCGCTCACGCCACAACTCAATTTTGCTTGAGCCAATGAATCCTTTTGAACGCCGCCTTATTCATACAACACTCAACGAGATTCCTGATGTTGAAACCAAAAGCGAAGGTGATGGTTTATATAAACAGGTAAGAGTATTGTATAAGGGAATCAGATAAGAGATCCCGAAACAAGTTCGGGATGACGAAAAATTGTCATGCTGAACTTGTTTCAGCATCTTATACCTGTACAAACTCTTAAGGAGTTAATGTGAAAAAGACAGTTTTTTTGATGACATTCCTTTTACTCGGAGTTTGTACAAGTATGTTTGCGCAGAATAAAACATCTGGAAAGGTCAGCGATATTGTAGATGCAAAATATGTTGATGCACTCAAACGCGACGGAAAGATTGTTATTACACATGAAGATCAGGTTGTAAACCTTAAGCTCATGCCAAAAACAGCTTATGCTTCAAAAATAGTAAACAGTCTTATAAAAAAACAACCAAAGCATTTTTATTATACTTACGAAGCTCTTTATTTTGTGCCGGAAACAATTTCGGTTCAAAGAGCTTCAGAAATTGCCCGCTCAATTTCTAAAATGACTAACGTTAAGTATTATTCAAATACACGAAGAAAGATTACTTATCTTTATCCAAAAGCATACATGACAGAAGGTGAAAATTCTAATGTAGCTATAGCCGATGTTAATTACGGAAACAGCGACGGAAAAACATTTTACTGTCTTATGGATGATGCAAGCTTTGGAATAACACACTATCGTCTTGATTTTATACAATCGTCAAACGAGTTCCTTCAGGTATTCAGAAATACAGATGACATGGGTCTTGGACCAATCAGAGCTATTATGCCAAATGATCTTGTTATCAATCTTCTTATTCAGGAATGCGATGACGGAATGGTTGTATATCTTTGTGCCGATTTGGATAGTAAAAAAATGCCTGGTGTACGAGGAAAAATTACGGAATCAATGACAGCCAGAATGGATGCTATAAGCAGCTGGTTCGTCTCTATGATGTAAAGGAGGATATTTTGAAAAAAGTATTTACAATAATTTTGGCATGTCTGGCATTTACATGTTTATCTTGCTGCAGTAATAAAAAAACTGAAAAATCAAAAAACACAAATTATTCTGATGCAACAAAAACTGAAACAGTAATAAAGCAGGCTGAAGATACAAATCAAAAAGTAACAAAAATAAAAAGCGAGGATGTAGTAATGAGCGAAGAAACATTGGAAGCGTTAAAGGGCAAAGAAGGCGTATTTGCAGTTCTTACAACAGAAAAAGGACAGATTGTTTTGGAGTTGTTCTTTAAAGAAACACCTATGACAGTAGCAAACTTTATTGGTCTTGCAGAAGGAACTTTGGATGCTGCAAAGGGTGAACCTTATTATGATGGACTTATTTTCCACCGTGTAATTTCTGATTTTATGATTCAGGGCGGTTGTCCAAAAGGAAATGGTACAGGAGACCCGGGATATAAGTTTGCAGATGAATTTGTAGATGGTCTTATTTTTGACAAGCCTGGTAAGCTTGCTATGGCTAACAGCGGTGCAAATACAAATGGAAGTCAGTTCTTTATTACACACGTTCCAACAGACTGGCTCAACTACAAGCACACAATTTTTGGTCAGGTAGTAACAGGACAGAATGTTGTAGATACTGTTGAACAGGGCGATCACATTCTTAACCTTAAGATTATCCGCCAGGGTTCAGAAGCAGAAAAGTTCACAGTAACACAGGAAAGCTTTGATAAACTCAAGGTCGAAGGTGAAAAGAAAGCTGCTAAGTTTGAAGAAGAACAAGCTGCCCGCGAAGCAAAAAGAGCAGAAGAACAGTTCAAAGAACTTACAAAGGGTTGTGAAAAATCTAAGGAAGGCATTTACTATAAAATTACAGAACAGGGTGCAGGCGAAAAGGTTGGAAAAGGCAAGAATGTAACTGTTGGTTACTGCGGATACCTTGTAGACGGAACCTTGTTTGATGCTTCAAAAGAATTCCATCCACAAGGCCACGATCCTTTGAGCTTTGTAACAGGAGCAGGTAAAATGATTCCTGGCTTTGACTATATGGTTCAGGATATGAAAAAAGGGGAAACCCGTACAATTATTGTTCCACCGGCACTTGCATATGGAGAGCAGGGTTATCCAGGCGTAATTCCTGGAAATGCTTATATATGCTTTGATATAAAGGTTCTTAGTTTCTAAAATGACTTTGGCTTTAAGATAAAGACATTGGCTTTACGGCGAACAAACTCTTTGTGGCCTCGTAAATTTTGCGGGCTACAAGAGGATTGTTCATTGTGTAAAGATGGATTCCCTGTACGCCATGGGTTACCAGGTCAATGATCTGATCTATGGCGTAGGCAATTCCTGCATCACGGATTGCTTCCGGATAATCGGCATAGCGGTCCATCATATCTGTAAACTTCTTTGGAAGCACGGCATTTGTCATGCTTACCATTCGTTCAATTGATCTTTTATTTGTTGCAGGCATGATTCCTGCTTCTATTGGCACATTAATTCCTTTAATCTTACATCGTTCCAGAAAGCGGTAGAACTGCTCGTTATCAAAAAACAGCTGTGACAAAAGATGATCAGCTCCGGCGTCTACCTTTTCTTTCAGGTGGTCTATGTCGTCATAAACAGAATCAGATTCCGGATGAAGTTCCGGATAACATGCAGCAAGAATATTGAATTTTTTACCGTCTGTTCGTTTTGAATCAAAATCTTTTATAAAAGAAACAAGCTCGTTTGCATGATTAAATTCACCGCAAGGTTCAACGTCAGGAGTACGGTCTCCGCGAAGTGCCAGAATATTTTCAACCCCGGCAGCCTGAAACTGTTTAAGGGTATTTGCTGCATCTGCCTTTGTCATGTTTATACAAGGCATATGAATAACAGATTCTACGTTACAAACATTCTTAATGCGTTTTGCAATTGAAAGGGCATTGTCGCAGTTAGAAGAACCACCGGCGCCAAATGTTACAGAAATAAAATCTGGATTCAAATCTTTAAGTTCATCTAAAGTTGAAAAGATTGTATCGATTGGCATATCCTTTTTTGGAGGGAAAATCTCAAAAGAAAATATTGTTTTTTTGGCAAGTTCTGTTTCGTTTATCATATGGAAAGTATAAGAGAATTATTTGTGTTGGGCAAGGGTGAGAAAGGTTGAAATATTTTATATATGATTTCATCTGAAAAAAATGGCGGAAGGGGAATTGTGGAGGCAAAAACATTCTACAGTGCTGCCGCGTGAGCGGCAAACGTTTATGCGTTCCAAGGCACTGTAGCATGTAGCGCGAAAGTCGCGCGGTTTTGACTACGCAATTCCCCTGGGAGCCATTTTTTTCTACATGTATGCATTTTAAATCTCTGGATTGCCACGCTTCGCTCGCAATGACATAACTTTTTGTAAAAAATACTTGACATAATACAAAATGTCGTATATACTTTACATAAAGACAAACGAAATGTCAGGAGGTAGATATATGACATTAGCAATGGGAATTGGCCTTGGATGTGCCTTATTAGTTGGATTACTTATTTGGATTGTTTCTAAAGTAAGCAATAAGAACTGCAAATATGACGAACGTCAGATTGCAGCTCAGGGAAAAGCATATAAAGCAGGATTTTGTTCTTTTATAGCTTGGGAAATTGTAGAGTTCTTCATAGAGCTTTTTACAGGCGAACCTATAATGCCGTTTAGCCCTGGAACCTTAAAGGTAATTGAAATGCTTGTTTGTTTACTTGTTTATCTTGAGTATTCAATCTTTACAGATGCTTATTTTCCAACAGGAAAGCCTTTTAAGAAGTCATGGTGTTTTATTATGCTTTTGCTTGCTGCAACATACTATCTGCAGTTCTTTACATCAAAAAACAAAAGCGAAAAGATTATGGTTCTTGCAGTTGGTATCTTTATTACAATTGCCATGGCCAGCATAATCATTAAGCAGATTATAAACAACAAAGCAGATACAAAGGAAATTGAAGAATAAGGCAGAGGAGGCTTGTTATGAAAAACTTAAAGCTAAAATCTGCCAGAGCACTTAAAGACCTTTCGCAGGATGATCTTGCCAAGGCTGTAGGTGTAAGCCGCCAGACAATCAATGCAATTGAAAAAGGAGACTATAATCCGTCTATAAACCTTTGCATTGCAATTTGTAAGGAGCTTGGAGTTACCTTGAATGATTTGTTCTGGATTGATGAATGACGGGGGCGTTACGGGGGTGTCCCCCGTTAGAGGGGGTAGCGGAAAACCGCAGGTTTGTAGCGAGGGGCAGGCGCCCCTCGTTTTTTATTTTAGATAATTCCTAATCCTGTAAGAAGAATTACGAACAACAAAATTGGTGCTACAAACTTGATCATTATTACGTAGAGAGTTTTACGGCCAAACTTTTCGCCGTTGAGAGTGATTTCATCAATAGTTGTCTGTGGCTTTGCAACCCAGCCAATAAGAATACAGGTAAGAATACCAACAATTGGCATAAGGATGTTGTTGCTTCCGTAATCAAGAATATCAAGAATCTGACCAACTGATCCGTTAGGAAGCTTAAGGTCAAAGTAGAAGATATTGTAGCCAAGACATACGATCAAAGAAACAACAGCAGATGCGGCTGCCATAACGAGTGTAGACTTTTTGCGACTCCACTTGAACTTGTCCATCATACTAGATGTAATTGCTTCAAGAATAGAAACTGCAGAAGTAAGAGCTGCGAACAAAAGCATTACAAAGAAAATCAAGCCAAGGAATTCGCCGAACTTTCCGAGTGAATCGAATACCTTTGGAAGAGCAACGAATACAAGTCCTGGACCTGCAGACATTCCTTCGCGGCCAGAGAATGCAAATACGGCTGGAATAATCATAAGACCTGCAAGCATAGCAATACCTGTATCGAAAATTTCGATCTGGTTTACAGACTTTCCAAGGTTTACATCTTTCTTCATGTAAGAACCGTAAGCAACCATAATACCCATGGCAATAGAAAGTGAGTAGAAGAGCTGGCCCATTGCATCAAGACAAACTGTAAGGAACTTTTTAAGTGTAAGTCCGTGGAAGTCTGGTACAAAGTAAATTGCGGCGCCCTGAAGACCTGTTCTTGTAACTCCTGTTGCAGGATCTGTGTATTTAATGAACAAAGAATAAATTGCAATAAATACTACGATGATTGCAAGGATTGGCATGAGAACCTTTGAATACTTTTCGATTCCCTGTTCAACTCCCTTGTATACGATTACAAAGCAGAGAAGGGCAAAGATTATTGTAAAGAAGATTGGCTGCCACTGTGCTGTAATGAATCCTGTAAAGAATCCGTCCTGAACGGCTGCCTGTCCCTGGAATGCAAGGTATGTAGCCATGTATTTGATTACCCATCCGCCGATTACACAGTAGTAAGGATAAATGATGAATGGAACTACAAACGAGAAGATTCCAATGAAGCCCCACTTAGGGTGGATTTTTTTGTAAGCTGTAAGAGGGCTTTCCTGAGTTTTACGACCAATTGCGATTTCTGTAATCAGAAGTGTAAAACCAAAGGTGATTGCGAGCACAAGATAAACTACGAGGAATAATCCTCCGCCATCTTTTGCTGCAAGATAAGGGAAGCGCCAGATGTTTCCTAATCCAACTGCGCTACCTGCTGCTGCGAGTACAAAACCAAGTGAACCTGTGAAGGAGTTTCTTGGTTTGATTTCGTTTTCCATAAAATATCTCCTTTTTTTATTAACTTATAAACGATAATTATAACATGGTTTCGAATGGATGTAAAATCTTGAAAAAACTATAAAATCTTCCGATAATCAATTTATGGCAAAGAAGAATAAAAAAATCCTTTTGATTGTGATAATTATATGTGGCCTTTGTGGTGTTGCTGCCGGAGTTATGGCAACTGTTTCGAGCGTAAAACAGAAGATGAACGAAAAAACTGTTCGGATTGCTTTTTATGGTCTTTCGGAAGAATATGTTGAAATTTTAAAAGATAGAATTCCTGTTGAAGAAAAAATAACTTTGAAGTGCGATATCTTATCTGAAGGTAAAGTTGACCTTGCTACCATAAAGGGTAAGTATGATATGCTTTTTACCTGGCGCGGTGAAATTACAGATATGCTTGAAGCTTCTGCAGAAGAAATATCTTCTAAGATTCTTGAAACAATGCCATCGAGCATTAGAAATAAAAAATGTGTGCCTATTCTTTTGGATCATTGTGAGCTTGCTTACAGCAATGCTGTTATTGATGAAACAACAGGAAATGTTCCTACAAGTTTTTCTGGATTTTTAAGTTATTTGAATCAGGCAAAAAGCCATGTGTTCAGTCCGTTTTTCTGTACCGGTGCCGATGACAGAGTTCTTGCTGCGTTGATCGGTTGTCTTGTAGAAGCAAACGGTGGAGTTACTGCATACAACAATCTTATTCAAGAGCTTAAAGACGGAACAAGCTTTGATGTTTTGCTTGATAAAAAACTTTGTTCTGCAGATTTTACTTTAAGATCTATTCTTGATATGCTTAAATCGTGGCCTGCAGAAGGAATTACACACCCTTCCTGGTTTAATGGCCAGCAGAGTGATTTAGTTTATTTTGCACATGATGATCAGGTTGGAGTTTTCCTTACTTTTCTTAAAGATCACAGAAACATTTCTTATGAAACAATCAGAAAGTTTGAATCGTTTGTAATGCCGCCTGTTTCTTCTACAACTGAATATGGAATTATAGCACCGGCAATTTCGTGTATGCTCTTATCAAAGAACTCAAACAGCAAACGATATCTGGCTGAATTCTTTACAGAAGACGCACAGACAGAGCTTTCAAATCTTACTATGCTTGCTCCGGTTCATTCACATGCACAGGCTTACGACAAGCAGGCAGATGATGTCCGCTATTGGGCTGCATCTTGTCCGGGCGGCGCTCTTCCAGATTTGTACCTTGCTGTATACCAGAGAAACCCTACAGGGCTTGCAGAATTTGCAAAAAACATACGAAATGCGGTAAAATAGACTATATTACAAAAAATGTCACAAAAAAGTCTAATTTTTTAATGTAACTATTCTCTAAAATGTTCATTTTCTCAAGGATTCACCTTTTTTTGCCGAAAATAAAAGGTAAAAAGAATTTTTAAAAAAGTGCCAGAGAGTGTGTGTAGCGAGGTGTTATTATGCATAACAAGAGAATAGCGAAGGCATGTTTTTTTAGTTTTTTATTTTTAGTCTCAATAATTTCTTGCGAAATAGGTCTTGGTGGAGCTGTAGATACGCAACCACCTACCATTACTATAGATAGTCCAAAGGTTGATGCTGTAATCAGGGATGTTTTTGCAATTACAGGAACCTGGACCGACGACGGCTCTATAACTTCTGTAGAAGCCGAATTAAAGCGCACAGACGGAAAAGGAACCCCAATAAGATTAGAGGGAACTTTTGAAACCGACAAAGATAAAAGAGAAAAAGGAACCTGGAAGGTACTTGTAGACTATCAGGCAAACAACATTATAGACGGAACGTATCAGGCAACCGTATATGCAAAAGATAACGGTAAGCATGAGACTTCGCAGAGTACGACTTTTACAATTGATAATACGGCGCCTGTTCTTGTTGTATCAAGGCCTAGTATTAAAGCTGGACAAATGGGTTTTGATAGTTATGGACGAAGTTTTACGCTCGAGGGAAAAGCTTCAGATGACAATGATGTAAGCCTTATAGAAGTAAAAGTATTTGAAGATGAAAGTGCAACAGAACCTTTGAAGATTGTTGAACTTTCGAGTGTTCCGTTAACAATTGAACAGGATGTTGCCATTTATGCTGCTGATAAAGCAAATGATTATGCATTAATTTATGGACACACAGATGAAAATGGTATAATTCTTCCGAATAGTAAAGATACAGAACAGCGTTATTGTACATTTGTAATTTATGATGGTGCAGAAAGATATCCAATAGATGGCAGTGAACAGTCAGAAGCAGATAAAAAAGGAAACAGTACAGAAGTTTATTATATGAACTCTGAGATTTCTACACTGCTTCAAGGCGGATACAAAATAACAGATTTGTATCACATTAAAAACGGAACTTATGGAACAGATGCCGGACGAACAGCAGCCGCAGAAAATGTTCTTTCTTTTCTTGAATCTCATGAAGTAACAAAAAGCAAGTTCTCTATTAATCCTGCAAACAATCCGAGATTTATTGTTTCTTCTGGAAGTGTTCTTGAAGCAGGAAAAGATTTAAATCATGTTGATTATCAATTAACAGCCGGAAACAGATATATTGAAGTTGAAATAACTCCGGGTCTTGATGGTTATGCAATTGATCCAGATTCCGTTGGTGTTTATCTTCTTAGATGTGATGAAAATGGAGAAGAAATTTCAAATGATAAGATCTGGCTTATAAACAAGGGTGCCGAATATCATAAAGCTCAGGAAGAAGCAGAAGGTCAGACTTTTGCAAGTGGTTATGGAATATACAGTGTTTCAGGAAGCACCTATAAGTTTAAAACATCAAAGGTTATACACAAGAATAATTATAATGTTAATACTGGGGTATATTATTTAGTCGTTGTAGATGGTTGTGATGCCCAGGGTGTTGAAAGCGGAAGCATTATTTCTGATGGAAAATACGGATTTAAACTTGTCTCTAATGAAGAAAAAATAGAACTTAAGGGAAAAGGGGTTCCGGAATATATTTCTCAGGATTCTGCTGCTTGGAAAGATTCCCACGAAAAATTTAATGCAGAATTAAGTTGGACTGGAGGAGAAGCACCTTACTATATTTACAGAAATGGTGTTTCAACTCCTATAACAGTTGAAAATCAAACTGTTATAAATGGCGAAAGTAAATGGTTTGCATCTGAAGAATTTACATATTCTAAACTACAGACTCTTGGTTTTCCTGATTCTATTTCTTACAAAATGGAAAAGAACGGAGATGTTGTTTCTACAACCGCAACAATAGATTTAAAATACGATTCTGTAAAACCAGATATTTCAAACATAATATTTAAAGATGCCTACTATGATGAGAAAACATCTACATACTTTGTAAACAATTCTCTTGGATCAAAATTTGATTTAAGTGGTATTGCAACAGATGATACAGGAATTGAAAGCGTAGTTTTGAATGTTCCAGGACTTTCACCAAAAACTGTTGAAAATGAAAGCCGTTTTAAATTCGAAGAAATTGAATTCAAAGGCAGTGATAATAATCCTTTAACCGGAACAGTAAATGCTGTTATAACAGCAACAGACTTAGCCGGAAACCAGAAAACTTATACATTAAAGATTTCTTTTGATACAACACCACCATCTTCTTTGGATATAATAGACTCAAGTGCAAAGAATTTAACAATAAGACTTGGTCAGGCAAATAATAATGATATAGATTCTACAAACCTTCTGTGGAACACCAGTCTGGACACAAATGTTGGTGGTAAATACGGAAACGGATCTTTTGGTAATACAACAACAATTCAGTTGCGTGGAAATATAGCAGATAACACAGGTGGAAGCGGTCTTTCAAAGATTTATTACAAGGTCTTCCCGGATGAACATCTGCTTTCGGGAAGTGAAGATGAAAGAAATGAATATCTTAATAACTTAGTAGAAAGTATCAAGGCAGAACCAACAGGTTATATTATACCATTGGATAATTCTGAAGAAAAACGCGTATTCTACAATGTAAGCCGCAAGCTTGACCAAAACGGAGATCCTGTAGAACCAGCAGAACCAGATCCAGAAGAACTTACTCGTATAAAAAATCAGTTTATAGCCGCAGGACTTTCTGATGGCACAAAGCTTTCAGATGATCTTAATACAAAAGGTTATTTCAAGTATTACAACACAGTTCCTTCAACCTTTAAAGATACAATCCGAGGATTAAGTGAAGGAAATAACTATCTTATTTTTGTAGCAGAAGACAATGTAGGAAACTCTGCGGTTATAAAAACAACCGTTAACTTTGAAGGTACTCCTACAGACTTTATTAATTATTCAATTAACATTGATATTACTCCACCATCAGACATTACAACAAAAACATCAAGTGGAATTATTTATACAAACGGTAATGATATGCCGCTTTTGTGGGGTACTGTTTCCGATAAATCTGACAGCGCTGCTTCTGCCGGTATGGCAAGCTTTGTTCTTACAAGAGATGGAGTTGATACAACAATTAAGGCAGCCTTGCGTGAAGTAAAAAATACAGATCCGCAAGATATACAAGACCTGGCAGAGATTGATCCGACCTTAAGAATCTGGGAGGCAGATGTAACAAGTCTTCTTCCGAATGACAGCAGGACAGTTTCGATAACTGCAACTGCAACTGATGCAGCAGGAGAAGGAAATTCAACGCCTGCCGTTGTTGCAACAATTACAATAGATTTGGATGGTCCGACAGTAATAATAGATTCAAACTCTCCTTCTGATGCAAATACAGAAGAAGATGGTATTCAGGTAAACGGAAAAATAAACCTTTCTGGAACAGCAACAGATCCGAATGGTGTTGGTGCTATTACTGGCATTTATTATTATGCTTGTGAAAATGGCGAGGCTACTCCATCTAAACCACAATCTAGCACAGATATATCTGAAAACGGCTGGAAAGAAGTAGAAGGAATAAGTCTTCCAGGAAATGCAGCAAACTGGGAAATAAGCGGAATAGATACAACTTTATTAAAAGCAGCAGATAATTCACTAATTACAGAAGGAACAAAAGTCTGCTTTACAGTTGCTGCTAAAGATAAAGCCGGAAATACAGGTTATTCTGACCTTAAGACAGTATTTGTAAAACAAGACACTGACCGCCCAATAATAAAAATGAACCAGGTTAAGTCTGATGGATCTGGATACCTTACATCAAAAACAGTTTTTGGTTCTGTAAAAGATGATGATGGAACTATTAATAAGCTTTGGGTTTGGTCAAAGAAACTTAACCAGAATGTTGAACCGACAGCTGTACCAACAACAAGCGATAATGGTCAAACCTGGACACTTCCTGAAGTTCCAGAAGGTTCAGCCGGCTGGATTGAATTTGGAAAAGCTGGAACTGACAGCACTCTTGATAATAATAACTGGCAGATAGAATCAGAAGAAACAGATGGATTAACAACATGGTTCTGGGCTCTTGCAGATGCAAATAATACTGTGTTCTGGACAAAAGACACTTCTGCATTTAAGCAGCCATATATTACTTACAGCGATGTTACAAAACAATCAAATACAAATGGTGTTTCTTTTGAATACGATACAGAATCACCGGAAATTAATTCGGTAGAACTTTTACGTCTTCCAACAAATACATATAAAAATGCAGGAACTCAAACACGTTATGCAGCTAATGAAATTGCCGATTATGTATCAAATTTGCATCTTGAATGGGATTCGGCAAATAATATTGTATTTGGTAAAAACTATGCTCTTATGTATGCAAAAGTTATAGTTACAGAAAAGACAGGCATGCATCAAGAAAAACCAATTGCACTTGATTATTATCAAAATCTTAGTGCTGTAGAAATAAGTTCCTCAGGTCCTGATAACAATCAATATATTTATTATCTTGGACCATTTGATTTATCGGAAAAGCCAACAGCAGCTTCTTTAACACTTAAGTTTACAACAAGGGATGTTGCCAATAAACCTGCTACAAAAGAAAAAATCATTACAGTTGATAATGATGCAAATATTACAATTTCTAATATTTCTCCTTCAAAAGACGAAATTACTTCTGGTAAATTTACTTATCGTGGACAGGTAAGTGATGCTGAATCAAATGTAACAAAAGTGGAATACTATATTCCAAAATATTCAGAAAACACAGCTCTGGCCGCAGCTGCAAATGATACAGATAGAAAAACACTTCTTGATGGTAAAGACTTTATACACATCACAAGCGCAACTTCAATTCAATGGTCTATAGATTTTAATAACTTTAATGCAGATATTCTAAATTATGCTACAAACGGAACAGAAGTAACAGTAGATTCAAATTTTGCCGGATATAATATAGGTGAAAATATTTATCAGATTCCTGTCTGGTTTAAGGTTACAGACTCTGTTGGTAATATTGGCTATATAACAGATAATGAAATTACTTATGACCCTAACGAAGATCGTCCTAAGGTTTATATAACCGATCCAGAAATGTCGAATGGAGATCCTGTAGAAAAGGGCGGACGAATTAAGATTTCTGGAACTGCACAGGATAATGAAGGTATTGAAGCAGTATATCTTCAGTTTAAAGTTGGTACAGGTGATTGGACAGATTCTTCTGCTGCAGGTGCTGTTCAGATTCCAGGAACCGATTTATATGGATTTGTTGCAAAAAATACAAAGAACTGGAATTATACATATGATGTTTCAGATAAAAATATCTTCCATGATGAAACAATCGTTCAGGTAAGAGCCATTGCAGAAGATAATGATACAAACCTCTTAAGCGCCTGGACAGATATTCTTAAAATAAAGGTAAACAATACAATTCCTTATCTTGACGGTGATATGTATCTGCGTCAGTACGATAGTAATGGAACAACCCTTCTTGTAGAAAAAAAATACGAACCGAATATTTATATAAAAGGCGACTGGATTCTTGAAGGAAGATTTACAACACCATCTTCAAATTTCCTTAGCGGAATGACTATTAATGTAAATAACGGAGAATCTAAGACCTCTACTTGGGAAAGAACAGATACCCATCAGGGAGAAATAAGCGGAGAAAATGAGGCAAATGTAACAATTTCCTTTGCCAATACCAGTGATGATAAATCATTAGATTTTAAAATACCTATTACCGGATCAACAACTTGCAAAGTGACAATAGAAGCAACAGATGATTCAAATCACCTTGGAAGCGAAACTCCGGAAATTAACATAGATAATACAGCACCTTCTTTTGCAGATTATACAGATAAACCAAACAATAAGATTGTGCTTTATCAGGACAGCTACGGAGCAGGTGGAACACAGATTGGACCAGATCATTTTATTCAAAATTCAAACGGAGCTCAGTTTACACTTGCCGGAAAAATTGTTGAAGAGCAAAGTGGTTTTGATAAAGCTGTAATCTACTTTATGCGAACCGGTTCAGACGGAGTAGAACGTGTTTATAATCCAATGGAAGTTCACGGTACAGACAATCTGAACAATAGAACTAATATTGCTATAAACAAAAATTCTACATCTGAAGAAAAACCAATTTATATAAATGACGATAAGCTGCCTGTTCGTGCTCTTACAGTAACAAGAAGTACTACAGAAACAGCACAGAATGATGAAATTAAAACAAACAAGAATATTCGTGTTGGTGGCCTTGTATATATTGGAGGCCTTTACAGACTTATTACAGAAGTAAACCGCGTAACAGGAACAATCACCTTTGAACCAGAAGCTCCAACTGCGAATACAAGTGCAGAGTTTGTATATGCGCTTGTTGTAGACCATAACGGCGAACGCGACAACGGTTCTGGCGGAGTAGACTTTGATGATGGTGACGGCCTGCTTGAATCATATTCGGGAAGTACAACCGCTAACTTCAGATGGGAAGCAACCGTTAACTCTGCAAATATTCCGGATGGTCCTATAGAAGTTTATGTTATTACTTTTGATAAAGCAGGAAACATAGGCTGGGGATCTTTAACTACAAAGGCAAGCAACAATGCTCCTCGTATTACAAAGGTTTTGTTTGGTACAGATCTTAACGGTAACGGTGTATACGATTACGGAACAGACGAATTCAGTACCTTCTATGCTTTTAAAGATGACTACGGATACGGTAACACCAAGAAGGGTAATGCCGTATGGACATTAAATACATCTGTAGAAAACGGAAACTATTGGACAGTTAAAAACGGAATGGCTGTAATTCCTGAATTTGTTGGAGGAGCCGGTCCATTCTATTATGTATTTGAAAAGGGTGTACCAGCTCAGGGAGAAGAGCTTTCTAATTACATTAAAACTGCTCCTAAAACTTTTGTATATTCAAACAATCAGGCAAACAATCCTGTTTTGTTAGATTCAGGAGCAAATAATCTGATCAAAGCAGGAGGAGCTGCGGGTACAAATGCAACCTGGACATATGGTACTTCTACAAGCGGTTCAAATACTGGCGGTTCTTTAACACTTAATAATTCTGCTCTTGTTACTACAACAGGTGAATACGCAAAAGCCGGCGATGGAACAGAAACAAATCCGGCAGTTGTATATACGTTCTCATTCTGGGATTCAACAGAAGAATCAACTCCTGGTCTTGATACAGGAAGCACAATTTTGAATGCTTATATCCGTCAGGATTTAACAGACGACGTAATTCCTAATTCTGTAATCAAGCCGTTTGAATGGAACGGAACAGGTTATACAAAATCTACGGTATCTGTTGTAAACGGAATAACACAAACACCTGTTGGTCAGACACTCGATGCGCTTAGCGTTGATGATGTTCTTGGTTCTGTTACAACAACAGAAACAACAGACGGAATAACTACCGAAACAACAATTACAATTACTCCAAACAACAGTCTTTATGGCGCAAGCACAGCAAACGGTCATATAGAACTTGAAGAAGATTTACCAGACTCGCTTAAAACAAAGACAGCTGGAAATCCGGCTACAGCGTTTGGAGCAGATCCTAAGGTTTCTGGAAAGATAACAATTCACGGAACCTCTTATGATAATACACGTTTAAGTTCTATCTGGTTTAACTTTGAAGGCTTTACAGCTGCAAACGGAAAAGCCGGCGGTGATTCTGGAAAGACAGGAACATCAGGCTATACACAGGCCGCTTATTACAATTCTTCTACAGCAACCTGGGAACCTGCTCCTGCAACAATGGCTGCAGATGGCTGGGAATGCAGAGTAACAGATAATTACTTTAATCAGTCTGGACACAAGATAGACTGGTACCTTAGTATAGACACAAGCAGGATTTCTACAGTAACAGGCCTTGATAAAAAGTTTACAGTTATTTCTCTTGATTCAAGCAGCAAGGTTTCTGTAACAACTGAAAGTGCAGAATCTGTACTTTCAACAGACGACACTGCTTATAACAAGCCTGTTTACCAGATGGATGTTGTTCCTTATATCGCAAGAATTTATACTTCACTTGCTAAGCTTAAGAGCAACAACTGGTCTGTATATAACAGAACTGCTTTGGGTCATTATCCTGTTGCAGCAGATGAAACAATCTATCTGTACGGCTTTAATCTTGGAAACTCTACATATAAACCAAAATATGGTACAACAGTGCTCGCCTCCCCTGTAAATGGAAGTGTTACAAACCTTGGAACAACAGACGATCCAATTGCTACAGTATATTATTCGGGTGCAGCTTATGCTTCTTATGATGTAGTAACCTTCCCGGTAAGCAATATGACAACATCCGGCAGCCTGAACCTCACCGTAAATAGTGTTCCTAATTTGAACAACTACAACAATTCCGAAGCAAAAGGCTCATATAAGGGCACAACAACCAGTTCAACCGGCGATAAAGCAGTTTACGACAACTACTACAACCGCCAGCCGAACGGTGATAACAATAATTTGTTGACAGATGATATTTTGCTGGATGTTTGGGAATTAAATTCAAAGGCTGCACAACCAAAGAATGGATCGCTTTCACAACCTGTTATGAGTATTAATCCTATAAATAACAAAATAGAATTTGCTTTTGTCAATGGATCTTTATACTTTAGTATGGGTTCTGGTGTAGATAAAAACAAGAGATCTTATGAATATTGGATTGGAGGAATTGATTTCTGGACAAATGTAGAATTTGCACATGACAGTTTTGGACATACTTTTGGAACTGTTACCGGTGGAGATATTAACGAGGGAAAAGCAGATCAGTTTAGAATTATGTCTGGTAGATGGGGTAAAGGATCTCTTAAGTACACAGGATATAATGATGGTACTAATCAACTTCGTTTGGAATTGATAGCACAAAGAGATTTCTTAGATTCAGAAGAAGGAGAAAATACTGCAAACAAAGTTTTAGGGTATAACAATTTTAATAAACAAAGAATACATTCTCCATCTATTACAACAACAGCAACAGATACTAATACAACAAATGTTTATCTTGCATACTATGATGAAATAAACGATGAAATTCGTTTCAGACGAGGAATTTTTAAAAATACTAAAGAAAACAGTAAAAATGGATTGTTTGATGATTATATGGGTTTAGGTTCTACACAAAACAGTAAAGTAGTTAATTCTGCTTATGGAACATATGGCCTAGAAAATGTTTCACTTATCGCAGGTCAAACAACAGATAAACTAACAGCGAAAGAGTATCAATATAAAAACTTAAATGACTATAAATCAACATTTACGGAAATTTACAGAGAAACAAATAAAGTTATTGCAACTGATGGAACTCCTATATATGCAGGAGAATATATTGATATAACAGCTATAAGCCAGGGTGGTATGACCATAGAAAATACTAATACAAAAGACGATGCTGTTGTAGCTGTCTGGTGGGATAGTCATAATAAACAGTTATTGTATTCTTATAATTTACAACCTAGTTCTATTGCAGCTGGTTCTTACAAACAGGGAGATACACACTGGTCAAAACCAGTTTCACTTTTCGGAGAAGGTTCAGGAATTGGCGAATATTGTAAAGTTGCTGTTATACAAGAAGGTACAGGAGAAAACAAACATTATAGTGCACATATAGTTGCTTACGATAGATTTAATGGTGATGTATGTTATGCATATCTTTATGATTTTACAGATCCAGCAAATGCAAAAACATGTGTTGTTGATTCTTATGGAATTATAGGAACGGAATTAAATCTTGATGTAGTATTAGATGATAATAATAAGGCTATTCCTTATATTAGTTATTATGCAGGTAGCAATGTTAGACCTAAGATGGCATATTTGTTAGATGCAGCATCATTGGAAGGAGATAATCTTCTTGAAAGCACAGATTATGATGCATTTACAGGAGTATGGGAAGTAAGTATAATTCCTACACAAAGTATGGTTCCAGAAGATCATGTTAACATAGGTTTGTGGAAAAAGAATGGAAAAATAAACTACTCTACAACAGATGGAAACGCACCTAGTGGAACAAATGTTGGAAACATAACATATCAACCAGGTCTTTCAGATACAACAGACAGTTATGGACAAGTTTACGGTAATGGTTCAAAAAATCCTGTTTTAGGCTACGCAATAAAAGAAGGTTCTAACGGTTACATAGAAACAGCCCAAAAGAAATAAAATGGATTGCCACGTCGCTGCGCTCCTCGCAATGACGTGGTTTTTTTGTTTAACTAAAACTTCACCACCTGTGGAGCACCTGTAAAACTGTAGAGGGTTGCTGTGGCGTTTTTGAAGTACAAAACTTCTGTATTGTCATCTGTTGCAGAGTACATGTTCTTCAGGTCTGGGTAGTTGTTGAGCATGTCTTCTTTGGCTTCCAGGCGGTCGTCGCGCACTAGTTCGCCGGCTAAACGGAGCCATTCTGGACCGGCACAACAGCAGATTTCTACCTTTGGGTTTTTCTGGATTTGTTTTGAAACTTCCTTTACCTTTCCGGTCTGGATGTAGAGCTTTCCTTCGAAAAGGTTGATTGTTCCAAACGGACGGTTTCTTGGCTGATCGTTTTCTACTGTTGCAAGGTAGTAAACTCCGCATTTTTTTATAAAATCGCAAACATCTTTAATGTCGTTCATAGTAGGACTCCTTATATTTTATTCTAATTTCAAAATATCACAATGTTCAGAATATTTCTATTGGTAATGGATTGCCACGTTTCGCTCGCAATGACGGGAGAAACGTTTACAATGACAAACGGGTGATTATACTTTATACTTTAAATATGAAAAATGCAGATGAAATTTTGGCCACACTTTCTGTCGATGAAAAAATCAGACTTTTGAATGGTGTTGGAAACTGGAATACTTTTGATGCAGGTGGGAAAATACCCGTTATTTCCGTTAGCGACGGACCCCACGGCTTAAGACACCAGACAAGTGATACAATCGATATTAACGACAGTAACATTGCAACCTGTTTTCCTACTGCGTGTGCAATTGCTTCTACCTGGGATGTTGAGGCTACCCGTAAAATGGCTGCTGCAATTGCTACCGAAGCTAAAGCCGAAAATGTACAGATTGTTCTTGGCTGCGGAATGAATATAAAACGTTCTCCTTTGTGCGGTCGTAATTTTGAGTATTTTTCTGAAGACCCTCTTCTTAGCGGCGAGCTTGCTTCTGGTTTTGTGCAAGGCATGCAGAATAAAAATGTTGGTGCGTGCCTAAAACATTTTGCCCTAAATAATCAGGAAAAGTTTAGACAAAGTTCTTCAAGCAACGCAGACGAACGTACAATGCGCGAAATATATCTTGCAGGCTTTGAGCATACTGTAAAAAAATCACAACCGCATTCTATAATGTGTTCGTACAACAAAATCAACGGAGCTTTTTCAAGTGCAAATAAAAAGCTTCTTACCGAAATCCTTCGTGATGACTGGGGTTTTAAAGGTTTTGTAATGTCTGACTGGGGAGCAAACATTGATGCAGTAAACAGCTTAAAAGCCGGCCTTGATCTTGCAATGCCAGACTCAAACGGATATTTTGAAAAACAGTTAAAAGCAGCATACGAAAAAGGCGAGCTTACTCAGAATGATCTTGATAAAGCCTGTAAAAGAATTATTAATCTTGCGCTTAAATATGATGAACACAAGGATGAATTCGCAGGTGGTGCAAAAGCAGAACAGGTAGATTATCAGAAGCAGCATGAAATTGCCTATGAACTTGCCTGTGAAAGCGCTGTGCTTCTTAAAAACGACGGATTTTTACCGCTTGAACAAAAACAGAAAATAATTGTTGTTGGTGAATTTGCAGAAAAAATGAGGTTCCAGGGAGGAGGATCGAGTCATATTGCAACAGCTCCTTGTCCAAATGCAGTTAGTTCTTTAAAGAACTACTACGATGTTGTATATATTCCAGGCTATTATTCTGATTTTTGCAAGCAAAATAAAAAACAGAAGATTAATAAAAAGCTAAAAGCACAGGCTGTAGAAGCTATTTGCGATATTATTGAAAAAAATCCGCGGATTCCGGTGCTTTATTTTTGCGGACTCGAAGAATCTTACGAAGGAGAAGGCTTTGATCGTGAAGATCTTAAGCTTCCTCAGAGTCACATTGACTTATACAAAGAAATTATAAAAATAACAAAAAACATTGCTCTTATTACTTTCAGCGGATCTGCAATAGACCTTTCTTTTGCGCCTGAGGCTCATGCTATTCTTCACATGTATTTATGCGGACAGGCATGCGGAGAAGCTTGTGCAGCCCTTATTTCCGGAACAAAAAATCCGGGTGGAAGGCTTGCAGAAACATGGCCTCTTAAAGTAGAAACAGGCAAGCCCGTAGATGATCTTGATGTTGATTACAAGGAAGGCGTTCTTGTGGGCTACAGATGGTACGAAACAAACAGTATGCCGGTTCAATATGAATTCGGTTACGGTTTGAGTTATACAAAGTTTGAATATTCTGATTTGAAGGTGGGCCTTTCGACAGATTCAGGGACCACAACAATCACTCTCACGGTAAAAAACATTGGTACAGTTGACGGAAGCGAGGTTGTTCAGGTTTATGTAAATAATCCGATTGATGATCTTGAAATAAGCCGTTCTACAATGGAGCTCATGGCATTCCAGAAAGTTTTCCTAAAAGCCGGAGAATCAAAAAAAATCACGCTTACTCTTAATGAAAAAGCTTTTACAGTATATTCAACAAAGAAGAAATGCTTTGCAACAGTAAAAGGCGATTACAACCTTTGTGTTGGTGCCAGCGTAAAAGATATCAGACTTAAGGCTTCTGTAAAAATTCAGGGCGAAGATATTCACGAGCTTGTTGGAACCGACGCCCAGGAACAGGCCGGCGTTTTCATAAAGCATCCTTGTCACAAAAAAGGCGAGTTCACCGTTACAGACAACCTTATTTCAATGTCAAAAGGAAGCGTCTATATAAGATGTCTTTTAAAACTGTACAGACTCTTTATAATTTTAAGCAGTCAGAGTAAATCAAAAGATGACCCTGCAGTAAAAATAAGCATATCGGGAATAGAAGAAAATCCTTTGGAAAGTCTTATAAGCATAAGCGGTGGAAGAGTCACAGAAAAACGAGCTGGAAGAATTGTAAAAATAGCGAACCGTTAAATCTAAACAATCATCATCTGGTGAACAAGCTTTTCTGCTTCTTGTGGAGACATTGGATGACCCCAGATAAAGCCCTGAATTAAATCGCAGCCAATTGATCGCAGGGTTTCAAGCTGGTCGTCGCCTTCTACACCTTCAGAAATTACATCAAAGTTCATAATATGCCCGATTGAAATAATTGAAGCAACATACTGTTTTGATGAATCGCTTGAATTCATTTTATCAATAAAGGATTTATCAATCTTAAGAAGATCGGCAGGAATACGATTCAGGCAGCTTAAAGAAGAATAGCCGGTACCAAAATCATCAATTGCAATTCGTATACCCATTTTTTTGAGTTCATTTATATTTGCAGTTGCCGGCCCTTCGGAATCTATCATAATAGATTCTGTAATTTCAATTTCAAGTTGTTTAGGAGAAAGTCCTGACTTTTTCAGGACATCGCGAACTTCGGCAACATAATCATCTTTTATTAAATGTCTGACAGAAACGTTTACACTTAAAATAGCTTCAAGGCCTGTTTTCTTAACAAGTTCACCAAAAAACTGTGTAGATTTTTTAAATACATGGCTGTCTATTCTATCAATAAGGCCAGCTGTTTCGGCAATTGGAATAAATTCTCCGGGGAGAATTACATTTCCCTCTGAATCCTTCATGCGGGCAAGAGTTTCAAATCCGCGAAGCTTGTGATTAATGTCAAACTGAGGCTGCAAAGCATAATAGATTGTGTCTTCTTCAAGCGCAACTCGTATTTTGTGTTCAATTTCAATATTGTGTTCGCTGTTTTCAATTAAATTTGGAGTAAAGCGAAGAATGTGTGCACTACTTCCTGCGCGTTTAATTTCATACATTGCCATATCGGCATAAGCAAAAAGTGTATCTGTATTATCTGAATCGGCCGGATATTCAGCATATCCAAAGCTTGCAGATGCAAAAAAGTCAAGGTCTTTAAGAAGAATTCTTTTTTCAAGAATTGATTCGTAATATTTTATTGCCTTATAAATATCATCATCTGTTTTAAAATCCCGGATGATAAGAGTAAATTCATCTCCTCCCTGGCGTGTAATAAAATCATGTGTTCCAGAAAGTCCTGAATCGGCACCGTACTTCCAGCGGGTTGCAATTTCTTTTAAAACTTCGTTTCCGGCGTTATGGCCAAGGGTGTCGTTAATACTCTTAAAATTGTTAAGGTCAATCATTGCAAGAGCAAATTTTTCGCCTTTTTTTACAAGAGTTTTTATAAGTTCATTACAGGCAAGTCTGTTAGGAAGTCCTGTAAGGCTGTCTGTTACGGCCTGCTCGCGAAGCTTTTTTTGAATTTTTTCTATTTGTCTGTTATTTAAAAACATTATGATAATTGCAAGAAGAGTAAACAGACCGGTAAAAATCCCCGCAAAACTTACACCTTGAGAAGAATGAAAAATAAGATAAGAAACTTTTATTGTTTGAATAATAATAATAAAACTGGCGGTAACAAATCCGAGAGTGTCAAAAAGTACAACAAGAAGAATAAGACAAATATTTGCAATTGAAGAAAAAACTCCTGGCAGAGATGCTATAGGAATAGGTGTGTTTCCAAGCATAAAAACTTCTTTAGAAGAAACTGTTGATTTAAGAAAATAATTAGCAACTTCAAAAAGAACAAGAAGTAAAAAATAAAAAACAATATGAGCCTTTTTTCTGGAGGTAAGATTATTTAATGTTTTTTCAATGAATTCGTGTCTTCCCGGTAGTCTAAATTTCTTGGCCATTGTAAAAAAACTCCTATAATAAGATCTTTAAAATTATAGCATATAAATGACTTTTTACAAGAAAACTATTTTTTTCTGATTGTCAATGCCCGGGCAGAATTCCAGGCCTGCTTCATTCCAACAGAAAACAAAACAGGTAACAGTACACAAAGCATACGGATTGATTTTTTACCACCACGGGCATACCAGGCACTTTTTATCTGTTCCCAGTTTTTTGAAACCTGCGGAATAAAGCAGATAAATAAACCAAGAGTTTCTGAAAAGGTATTATTTCCAAAGGCCTGTCTTAGCTGCAGAGAAGTAGAGGTCTTAAAAACAAGAGAAGCTGTCTGTAAAACACAAAAAAGCTTTACAAGAAGAATTAGGGTTGGTAAAAAATCCTGGGGAATTTGTTTTGAAAAGGCTGCTCCAATAAGCTTTGCAAAAATCAGGATTACGGCATAATAAATAACGGCTTTTAGATCACAAAAAAGTTCGCGTAAAGAAAAATGTAGTGCAATACCCAGCGCTGTTTGAACAATAATGAGTAAAAGAGCAGCAGCCACCGGAAGTTTAAAAACTGCAATGCTTATAACAGGAATCAAAAGAATCTTTAATAAAGCGGGGCAGCGGTGCAAAAAAGAGTTTCCCTGTTTGTATGAAAAAGCAGTATATTGTTTCATGCAGTCACTATTCCCAGATTAAATCCTTAGCCTTTTTATAAGCAACCAGAGGATTTCTAATATTCCACTGTTCAAGATTCTGTTTAAGACCTTCGTCGGGCTTTCCGTCAAAAACTTTGTTTCCCTTGAACAAAACAATAAACCTGTCGGCAAGTCCAAGGCATTTTTCAATTTCGTGTGTAAGAATTATAATAGTTTTTCCATCTGATTTTAGTTTACGAATAAGAGCATTTACCTGTTTTACGCCCTTGTAATCAAGGTTTGCAAAAGGCTCGTCCAGAATAATAATTGGAAGATTCATAGCCAGCATACAGGCAACAGCAAGACGACGTTTTTCTCCGCCAGACAAAAATCGTGCAGGAAAATCTGCTTTTTGTGTAAGCCCTGTTTTTTCAAGGGCATCTTTTACAGCCTGTTCAATCTGTTCTTTTTTCAAACCCAGATTTTTTGGACCAAACGCAATATCTTCGGCAGGAGTTTCGCCTAAAATCTGTGTTTCTGCTTCCTGAAAAACAAGTCCCGCAGAAGGTTTTGTACCGGAATTTACAGTTACAGTTCCGGAATCACAAGTTTCAAGTCCTGCAATTATAGACATGAGTACGCTTTTACCGGAACCATTTTCGCCGCCAAAAACAACACATTCGCCTTCAAAAATTTCAAGGTTTACATCAGTAAGAGCAGTAAGCTTTCCGTTTACAGTGCGAAAGGTTTTTGTAAGGTTTTCAATTTTTATCTGTGTTTTCATCTTCATATAAATACTGTGCAACAACAGGTCTGAGCTTTAACGCAACAAGAATTGCAACAACAGCTTTTAAAACATCACCCGGAATATAGGGAATTATACATGCTGAAAGTGTGTACATCAACGCGGTTTTTTCCACAGGAACTTTTCCGGCCGCAGTTGCCCAATACGAAAAACGGATAACTCCCGGAATATACAAAAGAATCATTCCTGCTATAACCGCAAGACTAATACGGATTGTATTTTTTAAAGTGATTTTTTTCTCTTCAACAGACGGGCGGCCTGCAATAAAACCGGCTGCAACTGCACCAAGAAGATATCCCGGTAAAAAGCCTCCTGTTGGACCAAGCCATACAGCAATTCCTCCGCTGCCACCTGAATAAACAGGAAGACCAATCAGGCCTGCAAGAAGGAATAAAGCAGTTGGAATACCGGCCCAGACACCTCCCAGAAGCACAGCACATAAAATGCAAAGCATATTCTGCAAAACAACAGGAATAACTCCAAGAGGAATTTTTATAAGACAGCCTACACAAATAATTGCAGCAAACAAGGCGATAAAAGAGGTTCTAAGTATTGATTTTTTCATAAGAGGAGTATAGCAAGAGCGGGAGAAAATGTAAACCACAAAAGTGTTACAAGGTTTACATTTCCTTTTCGTCGGCGGCTTCCTGCTGGTCTTGTTTTATCTGGTTGATTTTTTTTATGCCAGAAATTACAAACCAGATGCACATGCCGCCAAAGAGTGTATAAATTACGATAGTAAAGATTGCCATATAATTTCCTCAAAAACTATTTCATTTCTTTTAAAATAGCTTTTCGCTTATACATATTTTCATCGGCCTGCTTAAATACAGATGCAAAAGTTGCACCGGCATTCTGCTTATAAGCCGAAAGTCCAACAGAAACAACAACTTTATTTGTTCGGGTGTTTTCTTCAATCTGGCTGTTAAAATCAGAAATCAAAGCACGTCGTTCTTCAAAATCGGAACCTTCCAGAATAGCAACAAACTCATCTCCACCAATTCTGAAAACAGGACTGTGTTTTAAAATATTACAGATAAGGTTACAGGCTCCAATAATATGCTGGTCTCCAACATCGTGACCAAAATTATCATTTACTTCCTTAAGGCCGTTTACATCAAAAACAGCAATTGCAAATTCCTTGATTGTATTATCTGCAATTTTCTGTTCATACTGCTTGCGGATATCAATATAGGCACGTTTACTTTTTACACCGGTAAGCGGATCTGTATAAGCAAGAGTTCTTGTTGCACCAAGCTCTTCAATCTGCATTGCTTCACGACCCAAAGATTCTTTAAGGGCACTGATATTTTCGGCACGTTCATCTTCGACTACAAAGGTATGAAGAACACAGCAGCCTATTAAGTATCCGATTGAATAAAGCGGAAGAAGAGTGAAGAAAAGCTGAGCTGCAATTGCACAAATCATTGCAATGCCAAAGAAAGAAACTGTAAGATGTCTTCGTTTTTTGGAACCTTCAGATTTTGCAGCAATTACAAAAGAATAAATAGAGGCGTTAAGCAAAATGAAAATCTGGAAAATAAACAGTGCGTATCTTACAACATCAGGATGATACTCGCCGGCTTCATCAATATGAAAAACAATTGGAGCAAAAATATTAGCTAATACAGTTCCGGCTTGAAGCATAAAGAAGAGCCTTCCAATGTAATTGATTGCAGTACAGAAAACAGTTTTTTCTTCAAGATAATGTACTACAAATGATGTCCAGAAAAAAACAGCAAGACCCATTATGAAGAAATAAGCAGTTGTATCTATAAAAAGAAGTGTTGAAAGATGATGACTGTGAAAAAAGCCCCAGAGGGCATCGGTTATATGATATAAAATTACTGAAAATAAAAATACACGATAATGTTTTACAGCCGGAAAAGAGTTGCCTACTCGTCGATGAAAGACATCATAATTAACAATGAGATGAATAATAACAGCCAGCAGCCCGAATGCTGAATAAGTCAATTTCCTGCTCCTTCCGTAAAAATAATTATATCACATATTTCTTATTTCTGCCAATTCGAAGGGAAAAAAGAATTTGACGGTAAATCAAACCTGTGTTATTCTTATAGATAACAGTTGTTAAAAAACAATCGTAGTACAAATCTTAGGAAGTAAAGCCATGAAGTTTTTTGATACTCATGCCCACATCGGGCTTATATACGATGACCCTATTGAACAATTACGCGTTATACAAAAAGCCAAGCAGGCCGGTGTACAGCGCATTGTTAGCATTAATAACAGCCTTATGGATTTTCCAAAGGTATATAATTCTCTTAAATCTGTGCAGGGACTCTACCATGCAGTAGGTGTTGCTCCGTCTGAAGTAACAAATCCTGGTCCGGATTACGCTGCTACAATTGAAAAATATCTTGAATTGCCAAATGTTGTAGCTGTTGGTGAAACAGGACTTGATTACTACAAGCAGTTTGGCGACAAACGTTCCCAGATTGAGCTTTTTATTACTCAGCTTGAAATTGCACAGAAGCATAATCTGCCTGTAATTATTCATAACCGCGATGCAGGCCGTGATGTTTATGATGTTTTAACAGAACGTCTGCCAGATTCCGGTGCTATTTTGCATTGTTATTCCGAAGATGCTGAATATGCACAGAAATGTCTGGACAAAAATATCTGGTTCAGCTTTGCAGGAAACCTTACCTACCGCAATGCCCGTAACCTTCACGAAACAGTAATGAATATTCCGGTAGACCGCATTCTTATTGAAACAGAAAGTCCTTTTATGATTCCTGCAGAATATCGCGAAAAAAAGCGAACAATGCCGGCATATCTTCCTTCTACAGCAAATTTCCTGGCCGAAATGCTGGATATGGATCTTGAAGAACTTAGTGAACAGCTCTGGAAGAACAGCTGCAAGGCATTTAAGCTTCCCGTGGACTAAATGGCCGAGCTCTATCACCCGGTTTCAATCGGAAACATCAACCTAAAAGGTAATCTCTTTCTTGCCCCCGTTGCAGGCTACAGCGATTCTGCTTTTCGTTCTGTCTGCATAGAAAACGGGGCCTGTTTTACTTATACCGAAATGGTAAGTGCCGAAGCTCTGGTACGCAAAAACCTCAAAACCGAAATTTTAATGCGCCGCGCCTGTAACGAGTCTGCCTATGCCGTTCAGATTTTTGGCGGAGAGCCCCAAATTATGGCCCAGGCCGCCCAGATTGTCCTGGAAAAGACTCATTGTGAATGCATAGACATAAATTGCGGTTGCCCGGTGCCTAAAATTGTAAAAACAGGGGCGGGAAGCGCACTTACAAGAGACCCGGACAGGCTTTTTAAAGTAGTAGAGACTGTGGTTGGGGCAGTGAGACGTGCGGTCCCTGAGCCTGTCGAAGGGCCGTCAAAAGGTCCAATCCCCGTAACAGTAAAAATACGTTCCGGTTGGGAACAAAAGCAGATAACCTGGCGTGAGGCTGCACAGGCCGCTTTAGATGCAGGTGCTTCTGCCATTACAATTCACCCGCGTACAAAGGCTCAGGGCTATGAAGGTCATTCAGACTGGTCCATTATGGCCGAACTTGTCCAGATGGTTGCTGGACGGGTGCCTGTATTTGGCAGCGGAGACCTTTTTAAGCCCGAAGACGCCCGCAAAATGCTCGAAGAAACCGGTGTAGACGCCGTTATGTTTGCCCGCGGCGCCATGGGAAACCCTTTTATCTTCCGCGACACGACCTCTCTGCTTACAACAGGAACATACGAACCAGTTCCAGCCCAAATACGAATTCAAACAGGTTTTGCCGAACTTGAACGCCTTGCCGCCAAAACTTCCGAACAGCATGCCTGCCTCGAAATGCGCAAACGCTTCCACGCCTACTCAAAAGGAATCCCAAACGGAGGACCTCTGCGTAAAGCAATTGTTCAGGCTGCGACAATACAGGATTATCATGACATATTTGACGGTCTCTTCTAAAAAGGAATAGTCAGGTTGTTCTATTTCATAATCCGTGTTATAATTAGCTAATTGTGAGTTTTATACAGACAATTTCCGATTTTCTGGAATCCATTTTTAAACGTTCCTCACCCGAAGTTCAAAAAAAGCAGCAGTTAAAAAAACTTGATGCCGAATTACGCGAATTTCAGCCTGTTATTTACAAAAACGGAAATCTTCAGCCTAATTTTGCAGAGGCAATTTACAGTCTTTATAAAAACACAAAGGTTCTTGATGATCTTTTTAGTGTTACAGTAAGTTCAAGTGATATTCCACGACAGCACAGGTTTGAAGCACAGCTTATTCTTACAGGTTATTCAAACGAATACCGGGGAATTATAGAAAGCCTTTCTTTTGATTACCGTAAAGAAGAGGTTATGAACGAGCTGCAGAATCAGGACAGAATATTTATTCATCAGCGTACACAATGCGAAAAGGTTATAAAAGAGCTTAATTCAGAAAATTTCCGTCGGGTAGATAAGGATATTCTTTCGTTACGCCAGCTTGTTGACTTTTGTCATATCATGTTTGTGCCAATTCTTCAGATTTTTGATCTTAATTTTAAGCCGGCAGATTTTTCTTACACACCATCCTATACAGAAATCCCAATTTCAAAGGCTGTAAACCTTCTTGAAGATCTTTACTATCAGATTTCTGGAATGAAAATCACAACTTCTACAGCCGACCAGGTTATTGCAATTGCCCAGCTTAAAAAAGGAACAGTTCTTTCGAATGCCGAAAGCGATATTTATCTTTCTTCGCTTAAAAAAATAAATTATGTAATTACAAAGGTGCTTCCTGTTGAACGTCTTAAGGCTCTTGTACGCATGGCAAAGCAGGATGTTATTTACGAACCAAATGTTGCACAGTATTCTGGTTCTCCGCGACAGGAATTTGCTACAATTTTCCAGGAAAAGTTTGATGCTGATGAACAGAGAATAAAATCTGAGCTTCAGGATGAGCAGATTACAAGTGAAGTTTCGGCTCTTTTCAAAAATCAGGCACTCGATACTTTGTTCGGTTACAATCAGGAATCAAATATCATGCTTCAGCCGACAATTTCGCTTCAGTTCCAGTGGATTTTACCTATGCGAATCCTTAAAACCTTCCTGCGCCTTTATCTTACAGAAGGAATTAAGGGGCTTTTGAATGACCTTGTAATTGAAGGTTTCTTTAATAATCCGGCTTATAAATCTGATTTTTCTACAACAGTATATGCTGCTATAAATGCTGCTTCGGCTTTACAGGAATTTGAAGATTCTTTTGGAAACGATCAGCGTAACAGTATTGCGGTAATGCAAAGTTATGTTAAAGACAGCCATAAAGACAAAGATTTCTTCAGAAAGCTTGAAAAAATGGTTGTTACAACAAATAATGAAGCCCACGAGCTTTTGCAAAAAACTGTTTCTACCCTGCATGCACTTTATAAATATCTTGCAGAGCTTCTTGCCGACTCTAAAAAGCCTTCGAGCGAAATTATTTCTAACGTAAAAGTACTCATGATTTCTTCCAGAAATAAAGAAAATACAAATAATCTTGAAATTCAGCATCCTGACTGGAAAATATTTTTTGAAATTATGAAAAACTATGTTATTATTAATAGTGGAGATGTTCAGTAAATGGATTTTGAGACAATTGTAAACAATATAAATTCTCAGAATGACAAACAAGCTCGTAAACCTTTTGATCTGGCAAAAGACAAAGAAATTCTTGAGCAGTCAACCTATTATGAAAAACGCATTTACGATCTTGAACAGCTTCTTGATATTGCAAAATCCTTCTGTTCTACTCTTGATTTCAGCAACCTTCTTGAATCTATTGTTTATATTTGTATGGCACAGATGCATGTTCTTGGTGCCGAAATTTTTGTTCGTGACCCAATTTCGAACGATGTTTTTAATCTTGAAACTTCAAAATCTGACAATAAAGAAAAAAAGCTTTCTATTCCTGTAAATTCTCCTGTTGCTACTAAGCTTCTTACAATGAATAAGCCGGTAACCATTGCTTATCTTAAAGAATTTATTGGAGACGACCAGGATCTTAGAACACTTGAAAGCCTTTCGCCAACACTTATAGTACCTCTTGTAGAAAAAACAAATCATCTTAGTGGTATTCTTATTCTGCAGGAACGAATTGCCATAGAAGAAGAAACAACTTACACAGAATATGAACAGAATATGATTATGTCTATTGCATCATTGGCTACTGTTGCAATAAACAACGCTTCGCTCATGGAAATGTCTTCTACAGATATGATGACTCACCTGCGCTTAAAGTACTTCTTCTTTAATCAGCTTACAGAAGCAATAGATAAAGCCTTTGAACAGGAAGAAAACATTGCCGTTCTTATGTTCGATATTGATTTCTTTAAAAAGTTCAACGACACCTATGGTCACGAATGCGGAGACTTTGTTCTTATTACTGTTGCAAATATCATTAAATCAAGCTTGCGCGAAAGTGATATTGCAAGCCGTTATGGTGGAGAAGAATTTACTGTTCTTTTAAGAAAGGGCAATAAAGATGAAGCAATGAAGGTTGCAGAAAGAATCCGCCAGAAAATAGAAGATTATGATTTTGTTTATAATGATCAGCATCTTCATGTAACAGTTTCGGGTGGTGTTTCGATATTTGATAAAAATACAAATCCGGTTGAACTTCCAAATCTTTTTGTAAATCAGGCAGATTCTGGCTTGTATATGTCAAAGAACAACGGCCGAAACCAGGTTACTTTCTTTGATCCTGCTGTTCACAAGCTTAAAGACGATAACGAATAATGAATAATCCACCATTTTTCCGCCGCCCTTTTAAATATGCATATTTTCATGCTACTTTTTGTTTAATTCTCATAAACGCAATAGTATATCTTTTGTGCAATTTTATGCCGAATTTAATGTACTATTTGTCGATGAACGTTGTTTATATAGTAAGAGATAAGATGCTCTGGCAGTTTGTAACATATATGTTTGTGCATGCAAATATAAGGCACCTTTTGTTGAACATGCTGGGACTCTTTTTCTTTGGAGTAGGCGTTGAAAGAGCTATAGGCTCAAAGGAATTTCTGGTGTTTTATTTTACAACAGGTATTCTTAGTGCTGTTCTTTCATTTACCCTTTATTATTTTACCGGCAGCTACATGGTCTTTTTATTGGGCGCAAGTGGTGCCGTTTATGCAGTACTGTTTGCGTATGCTGTGTGTTATCCACGGTCGATAATCTATTTATGGTGGGTAATTCCAATACCTGCGCCAATAGTAGTACTGATTTTTGGAATTATTGAAGTAGTAAACGGCTTTTTCAGTTCATCGAACGTTGCACATTTTACGCATTTGTTCGGATTTTTGATAGCCTTTTTCTACTTTTTAATAAGAATGGGAGTGAATCCGTTTAAAATATGGAAAAACACTTACAAAGAATAAAAATTTTCATAGTTTTCACTCTGATTTTTGCCGGAGGCGTGCTTTTTGCGCAAACTCCGTCTATTATAAGGCATATAAGGTTTCCTATCTGGGCCGAAGTAGATGCTTACCCGGGAACAGAAGCTGCTGCTACCGATGTAGATGCCGAAGAATTCAGCTATCCGATTGCCAGAATAAAAGAAACTGTTCCTTTTTTAATTGAAGGACTTGTTTATGGCTGGAAGTTTACTTATGTTCCATCTGATAAAACTCGTGGCGTAGAAGAATATTTTGAAATTGAACCTATTCAAACGCTTGCCGAAGGCCAGAAAAATGACGGTGGAACAATAGAATATTCTTCTGTTTGGATTGAAAATAACCGTTTTAACTGCTGGGTAGACTTTACTCGTACAGATTATCAGGTGCAGTTATACAATCTTTGGGCTTCTATACAAAATCCTACAATTCAGGGTCGTGGTTATGGCGACTTAAGCAAGGGTTTTGAAGGAATTAAAGAAGCCGCTCAGGATGCTTTAAAAAACGCGGTGCGTGATTACTATAGAAATCTTATAAAAAACAAACCAAAGGAAATTACAGGCTCCGTGCTGCTCCGAAAAACGCCACTTTTAGGAATTGATTCAGGACGATACGTAATAAATCTTGATTTTTTTCTAGAATGGGGTACAATAGAAGAGTACACGCAGTTCTGAAAATAGCAGGAGGCTAATATGAAGAAGATATTTACAATCGCAGCAGCTTTGATGCTTGGTGCATGTCTGTTCGCACAGGGAATCACAGGAAGAGGTTCTAACGAAGATTATGGCGATGCAGAAAACTTTGAAGCAAATAAGACAAAAACAGAAATTATCATACCAAAGGATTTTCATTCAACAGATACTACTGCAAGCATAAAGATTGAATATTCACCAATGTATGATGAAGTTCGTATTTATTATGAATGTATGTACGTTACTTATGATCGTGGTGAAGCTATGAATGCTGTTCTTGAATGTCTTAATGACTTCCGTATTGAGCACAAGTACAATCTTTACCGCTACCTTAAAGATGACAAGGAAAAGTTCTTTAAGGACGACAAAGGCCGCCGCAAGGCACAGTACAGTTCATATGTAAAATTTTACCGCTAATACTTCTTATTTTCTTTAAAATATAGTAAAATGAAAGCCGGTGTGAAAGTTTCATGCCGGCTTTATTTTTTTAAAGATTCCCGGGTCAAGCCCGGGAATGACATGACTGGGGTCCCTGAGGCTCTCGAAGGGCCGAAACCCCTGTGTCATTGTCGGGCTTGACCCGACAATCTTTGTAGGAAAAAACATATGGACATTAAAAACATCATTAAAAACCTGCATCCGCTCGAAATTAAGGTTTTGTTAAAGTATTCGGGACAGGATGAACTTACTTCAGAAAAACTTCAGAAGGAGCTTGACTACAAGGAAGGTCATGCAAACCAGGCCTTTTCTTGGCTCAGTGGCAAGGAATTGCTTAAAGAAATCCGCCGTACTCCACATACATATTTTGAAATTACAGATTATGGCCGCGCAATGGCTAAAACAGGCACTGTAGAAGAGCGCATGGTAAACTTTTTGAAAAACGACGGCGCTCACACAATGCCTGAAATTGCTGCAGGCATTGGCCTTGAACAGAAGGACGTTGGTTCTGCCTTTGGTCCGCTTGTAAAAGAAGGCGTTCTTAAGATGAATGCAGAAAAGAAGGTTGAATATACCGGTGCTGCATTGCCTGAACGTATTACTTTGACTTCTGGTCTTATTAAAAAGGCCTGCGACGCTGCAGACGGTCTTTTGAACAAGGACGATTTGACCGGCGCCGAAATTGAAGCAATGAACGGTCTTGCTAAAAAGCGTGGTGCCGCAGATGCTCCATTCAAGATGATTGAACGCGAAACTGTATTCTATAAGCTTCAGAGTGGTTTTGAAGCCGTACGCGACGCTCTTAAGAGTGCCGGTGTTACAGGTAACGAAATTGGTGAAATTACTCCAAAAATGCTTGCAACTGGCGAATGGAAAAACGGAACCTTCCGCGGTTACAATATTGCTGTTCCTCCAGCCCGTATTATTCCTGGACGCACAAACCCTTATGTTCAGTTCCTCGAAAGTGTAAAAGACAAGCTTTGTTCTCTTGGTTTCCAGGAGTTTGACGGTCCGCTTGTAGAAACTGAATTCTGGAACGGTGACGCTTTGTTCATGCCACAGTTCCACGCTGCACGCGATATTCACGATGTATACCGCATTAAAAATCCTACTCATGCAAAATTTATTGAAGAACCATATTTGAGCAACGTAAAGGCTGCCCACGAAACTGGTGGAAACACTGGTAGCCGTGGATGGAACTATACTTTTGATAACGAGTTTACACGCCGCCTTATTTTGCGCTCACAGGGAACTGTACTTTCTGCACATCAGCTGCACAAGGCCGAAGTTCCTGGTAAATACTTTGGTATTGCCCGCTGTTTCCGCTACGACAAGGTAGATGCTACTCACTTGAGCGACTTCTATCAGACAGAAGGTATTATTGCCGGAAATGACGTAACACTCCGCGACCTTTTGGGTATGCTCAAGATGTTCGCAACAGAAATTGCCGGAGCAGAAGAAGTAAAGTATGTTCCAGGTTACTTCCCGTTCACAGAACCTTCAATCGAAGTTCATATCAAGCACCCTGTTTTGGGCTGGTTCGAACTTGGTGGTTCAGGTATTTTCCGTCCGGAAGTTACCCGCGCTATGGGTCTTGATTGTCCTGTTCTTGCCTGGGGAATTGGTATAGACCGAATGGCCTTGATGGCACTTGGCTTGAATGACCTGAGAGAGCTTTTTTGTGAGGATATAGAAAGAGTAAGACTTAGAAAGGCTAAGTTTTAGAATAGATTCCCGGGTCAAGCCCGGGAATGACAAAAGGTGTCATTGTCGGGCTTGACCCGACAATCTCTTTTTAACAGGGGTTTGTCTATGGAAAAATTCATTGTCGGCCTGGACCAGGGCACCACTTCTTCACGTGCTGTTGTTTTTAACAAAAAGGTAGAAAAAATTGCTACTGCACAGCGCGAATTTCAGCAGTATTTTCCAAAGCCGGGCTGGGTAGAACATAATCCCGAAGATATATTTATAAGTCAGCTTTCGGTAATGAAAGAAGCAGTAATGAAGGCTGACCTTTCTCCTGAACAAATTGAAGCCGTTGGAATTACAAACCAGCGCGAAACCGTAATTATCTGGGACAAAAATACCGGAAAACCTGTTTACAACGCAATTGTATGGCAGTGCCGCCGTACCGCAGACATTGCCGACAAACTTATTGCAGAAGGAAAAGGCGAAATGATCCGCCAGAAGACAGGTCTTATCCCTGATGCATACTTTAGCGGTACAAAAATTAAATGGATACTTGATAATGTTCCCGGAGTCCGAGCCCGTGCAGAGAAGGGCGAACTTCTTGCAGGAACCGTAGATACCTGGCTTACCTGGAGACTTAGCGGCCGTAAAGCGCATGTAACAGATTACACAAACGCCTGCCGCACCATGCTTTATAATATTCATACTCTGGAATGGGACCAGGAGCTTTTGGATTTGCTGGATATTCCGCGCAGTCTTTTGCCGGAGGTAAAGGATTCTTCCTGTATTTATGCCATGACCGACAAATCTATCTGTGGTTTTGAAGCACCAATTGCTTCAATGATAGGCGACCAGCAGGCAGCACTTTTTGGCCAGGCCTGTGTAAACAAGGGAGATGTAAAATCAACCTACGGAACCGGCTGCTTTATGCTCATGAATACAGGCGACACCCCTGTTGAATCTAAACACAAGCTGCTTACAACAATTGCAATAGGCCTTAACGGCAAGGTAGAATATGCCCTTGAAGGAAGCGTCTTTATTGGAGGCGCCCTTATTAAATGGCTGCGGGACCAGCTTGGCATAATCAATACTGCAAATGACGTAAATGTTCTGGCCGCAACTGTTCCGGACTCAAACGGAGTTATAATTGTGCCAGCCTTTACCGGGCTTGGCGCTCCTTACTGGGATTCATACGCTCGTGGAACAATTGTTGGTCTTACACGCGGTGCAAATAAAGCTCACATCTGTCGTGCCGCTTTGGAAGCAATTGCGTTCCAGGTAAAAGATGAGCTTGACTGTATGAAAGAAGATTCGGGCATAGAAATTGCAAGCCTTAAAGTAGACGGAGGAGCCTGTGTAAGCGACTTAATGATGCAGTTCCAGGCAGATATTTTAAACACCGCCGTTTACCGCCCTGAAAATACAGAAACAACTGTAACAGGTGCCGCCTTACTTGCAGGTCTTGCCACCGGCTACTGGAAAAGCCGCGACGAGCTCAAAAAAATCTGGAAAATCAACGCAATTTTTGAGCCGAATATGGACCAGGAAACACGTACTGCCCGCTATGACCAGTGGATAAATGCTGTAAAAAGAACAATGTCAAAAGGAGACTAAAAAATGAAAAAGCTTTTAAAAACTGTTTTTTTATTGACTTTATTAACACTGATAATGTCTTGTGCATCTAAAGCTAAAACAGAAAAAGTTCAGGCTGCTCCTGTAGAACCAGAATATAATGAAGACAGCGGCACAGATATGGATAAGAACTGGGCATTGTATTATTCAACCGGTGATGAAGAATATCTTGAAAATGTAATTGCATATGCTGATACACAAGATTTGCTGCTCAAAAAGGTAAATGAAAATTACCAGCAATTGTCTCAAGATTCTAAATTTGTAGAAGCCTTTATTAATATGGGAGCTGAACAAAAAGACGGATATTTTGAAAGTTCTTATGATTTAGAGTTATTTGTATTTTACATGCTGAGGATGGACAAATACAAAGCAGATGTACAATATATTTATTCTTTTTTTCCACAAGATTTGTTTGTTCGTGGAGTAATGAAATCTACAGCTTTCTGGTCATTGATATCTAATGCTCAGCAATACGAAGATATAAACATTGCTATACAAAAGCATATACCGTATCTTAATCAAAAATGTCAAATGAATTTTTATTCTTTTCTACAGCTGAAAGAATATATAGGGTTTATAAAATCTGATAATGGTATAGGTGTTTTTCAAAATGGTAAACTATATATTTCCATTGCTCTTGTAAATGATATAAATCAAGCGTTTGATGCCTGGTGTTCTGTACCAGAAAATGAGAATCCTAAAATCAGAAACACCATAAAAGTTAATTCAGAAAATAATTCAATAGCTCCATTTCTTGTGTTCTATTGCAACGATTGGGAAGACTTCCCTGTTTATTTTGATGTAGAACTAATGAACCCGGATGGAAGTGTTTCGCCTGAAAAAGGAAAGAAATTACCGCTTATAGAAGAAAACCAGAATCTCCAGAATTTATTATATGCAGCATCACAAAGCTATTGCTGGACCTTCGATAAAGGCGATAAGAATGGGAATTATATTATTCGTATAACAATTCATACTACAACAAGAGTTATTGCTGTTTTTGAGATGGATTTTGTTATAGATTTATAATCAAAAGCTTTTACTTCACCAACCCATCAATTGCAGGTGCAACGGCCTTGCGGACTTCGGAAAGGTCTTTTGACTCAAGAACTGCAATTCTGAAAATTGAAGATTCAACAAGAATATAAATTAACTCTACTACTGAATGAACATTCAGATTTGGTTTGAATTCGCCGCTGTCTACGCCGCGGATAATTACTGTGCTTAAAAGGTGGCGCAGACGGATTATTCTTCGGTGGATTTTTTTCTGGGGGTTTTCGTTGGCTTTTTTTAGCTGCAACAGGTATGAATGAAGAACATTGAAAAGCTTAAGGTTCTGTTCGCAGTAATCAATTATAAGATTTACCATTTTAGAAAGGGCATCGTGGGCGCTTAAGGTTTCGTCTTCGATTATGGCTTTTAGATCCAGTTCCATGGCAATAAGAATCTGCTTAAGACTGCCTACGAAAATTTCTTTTTTGTTGTCAAAATAAATGTAAAGGGTTGTTCGAGTAATTCCACAGCTGTCTGCAATTTTCTGGAAGGTTGTGTCTTCGAATCCTTCGGTTGCAAAAACATCGAGTGAGCGTTCAAGAATGTCGTGACGTCTTTTGTCATGTTCTACTACTATTGCCATTTTTTAACTCCTGCGTCATTGCCACGTCGCTATGCTCCTCGCAATGACGTTACCTTTTGTATATATAAAACCTTGTATCAAGGTTTCCGGCTTTTAATGCTTTAATGCTTCCGGTTTTATGGCCAAAATTTTCCATAAAGCTTTCGTGGGAAGTTATAATTCCTAAATCCCAGCCAGGAAAATCTGTCCAAAGGGAATCCATTTTTTTATAAAGCTCGGCGGCCTGTTCTTCGTCTCCAAGGCGTTCACCGTATGGAGGATTGCAAAGTAATAGGCCGTTTTCGTAAGGTGCTTCAAGGTCTGCAAAATCGCTCTGAATAAAATCTGGGCGAGGAATGTGGGCACTTATTCCAATAGATTTAAGCGCTCGTCCTGCCATTACACAGGCATATTCTGCATTCTTTTTTGAGCGGTCAACTGCTGCTGCATCAATATCGCTGCCTGTTATGCGCACTTCTACATCTGTTCTAATCTGTTGTGCTTCCTGTTCACGAATCTTTTCTGCACGAGCAGCATTATAAAACGGAAGATTTTCTATTGCAAAGCGTCTGCCAAAGCCTGGAGCTACATTAAACGCATAAAGAGTTGCTTCAATTGCAATTGTACCGGAACCGCAGAAAGGGTCGTGTAAAGGAGTTTTGCGTCTCCACATCATTTCCTGGAGAAGGGTAGCGGCAAGAGTTTCGCGTAATGGAGCAATGCCGCCGTCTGTACGGTAGCCTCGTTTATGGAGAGGTAAGCCTGAAAGGTCAAGTAAAATTAAAGCAGTATTTTCGTCAATGTAAACACGAATATCGCTTTGTTCTCCTGTTTCGGGCATGCTGCTCATATGCCACACGTCGCCGCACTTAGAATAAATTGCTTTATGAACCATTCCCTGAATTGAGTGTTCAGAATTCAGCTTAGATTTATAGGTGCGAACCTTATCTACAACAACGCGGGTGTCTTTATTTAAGTAGTCCTGCCAGGGAACACTATATGCGCCGTCGTAAAGTTCATCAAAATTGTAAGCGTTGTATTTTGCAAGCTGAAGATAAACCCTGTCGGCAGTGCGAAGGCACAGGTTAGCACGGAAAAGAGCATCATCATCGCCAAAAAAACTAACCCGACCCGGAGCATTAGATTCCAGCTTATAACCGAGGTGTTTAATTTCATTGCCAAGGATTTTTTCTGCTCCTACGGCACAAAGGGCAACAAGTGTGTTCATTATTAGTTTTCGTTATTACTATTTAAAGAATAATCATAGCCGTCTGTAGTACCAAATTTCTGTTTAAGATCAAGATAGTCCAGAGTGTCTCCGCTGGAATTTTTAACAGTAACGGGTGCTATGTTTGTCCATCTGATTTCTTTGATTTCTGCAGAAGAAGAATTTTCTATAGCACGTTGTCCGACAATACCAAGAAGCTGAACCTGTTTTCCAAAATAGTATTCAGGCAGTAAAGATTTTAAATCAACAGAATTTGCTATATCTGAAATTTCAAAAACCTGAATTCTGTCGCCTGCAGCAAAAACAAGAGCAGGTTTGTATTGGCTGATGTCTTCGATAACAGAATTATCAGGGGCTGTGAAAGCAGAAACTTCTGTTAATGTAAAATTATCAAAGACATAATGAAAACTTGAAGTGTCATATTTAAGCTGGTCGGCAGAGTCTGCGCCTCCACTTGTGAGCTTCTTTTTATCTGACCATTCTGTTCTGTTTCTGGTGCCGTCATCATTTGTGAAAATCAAATAATAGCGGTAGTATTTATTGGTAAGAACTTTTTCATCTTCATAAATAAAGGTTTGATTATTAGTATCTTCAATGTTTTTTGGGAAAATAATAGCAACTCTTTCAATTTCCTGTTCAGAAGAATCGACATTCTGGCGAAAAATAGTAATTGTTTTTGTATTTGAATTAATAAATCGTCCACGAATCTGGAATGTGTTACTCTTGGGTTCAACATCAGGGCGGTCAAGATATTTATTATCTTTTACTTCCCATTTACACCCAAAGAGCATAAGAACTGATAAAAATGCACAAATAAAAAGAGATATTTCTGTTTTTTTCATAAGACACCTCAGAAAATAGTTATCTTTTTTTATTATCGGCAGAATTTGTGTTTTTCTTTGCTAGAAAATACGAAACTACGGCTAAAATAATTCCGCCAAGAATCATGAGGAAACAAAGAATCTGTCCTGTAGAAAAATTAGTTAGAGAGGTATTTTCGTAAATATTTGCTGCTTTGTCGCCAAGTACAAAACCAATTTCTTCATCTGGTTCACGGAAGTATTCAATAAAGAAACGGAAGAATCCATAACCGGCTGTGTAAATTGCACCAAGCATGCCGTCAAACTTTTTATGCTTTCGGCAAAGCCAGATTATTGTCCACAAAACAATTCCTTCAAAAAAGGCTTCGTAAAGTTGGCTCGGATGGCGCGGAAGGTTTACAAGACGCATAGAAGAAATATCCATGCCAATTTTAGCAGCAATATCCTGAACCCACTGCAGAGAAGAAGAAAAAGGTTCTGCTGCAGGAAAAACCATTCCCCAAGGTACAGTTGTTATGCGTCCATAAAGCTCTCCGTTCAAAAAGTTACCTATTCTTCCAAAGGTAAAACCAAGTGGAATACAGCAAACCATTGCGTCAATCCATTTGAGGACAGGCTGTTTATGGCGTTTACACCATATAATCATGCCCAAAAGGCCACCTATAAAGCCTCCGTGATAGGACATGCCTGCAAAACCAGTATAATTACCGCTTCCGTCAAAAGGCCAGAAAATAAGCCAGGGCTTATGCCAGTAAAGGCCTGTTCTGTCATATATGAGGGTTGAACCTATTCTGGCGCCCAGGAGCAGGAAGAGAATGCCGGTTCCCAGAAAACCAAAAAGATCATCTTCTGTAATTTTATAGCTTTTTCCATCTGTTGTCTGGCCGTCGAGCATGCCCTGATTTGAAATTTTCCTAAGCAGCAGGTAGGCTGTACCAAAGGCAAAAACATACATGAGTCCGTACCAGCGCAAAAGACCAAGAAATTTTACGCCCGGAAAAATCTGCGGATGAATCCAGGATGGGAAGTTGATATATAAAAACATTTTGACCTCTTATAAAAGTGGATTGCTTCGTCGCTGCGCTCCTCGCAATGACAAAGGGCCGTCATTGCGAGCCCGAAGGGCGAAGCAATCTAAATCTTAAATCCCTGTTGTACAGCTTTTACAAGCTTACTTTTTAACAGTTGATTTTCCTTCTTTAACTGAATTAAATCGAACTGCTGGGTTTTTATCATTTCGGCAAGCTCGCCTATTGTAAGTTCACCGCCGCCTACAAGGTCTTCAATTCCAGAAAGCTTAAAGTCGTAGTCGCTGTTTGCTTCTTCTTCTGCACTAATGAAGGTGTCGGAATTAAAGTTTTCAGGGTCAAAGTCTCCGTCAAAGTAGCGTGGAGGTGTTTCAATTACCTTATCTGCAATGCGGTAAATTGCCTGACCAAGTACAGACTGTGGCTTATAAACAACAAGAGGCAGCTGCGAAGAAAGAGCCTTGTCCTGAAGCATATCGCGGTACATGATTCCAAGGAAATCAATATCAAGACCAAGGTACTGATTACAACTTGTTTTAATTCTCTGTGCCTTGTTTGCGTCTGCAGGATTTTCAATCATGTTCATTACAAGGCGTGGGCGGAACTGCTGCATACGGCTTATAAAAAGTTGTGTAGTTTCCGGATCTGCTTTACCAAGGGCCTGAACAAGCTGTGGTATATAAAGCTTTTGCATGCTGGCCGAATCTTTTTTAAGGTTATCTAGCAGCTCGCGTCCAGGAGTGTTCTTTTTAAAGGTGGTATAAAGCAAACGGAAAACAGCGTTCTTTAAGAAAAGGTATCCGTTGAGTGTAGCAGTAACGGCTGGCGCAGAAACAACAATTCCCTGTGGTGAAAGAAGGAACATATCAAGAATAAACTGATGTGTTCCGGCTCCAAGGTCAAGAATCAGGTAATCGGTATCTATGTTTTTTAAGTTACGGATAAGCTTGATTTTCTGAGTATGCTTGAGCGAAGTCAAATCAGGAATCTGGCTGTCTCCGGCAACAAAACTTACATTCTGATAGTCTGTTGGCTGGATAATATCCTTAAACATAGTTTTTTCTGTAAACCATGAACCAAGACTTGCTGCTCCCGGATGCTGTCCAATTACAAGATGAAGGTTAGACGCACCAAGGTCAAGGTCTACAAGAACGACCCTTTTTCCTTGTTGCCCCAGAGCAATAGCTAAATTGGCAGAAAGAAGGCTTTTTCCAACACCGCCCTTTCCACTTGCGATAGGTATAATCTGTGCCATACATATATTATAACATATAATTCCATTCTTGTACAAAGTGATATTTTATATTATGGTAAAAAACAGGAGATATTATGAAAAGACTATTTAGATTTATTGTCGTACTTGCAGCAATGATTTTTATGTCATGTGCGTCAAAATCGGCAACAAAAATTTCAAAGGGTGATAAGGCTGTTCGTATGAATCCTGATGTTGTTTCGGGAAAACTTACAAACGGAATGTCTTATTATGTTTTTAAGAATAAAACACCAAAGAACCGTATTTCTTTACGCCTTGTTGTAAAAGTTGGTTCTATTGTTGAAGAAGAAAATCAGCTTGGTGTTGCTCACCTTATTGAGCACATGGCTTTTAACGGAACCGAGCATTTTGAAAAAAATTCACTTATTGATTATGCAGAATTAATTGGTATGGATTTTGGTGCAGAAGTAAACGCATATACTTCTTTTGAAGAAACTGTTTATCAGCTTGAAGTTCCTGCAGATGATCCGGCTTTCCTTGAAACAGCTCTGTTGATTTTTAAAGACTGGGCTTCGGCTGTAACATTTGATCAGGAAGAACTTGATAAGGAACGAGGAGTTGTTACAGAAGAATGGAGAGGTCGTCTTGGTTTGAACGGACGCCTTGTAGATACAATTCTTCCTTTTGAGCTTGCAGATTCTGAATATGTTGGACACCTTCCAATTGGAAGCATGGATGTAATTGCAAACATTACACGCGATGAAATAATTGAATTCTATAAAAAATGGTATCGTCCAGAAATTATGTCTGTTATTGTTACAGGTGATATAAATCCTGAAAAGGTTGAAGCACTTGTAAAAGACACAATGAGTGGAATTCCGGCTTCAAGTAAAAAAATTACACCTGTAAGAGGTTATGTTCCACCGCGTACAGAAAAAGATATGATTGTTTTTGCTGATCCGGAAATGACATATACACAGGTTCAGCTTTTTGCAAAGGATGAAAACCACAAACCTCTTACTACAGAAGGTGATTTAAAGAGGTATTATTTATGGCATATTGTAAGCAGTGTTTTGAACATGCGTTTAAATGAAATTACAGCAAATCCACAGTCTCCGTGGCTTGCTGCTAATGCTATAAACTCTACAGAAACAAATACTACAAATTTCAAAGGAGCAATGTTTGTTCCAAAGGATGGTGGTTTCGAAGCTTCTCTCCAGCAGATGCTTGAAGAAATAGACAGACTTCTTCTTTTTGGAGTTACCGAAACTGAATTTAAACGCGAAAAAGATTCAATTCATTCTTCAGAGAAAAACTGGTATGCAAAACGCGACACAATCCGTTCTTCTGAACGAGCCGATTCTCTTGTAAATTATTGTGTTAATGGCGATGTGTTTGTTTCTGATGATGATTACATTCAGATGTCTGAAAGAGTTTTGAAATCAATTAAGATTGAAGATGTAAATAAATATGCTCACGACATTTTTGCAGGCCGTGGAAATATGTGTATGATTTTTACACCTTCATCAGTGGCACCAACACTTCCATCTAAAGAAGAAGTAATTGGATTCTGGGAAAACTATAAGAGTGAATCTCTTGCAGAATATCAAGACAATATTGCAGAAGGTGAACTTATGGCTCGCCCGGAAAAGAGAGCCGATGTAGTTTTTAAAAGAAACATTGAAGGTTTAGGTGTAACAGAATATATCCTTTCAAACGGAATTAGAATTCTTACAGCAAAATCTTCTTCCGAAAAATCTAGAATTAATATGGAAGCTCTTAGTATGGGCGGTGCCTGCCTTGTAAGTGATGAAGAATGGATGTCTTGTTCTCTTTCGCCAACTTATGCTATTTATTCTGGAATTGCCGGACTTGATGTAAATCAGCTTGAAAAATATCTTTCTAATAAAAATCTTGGCCTGAATGTAATTGTCAATGAACATTCAGAAGAAATATATGGAAACACAAGTCCAGAGTCTCTTGAATGTTTGCTTCAGCTTACTGTTTTACTCATGACTGAACCACAATTTACAGATCAGGGCTGGTATTATACTAATATGCTTGTTGAACAGCAGGCAAAAAATTATGGAGTTCAGCCTTCGGATTATTTCTATTCTGAAGTTATGAAATACATTTACAACGATTCAATTCGTTATATTCCAATCACTCCGGAAAAGGCCGCAATGCTTAATCGTGAAGATGCAGAAAGACTTTATAAAGAACGTTTCTGTAATCCTGCCGACTTTACATTCCTTTTCTACGGAGATTTTAACGAAAGAGAACTTGTAGATATGTGTCGTTATTACCTTGGTAACTTGAAGACTGATACAACAGTTAATGAAAAAGAAAAGGTAACATATGAACCATATGTAATTCCTGCTGGTGTTACAACAAAGACTTACAAAAAAGGTCAGGAAAATCAGGGACAGGTAGTTATTACTTTTGGTGGAATATTACCGGAAATGGATGATGCAAAAGAGAACTTCAAAGAAACAGAAATTCTTAACCAGCTTCGTTCTTTGGTAGATATTAAGCTTCGTGAAATTATCCGTGAAGATAAGAGCGGCTCTTATGGTGTAAGTGTTTATAGTGCACTTTATGGAAAAAACAAGCGAACTTATGAATTTACTATTTATTTTGGATGTGAGCCTGCACGCGAAAAAGAACTTGCAAAAGAAGTTATAGCTGTTCTTAATGACTTGAGGGAAAACCTTGTTGACAAGGTATACATTGATAAATTAAAGGAAACTTATCGTCGAAGTCTTGAAACAAACAGACAGGATGCTGACTGGTGTATGAATTTAATTCAGGAAGCAGAAGTATTTAATGTAACTCCTGAAGACCCGGATCCGTTGTTTGAAGAAATTACAAAATCTTTGACAACAGCAGAAAGCATGCGTGAAGCAGCAAGAAAATATCTTGATACAAGTAATTACTTCTGCGGATTCCTTGAACCGGAAAAATAATGGACTTATTAGTACTAGGCACTTTTTCAGTTTTAATAATTTCTCTGCTCGTGGCTATTCTTGCTATTAATTCATACAAGAAGGTTACCGAGCAGCGAAAGAAAAAAGCTTCAAACATGCAGCCGGTAAAATGCCCTGTATGTCAGTCAGAACTTTTTGTGGGGGAGCAGCTTATTTCAAAGGTGTATCGCCCCATGAAAGTTCCTGACCAGCTTATGACAATTCAGGGTTGTCCGCACTGTTACCCTAAATGTGAACCTGGGGTAGCACGCGTTTGCCCTGTATGTCATAAAGCAATTGCACCGGACCAGGCTCTTACAGCAAGACTTTTCAACAAAGCTGTTGGTAAGAAGCATGTGCATATTATAGGGTGCAGCAATTGCCATAAGCCACGGGCTGATTAAAAGAAGTTTTTGTCATTGTCGGGCTTGACCCGACAACCTCTACTTATTAAAATTATACTATGAATATAATTGTTGTTGGCAGTGGTGGTCGTGAGCACACCATTTGCTGGAAGCTTGCTCAGAGTTCTTTGGTTGATAAAATTGTTGTTGTACCTGGAAACGGTGGAACTGCAAAAGAATCAAAATGCATTAATGTAAATCCTAAAGATTGTGATTATATAGCCGAGGGTGAAAATCCTTGTGTTGCAATTGCTAAACACGAAAATTGCCGCATGGCAGTAATTGGACCGGAAGATCCTCTTGCCGAAGGAATTGCAGATGATTTCTGGAAGGCAGACATTCCTTGTGTTGGTCCAAAAAAAGCAGGCGCTCAGCTTGAAGCAAGTAAAGACCTTTCTAAAGCTTTCATGAAAAAATATGGTGTTGCATGCCCTGGCAGCGAAACCTTTGTGAACAAGGATGCAGCCATTGAATATATTAAAAAGCACGGAGCTCCAATTGTTGTAAAAGCAGATGGATTAGCAGCTGGTAAAGGCGTTGTTGTTGCTGCTACTGTTGAACAGGCCATTAAGGCTGTAGAAGATATGATGGGTAACGGCAAGGTTGGAGACGCAGGTAAAAAGCTTGTAATGGAAGATTACCTTGAAGGTATAGAGATTTCTGTTTTAGCTGCTGTTTCTGTTACTCCGGAATCGGCACTGGCTGGAAATGCAACTATTGTTCCGTTCCTTCCTGCACGCGACCACAAGCGTCTTTTAGATGGAGCTAAGGGTCCTAATACAGGCGGTATGGGAGCTGTTTGTCCGCTTGATGATGTTACTCCAAAAATTATGGAGCAGTTTAATACAGATATTTTACAGCCAACACTCAACGGTCTTATTAAGGAAAAGTTTGATTACCGTGGATTTATATTCTTTGGAGTAATGCTTACAAAAACAGGTCCAAAGCTTCTGGAATATAATGTTCGTCTTGGAGACCCTGAAACACAGGCTGTACTTCCTCTTATGGATTTTGATTTTGCTTCAATGTGTACAGCAATTTTGAACGGAACTCTTAAAGATTTTGAATTTAAATGGAAGCCTGGTTACCAGGTTGCGCCTGTTGTTGTTAGCGGCGGTTACCCTGAAGCTTACAAGAAAGGCTGCGAAATTACATTTAACGAAATGCTTCTTAAGCAAAGTGGTGCAAAAGTGTTTATTGCAGGAGCTCAGACTGGCCGCAGGGGCGACAGCCGTAAGGATAATCTTCTTACAAGCGGTGGACGCGTTCTTGCCTGCAGTGCTTATGGAGCAACCTTTGAAGAAGCCTGGAAGCATGCTTACGAAGGAATCTGTGGCGTTAAGTTTGAAAACAGCTTCTACCGCAAGGACATTGGTCTTCCTGGTGCTGCAGAAAGCGGAAAGTTATAACCAAACAGTCACCCTGAACTTGTTTCAGGGTCCGTGGATGCCGAAACAAGTTCGGCATGACTTAAAGATACTTTAGTAGTTCCTGCCTGACTTCATCAAATCGTGCGTCTGAAAGGCCAAAGTCCATTTCTTTGTAATTCCAGGCGGCACGACCAATTCCATTCTTATTAAAAATCTCTGCTATGTAATGATACCACTTGATTGTGTCGGGAATATTTGCCCTGTCAATAACACCATATTCTCCGCAGTAAAGATATGTGTTTCTGGTATTTGCAATTTCTATTGCTTCGGCAAAAATCGTTTCAAAATATTTTTCATCAAGTGTAGCAGCGGGATCAAAGCCGTCAAAGACTGTTCCTTTCTGGCCGCAGTATTTTTCTGTAAGCTCTGTGTAAGTTTTATAATCAGAGTTCAGTCTGAAGCGGAAAGAAGTGTCCATTTTTTCAATCCAGCCGGCACCCTGATGTGTAAAAAGCAGCGGGTCGTAGCAGTGGAAGTTGTAAACAATGTTTTCATCGTAAGGCGGGTCAAGGTCTTTTACAGAAGCAAGAGAATTGTTCCAGTAGCTGCCGACAAGGATCTTTATAGTTGGTGCAATGGCCCGGATTTTTTCTATACAGTTACGGGCAATTGCATTCCAGCTTTTGCAGTAAGACTGATCAGTTACTTCATTCAAAAGCTCAAAGCAAAGTTCATTTTTACTATCATCAAAATAAGAAGCAAAACGTTTTGCAAGGCGTTCCCACAATAAATAAAATCTTTCCTGATATTGTGTGTTTTCAAAAAAGCCTGTTTCTTTGTGGCCCGGGTCAAAGCTGAAGCCTGCTGTTTTATGTAAATCAAGAATTATATTCAGGTTATATTTTTTGCACCAGTCAAAGGCGCGGGCAATGCGCTGGTAGCCTTCTTCTATAGGAGTGCCGTCTGCTGTTTCAATAAGGTTATAATCAATCGGCAGGCGAACATGGTCCAGGCCCCATTCGTTTATTGTTTTAATGTCTTTTTCTGTAATAAAAGTGTCAAATCTGTTCTGCGAATAATCACACTGGCTGAACCATCCGCCCAGATTTACTCCATGCATAAATCCATTAAATCTTTTCATAAACTACCTTTTTCAAATTGCAAAACAGATTTTATTAAGTCGCAATGAGTTTCAAGAGCACGATCAAGTTCTTCCTGAGCCAGGTCATATTCATCAACTATTTCAATATCAACGATTGTAAAATCATCACCTGTTATATAATAATTATAAGTACCAATGTAAACAGCAAAAGCGTTGTCTGCAATCTCTAAATCAAAAGGAAATGGTAAAGGCAAATCAATTGATGCTTTTATAGAACTGTAAAAGTTCATGGAAAAACCATCGCGGAATTGAAGAACCTTTTCACCTTTTTTTGGAATGTTGTATTGGACAATAAAAAAATCACCAATAGGATATTCTATTTGATTTTCTTTTGTGAATCTGGTTTTGTCTGTCCACCAGGTTTCGTTTGGATCTGAAATGTAAGGAACAATATAAGTATCAGGACTTTCAATCAGAGTTTCAGGAATATTGCGGGTGTTATAAATAAATTCACGGTCTTCATCGTAAATAACATTTACTTTTCCAACAACAATAATTTTATTTGAATCAAATTTAAGCTTTGGCTCTTCTGCAAAAGAATCAAAACCAACTGTAAAAAATAGAAGTCCTGTAATTAAAAATCGTGTAAGCTTTTTCATTATTTTAATTCCTCCATACGAGCTTTAATAACAGCTTCCCATTCTGTTCCCTTATATAACTTCAAGGCCTGTTTAAGACAATAAAGTTCACGTTTTTCTGGGGTAGCAGAACCTTTGAAGGTACCTGGTTCAGCTGGAGTAGGCTTTCGGTTATTGTAAGAATCCTGTCCGCTGAAATATCCAAAATAATAAAGACCGGGTTCATCGGGAATTTCAATATCAAAGTCTATATTCTGCATGGAATATTGTTCAGTCCAATACTCATGTGTTTTACCGTTTGTATAAGAGCCCGAAACATAGGCAAGTCTATATTTTGAACCAGGTTCAACAGGGGCCGAAATTACAAAAGGTCCGTCTATAGTCAAATAATCCGGAGCATAAGCGGAATTACATTGAGACCATGACATTGCAGTATTGTTTGCATAATAACCAATGAAAATTACGGAATTATCAGGGGTTCCTGTTTTTGCTCTTTTCTGGTAATCAAAATTCTGAAGACCTTTTGAAGAGGCACAACTTGTTAACAGGAACAAAATTATTCCGGCAGTTAAAAGAGAAACTTTTTTCATCCTAAACTCCTTTATAGGGGTATCTGAAATTTATACTTTAAATAAGTCTACATCGTCACTGATTTTCTGAATGGCAGAACGTAGCTTTGTAGAAATTGCACGAAGGTTTTGAGTACTTTCATTTACGTAATGTGTTCCTTCGTTGATATCAGAAACTGCTGAGCTGATGCTATCCATACTTGTGCGAAGTTCAGAAACATCGCCCTTAATGCTTTCACCGCCACGAGTCATTTCGGAACCGGCATCGCGAACTTTTCCTGTACTGTCGTTCATTGCCTGAAGGGCTTCAAGAATCTGCTGTGAACCAGACTGCTGCTCTTCCATTGCTCCACGAATCTGAGTAATAAGCTCTGCTGTAAGATTAATGCGTTCAGAAACAGACTGGAAAGATTTTTCTGATTCAGAAGAAGCAGAAACAACCTGTTCAATGCCGCTCTGGATTTTAGAAAGCTCTTCACCGATTTTGTTAGACTGTTCGGCAGAAGTTTCTGCAAGCTTACGGATTTCGTCTGCTACTACAGAGAATCCTTTACCTGCATCGCCGGCATGTGCAGCTTCGATTGCAGCGTTCATAGCAAGAAGGTTTGTCTGTTCTGCAATATTCTGAATTGTGGTGTTGGCGTCTCCCATGGAAACAGACTGCTCAGAAATTTTCTGGATGAGTCCGTTTACAGAAGAGTTCTTTTCAATTCCGTTTTTAGTATCAAGTTCAAGAACTGTAAATTCTTCGACCATCTTAATAACCGATTTATCTACAGAGTTAATGTTTCCAATCATTTCTTCTACGGCTGCCGAAGCCTGAACTACAGAAGAAGCCTGTCCCTGAATCATGCTGTCAAGGTATTCAATATTCTGAGAAATTTCGGAAATTGATGTTGTAGAATTTTCTACTACCGAAGACTGATTTTCAACCTGATTATTTACAAGCCCAATGTTTCCAGACATTTGTGAAATTGTTGAAGTAGTGTTATCAATTTCGTTTGCAAGAACATCACCGGCATCTTTAAGTTCAACTTCTGACTGTTTGATGTTTGACATAATCTGGTGGAACTTTTCAAGGAACATGTTTACACCATATACAAGCTCACCAATTTCGTCGCGCTTTTGAACTGTAAGGCGAACTGTAAGGTCTGCGTCTCCTGTAGAAAGGTCCTGAATGAGAACGTTAATTTTCTTAAGACGTGAAAGAACTCTGTTCAAAGCAAGAATGATGAAAACTGTAAGAAGAATAGCTACGACAATTCCAACAATGATTACAACCTTTTGTGTTTTTAAAGTTGCTGTATGAACTTCGGTTAAAGAAACAATGTAGCCGATTGAATAGCCTGTGTCGGCAACAGGAGCAACAAAGGCAACACAGCGCTCACCGTCAAGTTCGAGCTCTGCGTAATCATCTTTACCTGTTCCTGAATAAACAAGATTTGCAACTTCAGGAATTACTTCTATCTGCTGAAGTACGTAATCCGGATTTCTGTGTGCTACAATCTGACCGTTTTTATCTACAAGAAGGAAGTATCCTGTTTCACCAATCTTAAATTGTTCAACTTCCTGTTTAAGTGCATTAATACCAAGCATACCAATAAAGAATCCAAATGTTTTTCCCTGGGCGTTTTTTGCAGCGCGTGCAATTGGCATTACATACTGACCTGAAGTTTTTGAAAGAACGACATTACCAACAAAAATATTTTTGCCTTCGTTCATCATGGCTTTGTAGTAGTCGCGTTCTACAAGAGCACCTTTACCACCAACAAGGCCTGTATCACGGAAAGAAGTACCTTCTTTGTCGCAGAAGAACATATAGTCGTAATCAGGATTTCTAAGGTTCTGATGATTGTGAAGCCATTCAATTACCTGTTCATCATCACCGGTAGTTATAACGTCGGCATTTGAATAAACCTTAAGATCGTTTGTATAAACTTCAATCCATTTATTAATTTCGTCTGCCCGGCCGTTAACAATTTCGTGAGCCATTTCATAATAAGACTCAGTTGTCTGTGATCTAATTACCTTTGAAGTAATAACCAGAAGAATTGAAAAAAGAAAAAGGACTGCTATTAAGAGCATTAAACCCATTTTTCTTCCAATGCTTGTTTTTCTAAGTACTGATGTTTCTGTATTTTCCATTCTTATATTATACACCAGAATTTCGTTTACTGATAGAAATTCCATCGCCAAAAGTATAAAAATTCGTTGAAAACTCGGTGTTTTTAGTAAGAAATTCAATATATTTTCGGATTTTTTTTACAAGCTTGATTGTGCTGTAGTTGTGGGTTAGTGTAAGGTCTTCTACCATGCCATGGAACGAAAGATTGTCGCTTATGAAAACTCCGTCTGGTACAAGGTTTGCCTTATATTTTTCAAAAAAGTTTATATATTGACCTTTTGCTGCGTCTATAAAAATCATATCAAAGGTGTCGTCAAGTTCAAGCTGGAGCGCGTCTGCATTTATAGCCTTTATTCGTTTGTCAAAGCCGCTGTCGTGAATATTCTGGAGAGCTCTTATATGGCGGTCTATATCTAGTTCTATTGTTGTAACTGTGATGTCTGGAGCAACGCCTGCAAATTCAATTGCCGAAAAGCCTATGGCAGTTCCAATTTCGAGGATTTTTTTTATGTTATGCTCTTTTATGTAGCTGCAGATAAAATCAATTCCGCCGTCGCGCATGATTGGAATGGAATTTTTTGCTGCGTAAAGCTTGATGTCGTCAATATCGTTCATAGACCCTGCAAATTGTAGCACAAAAAAGTTCCTTGAGAAAGGTACATATTGGATGTATAATTACATTATGGTTTTAAAAATCGTTTATCTTGTAACTACTTTTATTTCGCTGTTTGAGCTTATTCTTTTTTACGAGACATCGGCCCGAAACCTGAATAAAAATTTTCTTCTTCTTTATGTAACAACTCTTATTTCTAACTTAGGATATTCACTTTTAGTTTTTACAACAACTCTGGAAGCTGCTCTTATTGGCAACGTTTTTTCATATTTTGGAAGCATCTGTGCAATTTTCTTTATGTTCTATGTAATTATAGAAATGTGTGGAAAAAAGATGCCAGTGGCTCTGGGTTTTGCGCTTTTTGGATATTCAATTGCCGTAACAATTATGGTGGCAACAACAAATATAAATCATTTCTTTTACAAAGAGGTTGAGCTTGCAACCCTTAATGGTCTTACAATTATAAAAAGTGTAAATGGACCTGGAATGTTTATATACCTTGCATATCTTGCCATTATAAATGTGTCTGCAATTGTAATTATCTTTGTTACTCTTTTGCAAAAAACAAAGGCTTCTAAAAGAGTTCTGCTTCCTCTGCTTATTATGATTCTTTCGGGAACGCTTGCTTATGTTGTTCCTCTTTTGCTTGGACACAAACTCAATCTTATGCCTTTTATGTACATTACGTTCCAGACATACTTTTTGTTCTTTGCATTTAAAGTAAACACTTATGATATTGTCGGGAACCTGATGAATGTTTATAAACAGCGCGGTGGTTATGGTTATATTGCGTTTGACCACAAAAAGCGTCTGCTTGGATATGATGATTTTGCTACAGATCTTTTTCCAGAGTTAAAGAAATTGCGTCTTGATTCTATGATTCCTGACAGTTTTGCAAACATTACAACCAAGCTTCATTACGACGACGAAAACTGGAACTGGAACGAAAACAGCAACAAGGATTTTAAAATCTTTAATGATGACAAAGGAATTATCTGTACAATTCACTTGATGACTGCAAGGATGAAGCAGACTGGTTATTTGCTTGAGCTTCGTGATGATACCGAGCAGCAGAACTACATAAAATCTATAAGCGATTTTAACAAACAGCTTTCGCGGATGGTTCGTGAAAAAACAACTCAGGTTACGAGCATGCAGGAATCTATTATACGCGGTATGGCTATTATGGTTGAAAGTCGCGATAACTCTACAGGCGGCCATATTTCGCGCACAAGTGACAGCATAAGGATTTTTGCAAGGGAGCTGCTTAAACACAAGGATGCGCTTCCTGAAATTTCTGAAGAATTCTGCGAACTGCTTGTAAAGGCTGCACCTATGCACGACCTTGGAAAAATTGCGGTTGATGATTCTATTTTGCGTAAACCTGGTCAGTTTACTCCCGAAGAATATGAGCAGATGAAGACCCATGCCGAAAAGGGAGCAATTATTGTAAAAGAAGTTTTGCGGGAATCTACAGATAAAGATTTTGAACGTATAGCTGTAAACGTTGCACATTACCATCACGAAAAGTGGAATGGAGAAGGGTACCCTGAACATTTACGGGGTGAAGAGATTCCTTTAGAAGCACGAATAATGGCACTTGCCGATGTTTTTGATGCTCTAGTTTCGCAGCGCTGCTATAAAAATGCTATGAGTCTTGATGATGCTTTTGAGCTTATTAAAAAGGATTTAGGAAAACATTTTGATCCAATAATCGGTAAGCTCTTTATTATGTGCCGTGAGCAGATTGAAGAGTACTACAAACCTATGCTTCAGGGCCAATAATTGAAAATATTCCATTAAATCATTAAAATACAGATGTATTCTAACAGGGGCCCTTCGAGAGCCTCAGGGACCCCAAAGGAGTGGACCTCATTATGACGAATGTACCTGAACTATTTGGAAGTCTTGTATTTAACCAGACAGTTATGAAGGAAATGCTGCCGCCTAAAACTTTCACGGCGCTTAAGCATACAATGGAAGAGGGAACTCCGCTCGATTTAGATGCAGCTAATCAGATTGCCGAGGCTATGAAAAACTGGGCAATTTCTAAAGGTGCAACACACTATTCACACTGGTTCCAGCCACTCACAGGCGTTACTGCCGAAAAACACGACTCATTCTTAGTTCCTGCAGATGAAGGTAAAATCCTCATGAGCTTCAGCGGAAAGGAATTGATTAAGGGTGAACCAGATGCTTCAAGCTTTCCTAATGGTGGAAAACGTTCTACTTTTGAAGCACGCGGTTATACAGTCTGGGATCCAACAAGCTATCCTTTTGTAAAAGATCATACTCTTTGTATTCCAACAGCCTTCTGTTCTTATAACGGCGAAGCTCTTGATAAAAAAACACCGCTTCTTCGTTCAATGGAAGCAATCAACGAACAGAGTCTCCGCGTGCTCAAGTTGTTTGGAAAAAAGGCAAAGCATGTTACAACAACAATGGGCCCTGAACAGGAATACTTTTTAATTGACGAAAAGCTCTATCAGAAACGCAAGGACCTTAAGATGTGCGGACGAACTTTGTTTGGTGCCCGCCCGGTAAAAGGTCAGGAAATGGATGACCAGTACTTTGCTGCAATTAAGCCGCGCGTAATTGAATACATGGAAGATTTGAATGAAGAGCTGTGGAAGCTTGGTATTTATGCAAAGACCGAGCACAACGAGGTTGCTCCAGCTCAGCACGAAATGGCTCCAATTTTTACAACAAGTAATCTTGCGGCAGACCAGAATCAGCTCACAATGGAAATTATGAAAAAGGTTGCACGCCGCCATGGTTTGCTCTGCCTGCTCCATGAAAAGCCATTTGATGGAGTAAACGGCAGCGGTAAGCACAACAACTGGTCAATTGCAACTGATGATGGCGAAAACCTTTTTGCTCCTGGAAAAACTCCCCGCGACAACGCACAGTTCCTTTTGTTCTTAACTGCAGTTATCAAGGCTGTAGATGAAAATCAGGATTTGCTGCGTTACAGTGTTGCAAGTGCCGGAAACGATCACCGCCTTGGTGCAAACGAAGCGCCTCCTGCAATTATGTCAATTTTTGTTGGAGACGAGCTTCAGGCAATTTTAGAAGCAATCAAAAGCGGCAAGGCCTACGACGGAAAAACACGCGGCAAGATGACAATTGGAGTAGATGTACTTCCACCAATTCCAAAGGATTCAACAGACCGCAACAGAACTTCTCCATTTGCATTTACTGGTAACCGTTTTGAGTTCCGTTCTGTAGGAAGCGCACTTTCTATTAGCGGACCAAATACAATTTTAAATGCAATCCTTGCAAACTCATTATGCGACTTTGCAGACGAGCTTGAAAAATCTAAAGACTTTGATACAGATTTACAGAAACTTATCAAACGCGAAATCACAGCTCACTGGCGCATCTTGTTCAATGGAAACGGTTACGGCAAGGAATGGATTGAAGAAGCAGAAAAGCGTGGTCTTAAAAACTACCGCACAACTCCAAAAGCAATTGAACACTATACCGACGAAAAAAATGTGAAGCTCTTTACACGCATGGGCATTTACACCGCAGAAGAAATGAAGAGCCACTACGACATCAAGCTTGAAAAATACTGCCAGGTTGTAAATATAGAAGTAAACACAATGCTCGAGATGGTACAGAAAGATATTATTCCTGCTGCGTTTAAGTATATGAATGTTCTTGCAGATACAGAGTTTAAGATGCAGAGGGTATTCAGCCTTTGTGATGCAGGCCTTAAGCTTATGGGCAGATTGAACACACTCATAAACGACCTTTCAAACAAGGCCAACAAGCTTTCTGTAGAGCACGAAAAAACTAACAAAATAGAAGATTTAATGAAGCGTGCACATTCTTACGCCAAGGTAATTTTACCGGCTATGGAAGCCGTGCGTGCAGTTGCAGATCAGATAGAACCGCTCCTTGGCGAAGAATATAAGCCTTTCCCAAGCTACGAAGATTTGCTTTACAGCGTGCAGTAATTATTTTTTAAGCTTTTCAAGTTTCTTTTTAAGGTCCTCAGTGACAGTGTCTCCATAAAGGATATCTTCAAAAGCCCAGCCATCTAAATCAGGCTTGTAATAAATTGTCAGATAGTCCTTGTTGCAAAAGTCTCGCTGCTTCCAGATATCAGAAAGAATTGATTCGGCAGGGTAAAAGTCGTTGTTGAATCTTATGTAAAGAGGAAGCCCCTGAATTTTTATACCCGGCTTAAGCTGCAGCTTATGTCCGTTTGAATCTGTTCCAACAAGAGAAGAGCCAGATTCAATTAAAATAGATTCGTTTATCTTTGTTCCCCAGTAATCCGGGCAGGCTTGAACAACAACCTTTGACTTATTTTTTATAATCAGTGAACGGCATTCTTTTTCAAACTTCTGTGAAACAGACTTAGTAAATACCATGTCGTATTCATCAAACAAGTCTTCATTGAATGGATTTAAAAAGCGGACTTCATTTATAGAAACCCAGCCTTTCAAAGTTGTGCTGTAACAAAATTCAATAATGCTTACCCAGTCAATCAGTTCTTTATTATTGCTTTTCCACACTTCATCAAGGGTCATTGGAAATTTGCGGGTAAACACAAGATTATCAGAAACGCGAACCTTGTAGTATAAGTCAATGCCTTCGACATGAGTTCCTTTTCCAAAAACCATATAACCCTGGCCATCTTTTGGACCAATAAGCGAAGCGCCCTTTTCTACAACAATGCTTCCGGTTACAATTGCGTCTGTCATTATAAAGGTTGCGCCGTTTGTAACACGCAAAGTTTTTCCTGCAGAAACGGTGTTAAACTCGGTGGTAACCCTAAAGTCCTTGTTATAAGTTCCGCTTAATTCAACAGCATTCAGAGCTGAAACACCGGCAAAGAGAATAAATAATGTAAGAAAGAATTTGTTTTTCATACTAATGATTATACCATGACTAGTGAAAATTGGGAAATTTTTGTTAATAAAAAAAGACTGTCGGTTTTTCGACAGTCTTTCAAAATCATTTGTCATTGTCGGGCTTGACCCGCGAGTTTTCGCAAAGCGAAAACTCGGTAAGCAGGCTATGCCTGCGTCACAATCTTTTTATGCCCAAGGGTTTTCTGTTGGATAGCGTACTCCGGCTGGCTGGTTGTAGCCAATTTCGTCTACCGGTACACCAATGTACTTGAATACTTCGTAGAGTTCCTTTCCAAAGTGACCGAATGCAACGGCACCGTGGTGTGGGAAGTTCTTTTCGATAAGTACGTGGCGGTAGAAGCGGCCCATTTCTGGGATTGCGAAAATACCGATACCACCGAATGAGCGTGTTGCAACCGGCAATACTTCACCCTGTGCAATGTATGCGCGGAGCTGAGCATCAGCTGTTGACTGCAGACGGAAGAATGTAATTTCGCCTGGCAAGATGTCTCCTTCCAGAGTTCCGTTTGTAACTTCGCGTGGAAGAGCACGAGCCATGATGAGCTGGTACTTCATTTCGCAGAATGAAAGCTTTGTAGAAGCAGTGTTTCCGCAGTGGAAGCCCATGAATGTATCCTGAATTGTATACTTTCCGTGCTTTCCCTTGATGTCTTCGTCGTAGATATCCTGTGGAACTGTGTTGTTGATGTCGAGGAGTGTAACTGTATCATCAGAAACAACTGTACCAATGAATTCAGAAAGACATCCGTAAATATCAACTTCACAAGATACTGGAATACCCATCTTTGTAAGGCGGCTGTTTACATAGCAAGGAACGAATCCAAACTGTGTCTGGAATGCCGGCCAACATTTACCTGCAATTGCAACAAACTCGCGGTATCCTTTGTGAGCTTCTACCCAGTCAAGGAGAGTAAGTTCATACTGTGCAAGCTTTTCGAGAACTTCAGGAATCTTGTTTCCGTTTCCAAGTTCTTTAGCCATATCTGCAGCAACGTCCTTAATGCGGGCATCACCTGCGTGCTTGTTGAATGATTCGAACAAGTCAAGTTCTGAGTTTTCTTCAATTTCAACACCAAGGTTGTAAAGCTGTTTGATAGGTGCGTTACAAGCAAGGAAGTTGAGTGGACGTGGTCCAAAAGAAATAATCTTAAGGTGATTCAAAGCATAAACAGCCTTGGCAATTGGTGCAAAGCCGTGAATCATATCTGCACACTGTTCAGCTGTTCCTACCGGATATTCTGGAATATAAGCTTTGATATTGCGGAGCTTGAGGTTGTAAGAAGCGTTGAGCATACCACAGTAAGCATCGCCACGACCCTGGATAAGTCCGCCGTTCTTAGATGTCTCTTCTGCAGCAGCACAGAACATCTTAGGACCGTCAAAGTGTTTTGCAAGCAAAGTTTCGGCAATTTCTGGACCAAAGTTTCCAAGATATACACAAAGTGCGTTACATCCGGCCTTCTTGATGTCTTCCAAAGCCTGAACCATATGAATTTCGCTTTCTACAATACAGATTGGACATTCGTAAATTTCGTCTGCGCCATACTTCTTTGTGTAAGCTTCTACAAGAGCCTTTCTGCGGTTTACAGCAAGAGACTCTGGGAAACAGTCGCGGCTAACAGCCACAATACCGATTTTGATTTTTGGTTTGTTGTTAATCATTTTTTTATACTCCTATATTTTATTTTGCAATATTAATATTTATGCCAGACAATCCAACAAAGGCACCAGCTTTTGCTTCACTTGAATCTGGGTGAGCAATGAGCCACTTGTTGCGAGCCCACAAGAGCTTGTCGTTAAGATTCTTTTCATTAATCTTTGGCTTTTCTGTGTTTGTGTCCTTTGGAAGAACAATAATAACACGGAAGCCTTCTTTAGAAACTTCGCCGTTCTTTACAGCATTACATGGTGCATAGTGAAGTGTTGTTTCATATACCTGAACAATTGTTCCCTTTGGTACATAGAATGCTTCTACAGCACTTGTGTTAAGCTTTCCGTTTTTTACAGACTGAAGTGGGGCAAGAAGAAGAACAATGTCGTTAGAAGGAATATTGAGCTCTGAACCAATGTGCCATTCAAGACAGTTGAGCTTTGTATTGTTACCGTTACAGTAACCTACCTGAATAGGCATTCCACCATAAGCATTATCACTGAACTCTTTTGCGATTGGCAGGCTTTCAAGACCAGCGTCTCCTGGTTCATAAATAACAGCATCTTCAGGCTTTTTTGTGGTTTCGTCCAGTTTTTTGAGAAGGTCAGTTACATCATAGCCTGTAAGAACCTTTCCATATTTTTCAAAACTGTGACTAAATACAGATTTGATGCGCATTTTTTTACTCCTGAGCAAGCCCGCTAGCGGGCGTAGTTTTTTATTTTCTATATTATAAACCCTAAATATAAATTTTGCATTAGAAAAATCACCTATGTTGATATATTTTTGTTATTTTTTTATAGCACACATCCCGATTATATGATATTTTGAAAATAGAAATAAAAAAGTGGAGAGTTATGAATGTCGGATTATAAAGAAAGTAAAGATAACCCGCTGCATAAAGAATATGGTATTTTGAGCAATACTCGTTATATTATCCGGAAAATGGCGCAGTATCAGCCTTCGGTATTGTTTTTAATGTTTATTGGTCTTGTTGCAGGTTCTGTTTTTTCTTATTTCTGGGGAATTTTTGGTAAATACGTAATAGATATCATTCAAACTCAAGACGGGGAATCAGGTGAGCGCGAACTTATAAAACTTATACTGATTGCCGGCGGAATTGCAGCTTTTCTTACAATTTGTACTGTAACATCCGGTTCAAAAACCTGGTACAGATGGATTTACATCCGCATGAACATGATAAACGAGCGTATTGCCAAGGTGCTTGATCTTAAGTATGAGCTTTTGGAAAAACCAGATGTTCTTGATGTTGCAGAGCGTGCAAGTCAGGCTACAGGGGGCAACAATAACGGTGTTGAAGGCATGATGCACCTTATGATGCAGCTTGGACAAAGCTCTCTTACTGTAATTGTTACCTTCATTGCTGTAACAGTCCTTGATGCAAGGCTCATCATTGCAATGGTTGTGCTTACAATTGTTCAGTATCTTTATTTCAGACACATAATCAAAGTAGATAAAAGGGAAGTCTGGGATAAGCTTTCTGGTTCGTGGAGAAGCCGCCATTACATGGAACGAATAACTCAGGATTTTGATTTTGCCAAGGATATAAGGCTTTTTCACCTGAGCGATTTTTTAACAGAAAAGTTCAATGCGCTTAATGCATTCTTTATTGAAAGAAACGATTATCATCATAAACTGTGGCTGCGTTATAACTTTGTTACTGCTGCTGCGGGCACTGCTATAAAAATCCTTGTTTATGCTGTTCTTTATGTTTCGGTTCTTAAAAAAGATATGAGTGTGGGAAACTTTACAATGTTCCTTTCTTTTTCGCTTGCGTTTTCCGGGGCGCTCATGAATCTTTTGCAGAGGTTTGGTGATTATAAAAGGGCAAGTCTTGAAACAGATGATTTCCGTTCTTTTATAGATTTAGAAACAGGGGATGATGAAAAGGATTGTATTCCGCTGCCGCAAACAGATTCATTTGAATTTGAGTTTGTTGATGTAAGTTATAAATATTTGAAATCTGAAAAGGAAGCGCTTTCGCATTTAAATCTTAAAATTGCAGCCGGCGAAAAAATTGCAGTAGTCGGGCTGAACGGAGCCGGTAAAACTACAATGATAAAGCTTCTCTTACGGCTTTATGATCCTTCGCAGGGATATATTACACTGAACGGTATTGATATAAGAAAGTTCCGCCGTGCCGATTATTACAAGTTGTTTGCTCCTGTTTTTCAGAATGTAGAAATTTTTGCTTTTTTAATGTCAGAAAATATTGCAATGAAAAGAAAGGACGGGCTTGATTTTGAAAGGGCAGACAAAGCTGCACGGGAAGCCGGACTTGAAGAAAGAATTGCGTCGCTTACAAAAGGCCTTGAAACTCCTCTTACAAAAATTGTTGAAGATGATGGCGTTGATCTTTCTGGTGGCGAAAAGCAGAAGCTTGCTCTGGCAAAGGCACTTTATAAGGGTGCAAAAATAGTAGTTCTTGATGAACCTACTTCGGCACTTGATGCAATTGCTGAGCAAAACCTGTATGAACGCTTTGATGAAATGATTGGCAATAAATCGGCAGTTTATATTTCGCACAGGCTTGCTTCTACAAGATTCTGTGACCGTATTGCAATGTTTGAAGATGGCCGGCTTGTAGAATGCGACAGTCATGAAAAGCTCATGGCTTTAAACGGCAAGTATGCAAACATGTTTAATGTTCAGGCACAGTACTACCGCGAACACCCTGAAAACGGAGGAAATGCAGATGCGTAAGATTATTGCCGTTATCAAAATATTGTTCAGTACTGCCGCAAAAAAATATCCTGTTTTCTTTGTGCTTAAAATTATAAGAATGCTTATAAATATTGGAATGCCTTTTGTAGCGCTTTTTATTTCTCCGCTTATTGTAGACGAAATTGTTGGAGCGCGTGATGTAAAAAAGCTTATTACTCTTGCAGCAATTCTGATTGCCAGCGAAGCTTTACTGCAGCTTACAAACGATATTTGTACAAACTTTATAAACAGGTACAGCAACAGGCTCGAAAAATATTTTGATGTTTTAATTGGAAAGCATGTAATGGAGCTGGACTTTCAGCTTACAGAAGATAAAGCAGCACTTGAGCAGATAGAAAAAGCCAGAACAGGAATGGAATGGTATTCAGGCGGAGTTGATGGAGTTTCGGAACAGTTCTTTGGATTTTTGACAAACTTTTTTAAGGCAGTAGGTTTTATTACGGTGCTTGCTCTTCATGCTCCAATTCTTCTTGCCGTGATGGTTGTATATTCTGCAGTTAATTTTTTGTTTGTATTAAAGTGCAACAAGATTGGTATAGAAGCATTTGGAAAACTTTCAAAGGTCAACAGACTGTTCGGCTATTTTGGCTGGAGCATTGTTGATCCGCGTTTTGGAAAAGACATAAGGCTTTACGAAGCAAAAGAAATGATGCTTGATTCCTGGAAGGATAATACAGAAAAAAGCGGCGGGCTCTGGAAGTGGCAGGGAGACACCTGTTATCCGTATTATCTTGTAAGTGATTTCTTGTCGCTTGGCCGAAGCATCTTTGCATATTCGTATGTTGCTCTTCTTGCAATCAGAAAGATAATCGGAATAGGAACTTTTACTCAGCTCATTGCCGCAGAAAGCAGCCTTGATCAGGCAATAGGTGGGATGGTTCATCATGTTACCGAACTTATTAAGCGCTGTAATTATGCTTATGAATATGTTGTGTTTATGAATTATCCGGAAGCACTTACAAAAGGAACCCGCCCGATTGAAAAAAAACAGCATGAAATTGAATTCCGCCATGTTTCGTTTGCTTATCCAAAAACAGAGCGAAAGGTTCTGGATGATGTAAATATAAAGATTGCTCCGGGTGAACATCTTTCTATTGTTGGACTTAACGGCGCCGGAAAAACAACTTTCATAAAACTTCTTTGCCGATTGTATGACCCTACAGAAGGACAGATTCTTGTTGATGGTGTTGATATTAAGGAATATGATTACGAGCAGTACATTCAGCAGTTTGCTCCGGTGTTCCAGGATTTTAAGCTGTTTGCTTTTTCTGTAAAAGAAAATATTGCATTTACAGATAAGGATGCAGATGTTACAGCGCTTACAGATAGAGTAGGGCTGCATGATTTTGTTTCGGGGCTTGAAAACGGAACAGATACACGAATCTTCAAATTCTTTGATGAAAAAGGAGTTGAACCTTCGGGCGGTGAACAGCAGAAGCTTGCAATTGCCAGAGCCTTGTGTAAAGATGCACCGGTCGTAATTTTAGATGAACCGACAGCCGCACTTGATCCGATTGCAGAATACGAAATATATAAACAGTTTAATTCGCTTGTTGGCGGTAAATCTGCTTTTTATATTTCGCACAGACTTTCAAGCTGTCAGTTCTGCGACAAAATTGCAGTTTTTTCTGACGGGCACATAGCCGAATATGGAACTCACGCCCAGCTTGAAAAAGTTAAAGGCGGAATATATGCCCAGATGTTTGAAGCACAGGCAAAGTATTATAAAGATTAAAAAAGGCGAGGTAATTTTTGAAGCAGCTTTTAATCGTTGAAGATGACCAGACTCTTAATGAAGGCTTGTGCATGGCATTGCGGCAGGATGATAGAAAAATTATTTCCTGTGATTGCTTAAAGGCTGCGCGGGCTCAGCTTGCGTTGGGAATTGTTGATTTTGTACTGCTTGATATAAACCTTCCCGATGGCAGTGGGCTTGAACTTCTTAAAGAAATCAAAAAACAAAAAGCGTCTCTCCCTGTTGTGCTGCTTACTGCAAATGATACCGACCGCGATATTGTTCAGGGACTCGAAACCGGTGCTGATGATTATATAACAAAGCCATTTTCACTTTCTGTTTTGCGGGCGCGTGTGAATACCCAGCTTAGAAAGATTGAAGATAGTGCTGGAAGTGGTTCGGGTAAAGTTTTTACAGACGGCTCTTATTCCTTTAATTTTGAAAAAATGATTTTTGCCCACGACGGCAAGCAGACAGAGCTTTCTAAAACTGAACAAAAGCTTTTGTATTACCTTACACAAAATGCTCCAAACACAACGACCCGTGATTTTTTAATAGACCGCCTCTGGTCCGACGGCGAAGAATATGTAGATGAAAATGCACTTTCTGTTACAGTAAAACGACTGCGCGATAAGCTTGAACTTGGAAACAAAATTAAAACCGTATATGGAATTGGTTATGCGTGGGTGAATGGTGATGCCGGCGGGGTGGCAAAGTGAGTGTTGTTTTAATTGTTGTTGCCGGCGTTGTTTTTGCCGGTGCGGTTGTTCTTGTAATTATCAATCGACTAAAGCTTAAACGAACTTTTGACTCTCTTGAAAAAATTCTTAACGAAGTAATTGAAGGAACTTATACAGCAGACAGCTTTGATGAATCAAGACTTTCGCGGCTTGAAACAAAGCTTGAAGAGTATTTGTCATCTGCTTCTATTTCTGCGCAGAATGTTAAGAATGAAAAAGACAAGCTTAAGGAATTAATTTCTGATATTTCGCATCAGACAAAAACTCCTATTGCAAATCTTGTTCTTTACGGCGAGCTGCTCGAAGGCTCTGAACTTACACCAGAACAAAAATCAAATGTAAACGCAATTCTTACACAAACAGAAAAACTCCGATTTTTAATAGACAGCCTTGTAAAACTTTCAAGACTCGAAAGCGGTATTATTCAGCTGGAGCGGAAAAAAACAGAAGTGTTCCCTATTCTTCAGAATGTTGTTGAACAGGTAAGGGAACGCGCAGCTGCAAAAGGGCTGGAACTGGTTCTTATTCAAAATGATGTTGCCGCAAACATCGATTCAAAATGGACACAGGAAGCAATTTTCAATATAGCAGATAATGCTGTAAAATATACAGACAAAGGAAGCATTACAATAAGCGCCACAGAGTTTGATATGTTTGTGCGAGTAGATGTTTCAGATACTGGTAAAGGAATTCCCGAAGAAGATTTTCCAAAAATCTTCGGACGCTTTTACAGAGGCTCTGCAACAAAATCAGAAGAAGGTGTTGGCATTGGCCTTCACCTTGCAAGAGAAATCATAAGTGGGCAGGGCGGGTACATAAAGGTAAAATCAAACCCGGATGAACCAGGCACCACTTTTTCAATATTCCTGCCTAAATGAAGGAGAAGATATATGAAAAAAACTTTGCTTTTTTTAAACTTTGTAATTTTATTTGTCATATGCACAGCATTACCGCTTTGTGCAAAAGCAAAACCAAACCCAAAACTTGGCCAGCTCATTACTCAGAAAATCAAAATTGGTGGGAAGAAGGTTTCCTGTCAGCTTATATTTTACGGAATTACAGAGTATGACGAAGCAGGCAACGAAGTTCATGTGAAGAATCTTAATGATTGGGAGCTTCTTTCAGAGTATGATTCGAAAGGGAATTTGGTACATCGTAAAAGTACGAATTCATCAGGCACATCAGAAAGCTGGTCTGAATATGATGAAAATGGAAATCTTGTACATACTTTAATGATGATCGACGATTCTATGGGACAGGAAGATTATTATATGGAATATGATGCCAATGGAAACAAGATATTTGAGCAGCACTGTGGAAAAATGTTCGGAGAAAGCAGTTTCAAGTATTGGTACGACTATGACACAGATGGAAAGCTGATTCACTATAAGACTTCCAGCGATTATGAAAAGTGGTATGAATACGACGAAAAGGGCCGGGAGATACGCACCTATAATTCAGAGGGAAAAGAATCTTTGTGTGAATATGACAGTAACGGCAATAAGATTTATTCTAAAAGTATAGATGATTTTGAAGAATGGTGGGAATATGACAAAAAAGGAAATAAAACATACTACAGGAATAACAGCGGAACCGAAGAATGGTATGAGTATGATTCAAAAGGAAACCTGACCCATGAAAAATGGAGCTTTAATGATTTTGAATACTGGGCAGAATATGACTCAAAGAAAAACGAAATCTACCGTAAATATGCTTCTGGATCACAATATTGGTATGAATATGAATTTTATCCTGACGGAAAAATAAAGGTGAAGAAAGAATATCTTATCATATAAGAAAAAACCATAACTACTGAAATTGCTTTCAAAAATATCTAATGACTTTGTTTGGAATTTGGAAAACGGGGCAAAAATAGCTCAAAACGTGTTGGAAAACGGGGCATTTTTATTAAATTTTCTATTGGAAAACGGGGCAAACTGTATTATAATATAGGTATATGTACAGAAAAGTAGAGAATCAGATAAAAAGCTGGATACTCGGCACAAATAAAGAAGCCCTTTTGCTTACCGGTGCAAGACAGGTTGGAAAAACCTTTCTTATCAGAGAGTTGCTAAAATCAAATAATTGCGATTATGTCGAATTCAATTTGATTGAACAGCCGTCGTTAATTCCTCTTTTTGAATCAGCCAGAATGAATGATATAAACTCTTTTTTGGCACGACTTTCTGTAGCGACTGAACACGAACTTATAAAAGGAAAAACTATCATCTTTTTTGATGAAGTCCAGGAATATAAAGACATTGTTACCGTCATAAAATTTCTTGTAGATGACGGTTCGTTTAAATATGTGCTTAGCGGCTCTCTTCTTGGTGTTGAATTACGAGATTTACGTTCTGCACCTGTCGGCTATCTTTCCATTATAGATATGTTTCCTATGGATTTTGAAGAATTCCTGATAGCACTAAAAGTAAAACAGGAAACCTTAGATTATCTTAACGAATGCTTTACAGAACAAAAAGAAGTTGATTCGTTTATCCACGAAAGAATTATAGATACCTTTTATACATATCTTGTAGTCGGCGGAATGCCGGAAGCGGTTCAGACCTATATAGATGAAAATAATTTTAACAAAGTCAGCAAAGTTCATGAAAAAATAATCGAGTTCTACAAACGCGATTTCACAAAGTATGAAAAAAAAGACAAACTAAAGCTTATAAAAACTTACGATCTCATTCCATCTGAATTAAACGCAAAAAATAAGCGTTACATTTTTACAGATTTAGATAAGAATTTAAAGTTTGACCGATATGAAAACAGTTTTAACTGGCTTTCTGATGCTGGAGTTGCTCTCCCGATTATTAATACTACAGAGCCGGTTATTCCTTTAAAAATAAACAAACAGTCTAATCTTTTTAAATTTTTCCTTTCTGATATTGGTATGCTTTCAACGCTTTTTGGTCGTGCTACACAAATCAAACTTCTAGAAAAAGCAGAGGAAATTAATTGTGGTGCGATTTTTGAAAATGCTGTTGCACAGGAGCTTTTTGCCCACGGATATGAAGGCTACTACTATGCAAATAAAAAGAAAGGCGAAGTTGATTTTTTAATTGAGTATGAAGGAAGCTGTCTTCCAATAGAAGTTAAAAGCGGGAAAGATTTTACCCAACACAGCGCGCTTACAAATATTCTTTCAAATGATGATTATAAAATCAAAAAAGCCTTCGTTTTTTCGACTTATAATCTTTCTGTAAAAGGAAAAATTGTCTATCTTCCAATTTACATGCTTATGTTTATTAATGAAAAAGCAATTCCATTGCCACAGAAGGAGAGAATAAATTTAGCAGAATTAGGTTGACGATCCTCCAAAAATGATATGTACCCCTTTTACTGGACAAAAGTAGAAGGGGTATTTTTATGCGTTACACATTAGAATACAAACTAAAATGTATTGAAATGTACAGACAAGGAATCTGGCCAGAAACACCAAATGGAGTAAAGAAAAAGAATTTCCAAAACTTAATTCGAAGATGGAAACGAATTGAAGAACAAAAAGGATTAACAGCATTACATCATAAAGCTCAAAGAAAGCGATGGACGCCAAAAGAACGTTTTGAACTTGTTTCACAAGTATTAGCAGGAACTTCAATTTTGGAAATCGCTTGTAATGCAGGAATAGATTCCGGTCAGCTTTGTCAATGGGTTAAAAAATATAAAGCAAACGGTTATGATGGATTGGTAAACTTCCCAATGGGACGTCCAAGGAAGAATCCAATCATGAAGAAAACTCATAAAAATACGAAACCTCTCACAGAAGAAGAACGAGAAGAACTTATTCGTTTAAGAACTGAAAATGAATATCTAAAAACGGAGAACGAAGTAATAAAAAAATCCATGGCCTTGAGACACGCAGAATGGGACCGGCAACTCAAGGCGAAAAAGCAAAAGTCCTCGAGGAACTCCGAAGAGAAGGATTCAGATTAACTTATCTTCTTAAGGCTGCAAACATACCAAAGTCGACTTATTATTTTGAAATAAGTAAGAAAGATGCCATATTGGAAAGAAATCAAGCTTTAATACAGGAAATACAAGAAATCTTTGTTGAAAACAAGAAAAGATATGGGGTCCGTCGTGTTTACAGGGAGCTTTTGAACCGTGGTAAAAAAGTAAACCATAAGCGCGTACAAAGAATAATGCACACTATGGAATTAATGGGAAAGCGTCCAAAGGAAAAATACCATTCCTACAAAGGTGAAGTTGGAAAGGTTGCTGATAATATAATCAACAGAGATTTTAGTACAACTGCGCCTTTACAGAAATGGACGACCGATGTTTCTCAGTTTAATTTCTCTTGGGGTAAATGCTATATCTCTCCAATTCTTGATATGCATACAAATGAGATAATTGCTTATGATCTGTCATTAGCACCAAACATGGGACAAATAAAACGAATGCTTGATAAAGCATTTGAAAAGTTTCCAAATACTAATGGACTTGTTTTTCATTCAGATCAAGGATGGCAGTATCAGCATATTTATTATAGAACTGCTCTGACTAAACATGGGATTATTCAATCTATGTCTCGTAAAGGAAACTGTTATGACAACTGCATTATGGAAACTTTTTTTGGTCGATTAAAAAATGAATTGTATTATGGTCATGAAAAGGATTTTAAGTCTTTTGAAAACTTTTCTATGGCAGTTGAAGAATATATAGATTATTATAACAACAAGCGAATTCAGGTTAAAACAAAATGGATGCCTCCTGTAAAATATAGGGAAGCATCCATCTGTTCCGCCTAGTTCATAATATGTGTCCAGAATTTTGGGTACATATCAAAATTGACGGTAGTTATACCTAAATCGCTGTTTTTTATGTTTTAGTAGGTTGTTTTTTAAGGAGAG
>JAEEGK010000795.1_pt1 | contig 78736 bp, 77 predicted proteins | sample 8958771 | NCBI WGS metagenome assembly JAEEGK01 (sample SAMN16246547, study PRJNA631951) | gut metagenome | biome: gut microbiome; feature: rumen; material: SC-attached | host: Bos | place: Iran: Karaj | collected 2018-10
AAAATTACCCCGTGAAGCAGCACATGGAATTATTGTATCATGGAATCTTTGTCTCTTTAATATAAATATTTTTTATTTATTTTTGACTTTTTATCTAAATCTAAAAGAGTCTGATTATGCCTGCTGGCGGCACAGGTAGTATGTCTGGCCGTTCTTTTCGCAGTAGATGCTCATCTCATAGTAAGAATTCACATAGAACGTGAAGCAGGGGCGGTTCGCCTCGGCATAGCTGGTTCCGGCACAGAAAACGTTCTCTTTGTAGTAGAAACTGTCGTTCTCGCTGAAATCGATCATCGGAATATTGGTATAGAAGGTATTTCCTTTTCCGTTCTGGCCCTGCTCGAGCCTGTAGTAATACGTACCGGACTTCCATTCTCCGAAGAAATATTTATCTGCGACCTTGCTGTTTTTGAAGATCACATAACCGACATCGGGAACGTCATAATAACCGAACGCGTCGATAAGATATGATTCGTAATCGCTGCTGACGGATGCGAGATTAAGATCATTGCATACTGCCATGTACGAAGCCGCATTGGAATATTCGGAGACCATATCGAAATACTCTGCAGCTGCCTCAAAATCGCCGTCGTAATAAAGGTTTTCACCTTCTTTAAAGATCATCCGGGCCACGTCTTCGTAAAGGCTTATAGTCTTGTCGTTATAGTCCTTGACCGTCTCTATGATGTCTGATGCTTTTCGGTAATTGCCCATGTGCGCATAGTAAAGCGCGACGCCTGCGCGGCTCTCGACATAGGAATCAAAAGCTTCTTCGCAGCCCTGGTCATAGACGGCCTGAAGCTCGTTGCTTATAGCTAAGATCCTGTCGCTGGAATAATCTTTGTACAGAGCCAGTTCGCTTGCAGCCAGATGATAACGCGCATTAAGCTCGATCTTTTTCCCGAGCTCCGTATCGTAGCCTGATACCTGATATCCCCAGTCTAATTCTTCGTTGAAATTATCATTTCTCACGAGCTTATCTGCATGCTTCCCGCTGCATTCTTTGGCAAGTTTTAATGAGTCTTCATAACTGCTGATGCCGTAGAACTTCAATGCAGCTTCATTGTAACTGCCGCTGTCCATAAGCTTGCCCGCATCAATATAAATGAGCAGTACATTATCGTGCTTATCGGTAAGAGGCTTTAACAAAAGCAATTTATCGGCTGTCTCGAAGTTGCCGTCTTTTGCGTTTTTGATCGCCATCAGATATGTGCCGAAATAAGTTCCGACAGGCGCAATGACAAGGAAGAAGACCAGAAGGAGAACAATGGTAAGAACAGATTTCTTCTTTGACTTTCGGGGCTTCTTTTCTTTAGCAACCGGTGCTGCGGCAGCTTGGGGAGCGGCTTCTGTTTCCGGGACAGGGTCTGTCTCAGGCATGTCGATGTCGTTTATCGAATCCATTAGCGCTCTCCTTTAAGCAAGATCTCTTTTACTATTTTATCAAAACACATCACGTGCCTCTATCTTTTCACGGATCAAAATGCATTCGTCACAAAGACGGCGGGACATTGCCTCAATTCTGAAAAAGCCCTGAATGTTATAATGTTGGCGTTGCAAAACAAGATATGGGAAAGGAAATTTGTATGAAAAAATTTGTTGCAATGGTGCTTTGTTTAGCGGTGATTATGGGGATCGCTTCCTGCAGCACTACCACAGAGACTTCAAAGAAAAACAGAAGTGACGATTCCGTAACGGAAGAGACAAAGAAAAAACACGGTTCCGAGAAGGAAGAAGAGACTGAAGAGGAGACCGAAGATCAGACAACACATGACAATGACACAAACATCTTGTATTCAGGTGATCAGGTCAGATTCAGTACTACCGACAGAGACGGCAATGCGTACAACGAGAGTGTTTTCGAGGATTACGAATACATACTGATCAATTTCTGGGAGCCCTGGTGCGGACCTTGCGTCAGTGAGATTCCGGATCTTCAAGAGCTCTACACGAATTACAAGGATAAGGGCCTTCTCATTATCGGAGTTTATTCCGAGACAACGATGGAAGCCGAGGTCGACCAGATCCTTGGTGACAGCAATGTCGATTACCTTATACTGAAATATACTTCCGAATTTGACAGGTTCCAGTCAGGCTATGTGCCGACGACTATCCTCGTGGACAAGAACGGAAACGTTATTAACACCGGTGAGTCATATCAGGGCGTTGACGAATCCCTGATCGTAGGCTCAAGATCATACAGAGATTGGGAGGCTATAATCACTCGTTACATCAAGTGATGCCCGGGAAATGAAAAGATACATACCTGCCATCGTTCTTATCATTTTATCTGCCGGCCTGATAGCCGCCGGCATCATCATGCATCAGCCCGAATCGATCCTTCACAAAGCTATAAGGATCTGTATGGAGTGTATCGGCCTTGGATAGAAAGAAGATAAGATTCGGGATACAGGCAGCAGCGACGCTGATCCAAAATGCAAACTTCAAAGGCTTCTTCACCGGCAGGATATATGAAGGAGCATCCAAATCAGTCTGCGTCCCGGGCCTGAATTGCTATTCATGTCCCGGTGCGATCGGCTCATGCCCCATCGGCTCACTGCAGAGCTTCTTAAGCGGGATCAAGTTTAAGTTCCCATACTATGTGCTTGGGCTTCTGATCTTCTTCGGAGCTGTGCTCGGCAGGGCAGTGTGCGGTTTTCTGTGCCCATTCGGATTTTTACAGGATCTTATCTACAAGATCCCGTTTTACAAGAAAAACAAATTCGCTATCGATAAATTTCTCCGCTATCTGAAGTATGCGGTACTGCTTATTCTGGTCATCATTCTCCCGATGACATTTAACCTGACGCCTTTCTTCTGCAAATATGTGTGTCCTGAAGGAACGCTTGCCGGCGTGATGCTGGCTGCTGCAGATGAGAAGGTGAGAACAGTCTTAGGTCCGCTTTTTAACTGGAAGCTGATACTGCTTCTGATCTTTATCGTCACAGGCCTTATCGTCAGACGGCCTTTCTGCAAGTATGTCTGTCCTTTGGGCGCGATCTACGGATTCTTTAACAAGGTTGCGCTTTACAGGATGACTTGTGATAAGAGCAAGTGCATTAATTGCGGCGCCTGCGCCAAAGCCTGCCAGATGAACGTCGATCCTTCCAAGACACCTAACAGCATGGAGTGTATCCGATGCGGCGAGTGTTTGGAGAAATGTCCTGTCGGAGCTTTGCATATGGGGTTTTGTAAGAGTAAAGTAAAAGCAGAATCTAAGACAGGCAAGAGAGATTTATAACATGAAGAGCGAACCCAAAATATTCGAAAATAAAAAACCTAAGCAGAAAGCATTTATCTCGGGATTTCTTAAAGTATCGATCGTTTTGTCCATAATCGCAGTAGTTGCGCTTGCGAAAACGGTCAGCGCAGATCCCACTTCAATGACTACTATCGTTACGGAATCGATGGCACTGGCCATTGTGCTGGGTACGGGTATCGTCTTCGGTATCCGTGATGCCATAAGGGCCCAGAAGATAATCGTAAAGGTCTCTGACGATGATGTCGATGTCACCGTCGGTACGGCTCACGGCGTTTATCCGGTAGCAGACTTCATCGGAACGAACTTAAATGATACCGGTGCGTCATACAGGAAATATGACTTGGAACTTGTATTTGCCAATGGTGAATCCGAAGACAATCTCTATGTTGCTTTGCCCGGCATCAGAGGATGGCTCTTCTCCAAAATCGTGGATGCGATATCAATCGCTAAGCACAATAAAACCGGCGACGAAGAAAAATACGAACCGTTCGAAGGTGATCTGTATGAAGGCTCCACAGTCGAACCGTTCAGCGGCAGTCCTGTCAAGACACTCCTTAAGTTCCTTATGTTTGAGCTTTTCATGATCGCCTTGATAGCAGGCATATTCATATTCTTTAAGATCAACATCAGTTTGGCGATGAAGATCATATTGCTGAGTCTGGCAGGCATCTGTGTAACTATAACTGTCGTCTGGATAATCCTTGCACCAAGGCTTAACAAGAAGAGCCTTGCCAATCAGGTAGGATCACTGCGTATTGAAGACAACGGCTTGAAGATCAACGATGAAGAATTCTTATACCGCAACATCAAGTCGATAAGCATGACTCCGCCTTATCTTCTTAATGTGAATGAGGAATTCAGACTTCTGACGATAGAGCTCAAGCATTCTGACGAGACCAGAGTGTTTAATCTGGTCTTAAGACCGAAAGCCAATGAGACCGAAGAGCTTGTTGCCGCAGGGTGCTCGTGCACCTATCCGGCTCTTTACGAGAGGATCAAGACCGATCCCGGTACTGCGGAGTTATTCAAAGAATGAACGCGTCAGACAACGATAAAGATCTCGGATATATCATGAACCTTCGAAAGGTCGTAGGACACCGTCCGCTCATCATGCCCGGTGCCGGCGTTTTTGTCATTAACGATAAGGGCGAGTTCCTTCTTGAGAAGCGCAGGGATAACGGCCTTTGGGATTTCCCTGCAGGCGCGATGGAACTGGGCGAGAGCTTTGAAGAATGCGCAAGGCGTGAGGTCTTCGAAGAGACCGGTCTTGTCTGCGGTAAGCTCGAGTTCTTTGCGACTGTCTCAGGTAAGGACTATTACAATGTTTATCCGAACGGAGACCAGGCATATTTCTGCGGAATAAAATACATCTGCCGTGAATATACTGGCACTCTGAAGGCACAGGAAGAAGAGGTCACGGAGCTTAAGTTTTTCGCGCCTGACAAATTGCCTTCGGAGATGAAATCTGTCAGCATAGAATGGGTAAGGAAAGTAAGCGAGTATCTTAAACAAAACGGTTGATCCGTAACGGGGTAACGCATATGGGAATCAAAGCAGCTTATATGGTGCCGCATCCTCCTCTTATAGTGCCGGCTGTCGGCAGAGGCGGAGAGAAGAAGATCCTTGAGACTACAAAGGCTTATGAACGTGTCGGGCAGGAGATCGCTAAGATCGCGCCTGACACCATCGTGATAACAAGCCCTCATTCGATAATGTATGCCGATTATTTCCACATCTCTCCCGGCATCGGAGCGACAGGTGATTTCAGCCGCTTTGGCGCGCCTGAAGTAAGCTTTAACGAGAAATACGACAAAGAATTTGTAGTCGTGCTCGAATCGCTTTTATACTCTGAAGATTTCCCGGGCGGCACGCAGGGTGAGCGCGACAAAGAGCTCGATCATGGTACGATGGTGCCGCTTTATTTCATAAGAAAGTACTATCAGGGAGGCAAGATAATAAGGATTGGTTTATCCGGCCTTCCGATGTCCGATCACTATAAGCTCGGAACATATATCAAGCAGGTCGCTGAAGACTTAGGGCGCAATACGGTTATTGTCGCGAGCGGAGATCTGTCTCATAAACTCAAGGATAACGGGCCTTACGGCTTCGCTCCGGAAGGTCCTGTTTACGATGAGAAGATAATGCAAGCAGCTGCCAAAGCAGACTTCGGCGGCATGCTGGAATTCAACGAAGACTTCCTAGATAAGGCAGCTGAATGCGGTCACAGATCGTTTTGCATCATGGCAGGATGCTTTGACGGCGTTGATGTTAAGTCTGAAGTTTTATCGCATCAGGATGTGACGGGTGTAGGTTACGGGATCGCTATTTTCGAGCCCGGCGAAAAGAATGATGATAGGTGTTTCCTCAAGGCCTTGGCAGACAAGGTGAAGGCCTCTGATTCTTCGCCTTATGTAAGGCTCGCAAGAGCAACGATCGAGAAGTTTGTAAAGACACATAAGAGATTAAGATTCCCCGAAGATCTTCCTCAAGGATTAGCAGAGGAACTGCCTGAAGAAGCAACAAAAGACAGGGCAGGAGCCTTTGTATCAGTCCACAAGAACGGAATGCTCAGAGGCTGCATAGGGACCATAAGCCCTGTTCAGGACTCGATCGCAGAAGAGATAATCAGCAATGCGATAAGCGCAGTGTCCAGAGATCCGAGATTCGACAAAGTGCGCGAGAATGAACTCGATCTTCTTGAGATAAACGTTGATATTCTGGGCAAGCCCGAATATATAGACGGTCCTCAATATTTGGATGTAAAGCGTTACGGAGTAATAGTCTCATGTGGTTCGAGAAGGGGACTTTTGCTGCCTGATCTTGAAGGCGTCGATACTGTCGCTGACCAGATCGACATCGCAATGCGCAAAGGCGGGATTACGCCCGATGATAATTACAGGCTGCAGAGATTCGAAGTCGTAAGGTATAAGTGATATGGCTGTCTGCGAAGTGTGCTTCAGACATTGTGATATCAGGGAAGGTGCCATGGGCGTCTGCAACGCGAGAGGCTGCAAGGACGGCAAAATCGTCGCGGTAAACTACGGACGTGTCACGGCGCTTGCTTTAGATCCTATTGAGAAGAAACCGCTCTCCAGGTTTTCTCCCGGTTCGAAGATCCTCTCGTACGGCAGCTACGGATGCAATCTCTTTTGCCCTTTCTGCCAGAACTACGATATATCAAGGACTGACGGCAGTGAGTTTGAACCTGAGGATAAGCTTACGCCTGAGGGACTTGCCGATATCGCTTTTAAGTTTAAGGACAGAGGCAATATCGGTGTGGCATATACCTATAACGAACCCCTTGTAAGTTACGAATTTGTACGTGATACGGCTAAGCTGGTTCATGAGATGGGGATGAAGAATGTTCTCGTATCAAACGGCACAGCCACGCTTCGGGTCCTGGAGGAGATACTGCCTTACATCGATGCGATGAACATTGATATCAAGAGTATGTCTGCTGATACGTATAAGAATGTGCTCAAAGGCGATCTGGCAATGACTAAGGCATTTATCGAACGCGCTGTAAAAGACTGCCATGTCGAGCTTACCATGCTTATCGTTCCCGGAATGAACGACTCTGAAGAAGAGATGAGAGAACTGGTTAACTGGATCTCAGGGCTTGAAGGCGGCAGCGATATACCGCTTCACATCTCAAGATTTTTCCCGAGATATAAAATGACCGACAGACCGGCAACGGGTGTTGATGTAATATATAAACTGGCTGATATCGCAAGGGATAAGCTTAAGTTTGTTTATACGGGAAATTGTTGAATAGATGGAAGTAACTGCATTATTGTACGCAAACCCGACAAAAAGTCTGCATAAGCGCGTTATGCGCTATTACAAGCCTTTTCTCAAAGGTGAATTTATTAAGTTGGTCATCCATTTAGGATGCCTTGTTTTGGGTTATGCGATGCTGTTTATCGTTTATGCTTTCAGTGCCATAATTCCCGAAACAGTTGGAGCTGCCGCGTATATCCTGATCTTAATTGCGGTAGGATTCCGGTTTGTCAGATGCATATTGCTAATGTTTTATTCTGATTTTGCCCTGATGGTCGTTTTGATAGTCGACTTTATTCTTAACCTGATAGTTCTGACAATTCGACTTTCCACAATCGGATTTATACCGTTATTTGCAACCCAGATCATTGTCGCGGCAGGATTATTGTTAAATGCTGCTTTTACTCTTTACTCCTATATGGACAGCCTGGCTCTTCACAGAAGACTCACCAAAATGAAATATGTCGTCGCTGAAGGTGTTGTTGTCTCCAAATCGAAGAAACTGGAAGGCGGCTACAGGGCTCATTGGAACAATTATACGGTAGATGTAAAAAGCCGTGGTGGTCACATAATCCCTGTGGAGCATATATTGCGCAGGCAATACAAAGAATGCTCTGTGGCTTCGAGCGTGCTCTTGATAATCCCGGAGCCTGTTGAGACCCAGCTGTCTTCATCAATACGCCTTGCGGTAGAGCCTTTCGGGCAGGACAATCAAGCTGAATGATTATTATTTCATTACTCAATAAAAAATGATAAAATACTTCTTGGCGTGAGAAAGATGGAATAGGGATAGAGACTTCTTATCGCACGGCAAATTAATCTTTAATGGAGACTAGAGATGCCTGACGTAAATGCGACACCAATCTCATTAAAGTGCAAGGTATGCGGCGGAGATATAGTGAATAACTATCTCTCCGGTTACAGTGTGTGCGCGCATTGCGGGAACAAATGGTCTATCTCAGACCTTGTTCCTGACTACAACAAGTATTCGCGCATAATCGCAGGGATCACTAAGGCAAATGAGATCATCGAGAGCGAGACCAAGGTAGCTTCGGCCAATGAGGCTAAGCTTCTGTTTAAGACTGCGGCTATGGAGTGCACGACGATCAATGATGCGGTCACGGCGGATATCATCAAGATGTGTAATGAAGGTCTGATTAAAGCTGATCAGTACGCTACTTACATCAAGGGCAAGACCTTCTATGATAAGAAGTCTTACCACAGTGCTATGAATGAGCTCAAAAAGATCCCGGGCTACAGGGACGCGGATGAGCTGGTTGCCAAGTGCGATATGGAGATCCGTATCGAACGCAAAAAGCAGCTGCCGTGGACGATAATATTCAGCCTTATACTTCCGGCGATACTGTGCCTTGCTCTCTATGAGTTTGCAGGACTTACTTTGTGGCTTGCCATCCCGATCGCTCTGGCATGCTCTGCAGGTCTGGGATACGTCTTATACCGCGGCGGAGTCTGGTCTGTAGTCATAAAGATCATATCGTTCCTGTGCGCAGTACCGCTTATACTTTTCGCGATATTAAGGTACGGAATGCATATGGAATCCACACCGTCACTTATCATCGCAATAGGCGCGCCGATCGCGTTCTTTGTTGTTATAGCAATATTGACTGAAAGAAAAAAATAGAAGAAAGGAAAGATTGAGAAATGGTTGAAGCTATTAGTGTAATCAAGTACGAAGGCAGTAATGAGGTATTGGCCCATAAGCACCAGAAAGAGGACTTTACCATCGGTTCACAGCTGATCGTCCATGAATCGCAGGAAGCTCTGTTCTTCAAAGACGGTAAGGCTCTGGATCTTTTCACTGCAGGAAGGCACACTCTCGTAACGAACAATATTCCGCTCGTTCGTGACCTTATGAGGCACGGCACAGGCGGCGAAAATGTTTTCCACTGCGAGGTTTACTTCATCAACATGACCACACAGATGGGCATCAGATGGGGTACTGACAGCAAGGTAAGACTTTTCGATCCTGCTTCGGGCCTGCATATAGAGATCGGTGCATCCGGTAACTTCAATCTCAGAGTAACCGATTCCCGCAAGCTTATCATCAAGCTCGTAGGTACGACTGAAGGCCTTATCCAGAGCGAAGCAGTAGGCGACGGACTCTCCTACGGCAACAGCATGTTCAAGGCATTGATCATGAACCGCGTTAAGTCCAATCTTGCCCGCATCATCAAGCAGCAGAACATCAACATCCTTGAGATCGATGCATATCTCGACGTATTGTCCAATGCTCTCATGGTAGACATCAATGCTACCCTCGATGAGTACGGTCTCTTTATGCCTGAGTTCTATGTAACTACAGTCCAGACACCTGACGACGATCCGAATTACGCACGTCTCAAGCAGCAGTTCGCTGACAAGACATTGAAGGTACGTGAAGAAGAGGTCAAGCGTGCTGAGGCTGAGGCAGCCCAGGGCAGAAAGATCGTTGAGGCACAGACTGCAGCAGAGCTCAAGAAGATCTACTCTCAGGGAGAAGCTGACGCTCTCATCATCAAGGCAAAGGCTGAGGCAGACGCATACAAGATGCAGGCTGAGGCTGAGGCTTCCGAGATGAAGATGAAGGGCTACACCTACAGAGACGAGACAGCACGTCAGGTCGGCCTCGAAGCAATGCAGAACGGCATTACCGGCGGCAGTTCCGGCGGCGGAGCAGCAGGCGGTATCGGTGATGTCGCAAGCCTCGGTGTTACACTTGGCGCTATGGGCGGCGTTATCAACATGACGAGAGATGCCATGAGCCCGATCATGGGTGAGTCCCAGAAAGTCGGACAGGATTTCGGCAATGTTATCTCCGGCAATACAGGCGCTCCTGCACAGGCACCTAACGTTCCGGAAGCACCCGCTCCTGAAGCACCTGCCGCACCTGCTCCCGCAGAGCCTGCAGCTGCTCCTGCTGATCCTGTTGTAGCTCCCTGGATCTGCCCTTCCTGCGGCAAGATCGGGATCACATCAAGATTCTGTCCTAACTGCGGAATTCCCGCTCCCAAGAACTGATCAGATATAAAAAGTGATAAGATTAAACCGTCCCTGCGAGTTGCAGCGGACGGTTTATTTTTTTATGTAGAGGCAGCGAAAATGTATCTGTACCATTACTTTGACAAGCGCACGGGACCTTTTAAGAGTCTTACGATGCTGCCTGATGATCAGGCCATTGAAGTTCTCGAGAAGGTTAAGGCTGAACGCCCGGATTCTTTCTGCGCCCAAAGAAATGAGACTTACATAACCAAGCGCAAGAATTGCGAGGCTCTGCTGCGCAGAGAATTCACAGCCAAAGGCGGTATAGTGGAGATCTCATCACCATATTATCTTGTGGTGGAGCACAGCCCCTGGCTTTATACATGGTATGAACAGCCTGATATGCTGAAGATCCCTGTAGAAGAATTTGACGTGAGAACATTATCTTTTACATACGGTGATTCGATGCCGACGTTTGCAGTAAAGGATGGCAGGGAATACAGACAGCAGGTATATACGTATGATGAGATCTTAAACGTCATACATAAATACGGATTGCCGCAGGACTGGAATAATGACGGATCGCACGGACCTGAAAGATATATCGAGGTCCATGTGTGGAGCGATAAGATTATAAAGAAATATCTCTGATCATCAGCCGAGTATCTTAGAAGCGAGATCTTTGAATCTCTTTGCGAAATCGTCGTGATGAGACTTTACGTATTCCTCATCGCTTCTTGCGGAAGCGTCTTCAAGATCCTTTGCCAAAGAAGACAATTCATCAGCGCCTATCATTTTCGATGAGCTCTTTAACGAGTGAATAAGGATCCTGTAGTTGGAAAGAGAGTTGTCCTCGAGATATGAAGCAAGCGTAGCACACTTGTCTTCAGCGTTCCTGGCGTAGTCCGTCAGAAGCTCGATATAAAGATCTTCTTCGCCGCACGAATACTCGATAGCGGCCTTGACATTAAGACCCAATGAACGTGCCTTATCAACGGTGACAGGTGAGGGCTTGGAAGATTCAGCGGATGCTGCAGGCGCGGCCGGACCGCTCTCGATAACTCTTTCAGGGAGGAATGTCCTCAGAGTCTTCTCGACATCTTCGACGATTATCGGCTTGGACAGATATCCGTCGAAGCCCGCGTTAAGATACTGTTCTTCTGCGCCTACGACGGCGTTAGCGGTAAGCGCGATAACGACGGTATCATCCACCAGTCTGTCTTCTTTCAAGATCTTCAGCGTCTCGATACCATCCATGATAGGCATCATGTGATCGAGGAAGAGGATGTCGAATTTATTCGTCTTAAGGAGCTCGATAGTTTCCTTGCCCGATTCGCAGGTTACGGGTGTGATGCCGAAGATCTTAAGGAAGTTGGTAGCGACCTTAATGTTCATCTTATTGTCGTCCGTAACGAGCACTTTAGCCTTCGGGGCATAGAGATGCTCAGCTTCTTCCTTTTTCTTCATGTGGGCTTTTCTGCGCTCTTCATAGTCGCCGATAGGTTCGGAATCGACGATCTTAAGGTTAAGGTCGAAGCCGAATGTGGAACCGATGCTGTACTTGCTGTCGACATCAAGTCTGCTGTTCATCATGGCGAGCAGCTTGGTGACGATCGAAAGGCCTAAGCCGGTTCCTTCGATATGACGGTTGCGTCTTTCTTCGATACGCTCGAAAGACTTAAAGAGCTTATCGAGATCTTCATCCTTGATTCCGATGCCCGTATCGGTTACTTCGACGCGGAGATCGACATTGCCTTTTCTCTGATCCGTCTTGCGTACGCTGAGCGTGACGCTGCCGCTCTCAGTGTATTTAACGGCATTTGTCAGAAGGTTCATGATGACCTGGCTGATCCTGACGTCGTCGCCGAACAGCTTGGACGGTACTGATCTGTCGATGTCCACGTTGAATTCAAGACCCTTGGCGCGGGCACGTTCATATGTTGAATTAACGAGATTGCCGATGAGCTCTGCCACGTCAAATTCGACGGGAACCAGCGTCATCTTACCGTCTTCGATCTTTGAAAAATCGAGTATGTTGTTGATGATGGAAAGCAGAGTGTTTCCGGCGCTCTTGATATTGGATGCGTATTCTATGATCTGGTCGTCTTCTGACTCTCTTAAGATCATCTCATTCATGCCGAGAACGGCGTTGATAGGCGTTCTGATCTCGTGCGACATATCGGCAAGAAAATCACTCTTGGCTTTGTTGGCGGTCTCGGCAGCCGATTTCTCGAGCGTCAGGAGCTTAGCTTCGTATTCTCTCTTCTGCTCGATATCCTTCATCTCTTCGATTCGCCTGTTCATCTTGCGCTCATAACGGTAACCGATGATATAGAACACGGATATCAATCCGAAAACGACCAGGTTAATGATCACACTTACTATCAGGATATTCACCGTATTATCAAGGAGCGAACTTGATTCGATAACGATTATAAGATGCCACTGGTCAAGGACCTCATCTACGAAGACAGTGTATTTCTTGCCGTCTATCTCCATGTCGAAATTGCCCTTGCCGACTTCCACGGCTTTCTCGAAAACAGCTGCCCTCTCAGGGATCTCTGTATAATTCTTGCCTTTTTCTCCGAGGTCAGGATGCGCTATTACCGTTCCGTCGTAATTGAGGATATAACCATAGCCGCTGCCGTCTATCTGGATACCTTCGACGGTCTCCTGTACGCCGGAGAGAGTAAGATCCAGACCGAGAACGTTGTTCCTGTCAGACAGTGACTGGACGACTGATATGATGACATTTCCTGTCTGGGCATCCACATAAGGAGACGCGATGATAGGCTGTCCGTCAGCTTCTATAGCTGATTTGTACCAGTCCCTGACCGTAGGGTCATAATCATCCGGAGGGACCCAGCCGACACCGTCTACATATTCGCCCCTTATTACGCCGTAGATACCGGTGTAACTGTCATCGAACTGGACACTTGTAGTAGATGACTCACGCGTGATGTATTCGATGATCTCTTCGTTAGACGCGCCGTTTGCGATCATGTGGTCTACGGTATCTGCGGTGACCCAGAGAACGGACTTAGCCGTGTCGAGATAGTTCTCGAGTTCAGCGGCGATCGCTGCGGCCTTATCATTACCTAAGTCGTGAACATATGTAGAAGACGTTCTGTACATGAGCCTTGTCGTATAAGTAACGAGCAAAGACATGAGTACAAAAGTCGCGATCAGCGTCAGTATGAGAACTCTGCGGTTGTTTTTCATATTGCCTTATTTTGCAGCCTTCTTTGAAGATCTCTGGTATACCAGAAGCAGGCAGATGACCAGTGAGACGGCGTAAAGTATGCCGGCCGTGATGATTATATATTGATAGTTGTTATCAGAATTCTTGAGAATGATGTCAGACAGGTTGTTGCCTGTAAGACCGGCGATAGCCCATGCCGACAAAGTAAGTCCGTGGATCTTGGAGATGTTCTTCATGCCGAATCTTGATTCGAGCAGTGCAGGGAGCGTTGAGAAACCTCCGCCGTATCCCAGGTTTACTACCATCAGGAGGATGATGACCATGACTCCGCCTGTGATTCCGAATGAGAGGCCGCATACCAGGATGCAGGAGATGAATATGATGACGTAGATAAGGCTTCTGTCCTTAAGCTTATCTGAGATCGTCGAATAACCGATACGTCCCAAAGCGTTGCAGACTGCGGTGACAGAAGGAATGATGCTGATGATCGCAGCCAGCGCCGCAGCTCCCGCGAAGCGGTCGTTAAGGAACTGCTTCTCGTAAGAGATGAGCATCAGTCCGCAGTGGATGTTGATGTAGAAGATGAGCCAGATGCCTACGAATGTCTTGTTCTTCAATATCGAATAGCTGAAATCGCTGTTGGTCTTAGCCTCGACCCAGTCAGAAGGCTTCCTGAGGAGAAGATGTCCGATGAACATCATGATGAAATATGCGATGCCGAGGATAATGAACATCCATGCGATGCCTACGCTGTTCTGGAGGGATTCCATGATAGGTGTGGCGATGGCCTTCGCAAGACCGAAGCCCATGATGGAGATGCCTGTGGCAAGACCCTTGTGGTCCTTAAACCAGAGCATGAGTGTCTTAACGGGGGTGAGATAGCCGACACCGAGACCGATGCCCATGATGCATCCGTAGCAGATATATATCAGGATGAGGGCCAATACGCCGGTGCAGTACATCAGGGTGAGACCTGTGCCGATCATGCCTGCGGTAAAACAGACAGCTGCGACAAGGGAAGACTTGTGGATATTTATCTCAACGAGTTTGCCGGCAAATGCTGCTGACATGCCGAGGAAGAAGATCGCGAGGCTGAATGCCCAGCCGACTGCAGACGGCGTCATGCCGATAGCTTCGGCTATTGCCTGCTTGAAGGTGCTCCAGCAGTATACAGTTCCGATCGAACAGTGAATTAAAAGTGCCGGGATTGCAGACCTGATCCATTTTTCCATTGTCCATACCACCTTTACCCTTTTTGAGACCCTCGATAACCCTTATCTGCAATACTACAAATAAGAATGGTCAAAGTAAAGCATACGGAGTTAAAATGTTATAATTATTTTATGAATATCTGTTTTCGAAAAAGGGGGATATAGGAAAATGGCTATTGATAAAGCAGTTTGGCAGTATGAATCTGCTCAAAAAGAGTATTGCGAACAGTTCGGATTGACGCCGGAGGAGCTTACTGAGGCTGATAAGGAAAAAATCTGGGGTTACGCGGGCAATCACATCGCTTTTTTCGTCACCTGGTTACTGAGACATGACTATCTCGGCGACATGCATTACGAGGATGAAGATGAGAAAAAAGACATAGAAGCCGTGAAAAATCAGGAAATGACCGGCATGGAGTTCTTCGCCAGGTGGTGCGACATGAGCTTTACGGACGAGGATGTATCATTTCTTGTCATGGAATTCGTAAAGAGCTACAACGAGGGCAGTTATATCGACGATTACGGCAATTATATGGGCGACAAGGTCTTGTCCACGGGCTTTTCCTGGGATGATTATCTGGGCTTTGAGCCGGTGATCGACCGCGCGTTTGAGAAATTCCTTTGATAATTGGCAGGGGAATCACCATGATAAAGAAGATCAGCTCATTGGTTTTGGCGCTGGCAGTAATCCTTTCTGTTGTTTCCTGCGGCAAGGCAGATAAAGTAAAGACCGGCGATAACATCGAGTTTGGTAATTACAAGGGTCATACGACTTGGCGTGTTCTGGATATTCAGGGTCCTGAAGCCCTGATAATCACAGAGGATATTGTCGATAAACACATATTCGATACTACTTATTACGGCTGGGAAAGTGATGACTGTGATATCCGTATCTGGCTGAACACAACATTTATCAGTGAGGCTTTTTCGGACGAAGAGCGCAGTAAGATAATCAATAAGACCGGTGACGAAGTTTTTCTGTTAAGTGTTGAAGAAGCCTACAGATACTTTAAAGATGACGAAGACCGGTGCCTTTCCACGGGCGATAATCTGGGATGGTGGCTCAGATCCAAAGGTGCCTATGTTGATCATGCGTCAATAGTAGATACTTCCGGACTTTACCCGGGTAATATCGATGATGAAGGCGGCCTTGTATTCTGTGAAAGAGGCGTCCGTCCTGCCGTTTGGATCAAGCTGGATTCTGCGGACAATGGAAATCCGGATGTATCTGAGACCGTATCCGACTGCGGATGCTTTACTCTGCAGCAGAACGGATCGGCAACTTACTTGACAGGTCTGACGGAAAAAGGAATTGAACTGGAGGAACTGGTGGTTCCTGCCGGGACTGAGGTTTTCTGCTGTCTCAATGAAGCAAATGCAAGGACTGTTGCTTTCGAAAGTGACAACGATATTGACTATGGTCATATGTTTACCAGAATGAAAAATCTGGAAACAATAAAGCTTCCTACAAACCTTACAAAACTGGGGTGGCACTCGAATTGTCCGAATCTTAAAGAAATAGATATTCCGGAAGGTGTTACTGTGATACCAGTTAACTGTTTCCTTAATGACAGCAAACTTGAGACAGTTACTGCCAGAGGCAGTCTGACTGAAATAAGATGTTATGCATTCGGCGGATGTCAGTCATTGAAAACGGTCAATATCCCGGATTCTGTTACAACGATAGGACCTTATGCTTTTGCCGCATGTGATTCGTTAAATGAAATCACTTTGCCAAAGGACCTTAAAGATGCAGGCGAATGCGCATTTGGCGGTTCCGGAGTCACGACATATATCGTTCCTTCTGAAATGCAGTTAGAGAAATGGGACAGTTCATCATTCGATACCATGACGCCGGATCATTACACAGTCAAAGTCGCGGAAGGTTCGTGGGCTGATATTCATTTCGATGAGGTCTTTACGGGGAATGCAGTAAAAGAGTACTACTGATCAATTATGCACGGACGGTTTGATATGAAGATCCTAAAGAAATGTTTGACTGTTATCCTGACAGGCGTAATGCTCATTAGCACTGCAGGATGCTGGGATATGCTACCGGGACAGAAGTCATTTAATCCTGATCCGGATTCGGAAAAGATCAAGGGAGCGTTTTTGCTGTTTGGAGAAGAAATATCACTTCCTTGCACCGTGGCCGATCTCACAAGCCAAGGCTTTGAAACCGATTATCAATGGGACAGTGATGGTATGATCTCGATGTGGCCGGGCACTGATCTGAATAAAAGCGGCGCGCCCTCACATTTTTATGCCTGCATTGACAGAGAGTGGATCAGCAAATTAGAAAAGAATGAAAAAGTTACTGAAGACTGTGTAATCGCTGCCATCAAGTTCCAGGATGATTCCAATGTCACCTTCGAATTGAATGATATTGAGTTCGGTATTCCGGCAGAGGATTTTGTTAATACTTTCGGGAAACCGGCCTATGAATTTGATTACGGGTCTCAGGGTTATGGACGTTACTATGAAGGTAATAACGGATGTGTGTACAGATTCATTTTCGGATATGAGAAAAAGCTTTGGAATATTATGATCGCCACTCCGGAATACATCAATTGGGAGATAAATAACCTCTATCATGGTTAAGAATTAAGCTGTATTATCAATAAGGGGATCAATATGGGATACAGACTTGAGAAATGCACTAAGTGCGACAGACTCTATGTTGTTGAGGATGAAGGACCGGCAGGCAAATGCCCGCATTGCAGGGACTCAAAACAGCGTGCTGTGACCGGTAAGAGTCTGTCCGCTCTTGATAAGCAGGAAAAGAAATTATATGCCGAGCTCGAAGAACTCAACAAAAAAATCGATGAAGCGGAATCAAATGTAAAACCTCCAAAGCCCCCAAAAACTCCGTGGACACCGTCACAGATAATAGGCGCTATAGTCATTACCGCATTAGGCCTGGCGATACCTGTGGCCGGTCTTATCAGAGATCCGGGCGGATGGATTTACCTGGCTATAGCGGCAGCGGTCTCAGCCCTGTTTTTCTTAGGCTTCGAGATCGAAAAACTGATCCGAAAACCTAAGGATAAAGCAGAACTTAACAAGCTCATTCAGGAGCGTGATGAAATATACGGTAAGCTGGCTTTGATCCTTATGGCGAAGTCTTCATACCGCAATGAACAGGTGACAGGGCAAGAAGAAAAGTCCTGATACTCCCGCAACTCACCACGCATTAACTGCAACTCGCCACAAAAACCGTAATTGACAAAAATTAATGATAATATCCCTATAACCGAAAATCTGAAAAGGAGATTTGAAATGAAGAGGGTATTAGGGATAGCTTTGGTATGCTCGATGATCTGCGGCACATTAACTGCTTGCGGTCCCGCAGTCATAGAGATACCGCCTGAAGAAACAACTGAGACCACGGCGGAAGCACCGGTGCGTCCCCAGGATGATTACTACAGATATATCAACGGGGACAGGCTTAAGAATGCAAAGTTCGAACCGGGCGAATCTTCTGCCGGCGATCCTTTTAACATGGATCAGATCGATGATCAGATCGAAGGGATCATCAAAGATACCGTAGCCGGCTCAGGTTATGCAAAGGGCAGTGAAGAGTATGTGATTCAGACAGCGTATAACGCTTTTATGGCATATGATTTCGAGAATGAACCGATACCGGAAGACCTTGCTGAGATCATCAGTGATATAGATAACGTGCAGAGCGTTGACGAACTGATGAAGATCGATGCAATGCTCGCAAGAGATTACGACCTTTCGAGCATTCTGGGTATCACGGTAAGCACTAACAACTTTGTTTCCGGCGAGAATATACTTACCGTTACACAGCAGACATCGGTGTTATCCCTGAGCTTTGAGCAGATCCGCGATGACAGCTTCGCTTTGGATTCACTGGCTGATGACGGCAAGATCTATATGCAGACTTTGGGTTACGATGACGATACTGCGGCAGAATACGGAAAAAAGCTTGCTATCGTAGCTCTGGATCTTTACGGAGCAACTGATCTTGAGATAATGGATGCACAGTGGCAGTTTGAGTATATGAGCATCTGTTCAGGCGATGAGCTTAATAACATATTCACCAACATCAATATGTCAGAATACTTAAGAGCAATAGGCTTTGATCCTGCATGCTGTGACAGATTTTGTATAGTCGATATAGAACAGGCTAAGCAGCTTAATTCTGTTTTTACGGATGAGAATATTGATGCGCTTAAGACCTGGGAGTTGGGAAGGCTTTACACGCGTTATATGCGTTTTATAGCTCCCCACTACAAAGAGCTTGCCGGTTATGTGGCTGACAGCTACGATTCGCCGGAAGAACAGGCGATAAATGAGATCAGCACACAATTCTTCAAGGAAACAGATCCGATCTATGTTGAGAGATACTACACTCAGCAGATGGATGATTCATTAGTCTCAATGTGTGATGATATCAGAGAAGGCTACAGAAAACTGATCTCAAGCGCTGACTGGCTCACTGAAGATACCAAAAAAGGTCTTTTGGAGAAGCTCGAAAACATAGTTTACATAACGGGTATGGATCTTAAGAGACACGATAATTCCAAATATGCGGGGTTAAGCGGAAATTACTATCAGATAGTGCTTCAGTATGAGAAGATTCAACGCCTCGAGCTGATCGACAGCCTGAGCAAACCCGTTGACCGCAAGGAAATAGTCATGCCGATGCAGATGGTCAACGCATGCTATGATGCCACTGCAAACAACATAACCATTACAGTAGCTATTACAAACAAGCCGTTCTTTGATCCTGATGCCGATTATTATACGAATCTGGGCGGCCTGGGATCTGTAATAGCGCACGAGATGGGACATGCTTTTGACAGCAATTGCATCGTCTTTGATAAGAATGGTGTTTACAATCCTAAATGGATCGCTGATGAGGATATGAACATGCTGCTTGAGCGCAATGAGAAAGCAGTAAAGTACTTTGAGGATAATTTTGTAGTTTTCGGTATATACCACGTAGACGGAGAGCAGACATTAGGCGAGAACTATGCCGACTTAGGCGGTATGGAGTGTGTAACGTCGCTTGCAAAGACAGATGAAGATCTTATAAAGATTTTCGAGAACTATGCGACGATCTGGTGCGTAAAAAAACTGGATTCCGCCATTATCAACCAGCTTGCATATGATGAGCACAGCCCGGAACTTATCAGGACCAATGCGATACTTTCCACATTGGATTGCTTCTATGACGTCTATGACGTAAAAGAAGGCGACGGTATGTACATTGCGCCTGAAAACAGGGTCTCCAGATGGTATTAAGGGGTGATGAAGATGAATATAATACTTAAGACTTCACTCAAAAACATTTTCGGAAAGTTCGGAAGAACTTTGCTCGTTACATTCTCCATCTTCGTATGCTCTATTTGCGCACTCCTTTGCTTCGATCTGGTATCAACCATCAAACAAGCGATCACGATCATGTTCGGTTCAATTACGTCCGGAGATATCATTGCACTCGTAGAAGACTATTCGGTGAAAGGACTGCCTGACGGGTATCCTGAAGTCGAGTTAATGGAGATCAATTCAAATCACGATACGCTCTATGAAGAGATAGAAGGCGAATATGCATTTGTCACGTCAAAGTCCCTGAATATTTATGGAATCAACGTTGAAGAAGCAGTCAACATGGGCTTCATGGATCAAGCCGAAATCGGATACATGGAGACGATCATCACCTATAAGATCGCCGATGAAATGGGCTACAGGGAAGGTGATACGTTCATCATACATGACAGAGCCGATGAAACAGTTGAACTCACTGTAGTAGGCGTGCTCCCGCAGGACAGCAATAACACTCTGCTTACGGGATATAAGATCCTGGTAAACAAGGAAACCGCAGGTGTCATCTCTTGCGGAAGAGGCGACACCGGAGTTCTCTTTATTGATGTTGTTGATGATTCTAAGATCGATGACGCGTTAAAAATGCTCGAGGATTATTATCCCGAAGGCACAATTGTCAGACTGGCGCTTGCTGATGAAGACATGGAAACGGTAAATACCTTAGCAGAGGTCTTATATCTGGTATTTGCAATAACATTCCTTCTTGTAATATTTGTTACTGCTTCAATCTGTAACAGGATAGTAAGTGAAAGGATGTCGTTCATCGGAACCTTAAGAAGCCTCGGTATGAGCACAGCAAGGACAGGCCGCATCCTCCTGCTCGAAAATGTTCTTTATGCTTTGTTCGGAAGTGTGCCTGCGGTATTACTTTATCTGCTTTTCAGGGCCCCGTTCCTTAATGCCATGTTCTATACCGCAGACGCTGACGGGAACAGGATAGCGATGCCTTTACCCCCGTTGTCGGTATTCCTTATTTTCGGAGTTATCATCGGTGCGGTCGTAGTCGAATGTCTCATTCCTTTGAAGGCCGTAATAAAGGCTCTTAAAACTTCTATAAGAGATATCATCTTTGATAACAGGGACACTGAATACAAATACAGTAAAGCGGGCCTTGTTGCCGGAATAATCCTCCTGGCAGGAGCTCTTGCCGCATTCTTCTCGGGAAGGAGTATTTTCGGTGCGACGATGTGCCTGTTATGCGGTGTTGTAGGACTTGCGTTCGTATTTCCCTGGGCATTTAAGCGTCTTGCTGAACTGATCCACAATCTGGCTGTTAAAAAGGGAAATGCAAAGTGGGCTTTGGCTTCGGTCGAGGCAATGTCCAGAAAGAGCACGGTATCGAGCGGCGTTCTCTGTGTAACTGCTGCTGCAATGAGCGTAGTCATTTTCACGATCTCTCAATCTGCAATGGCCATGTTCAGCGGTTATGATTATTCAAGTGATGTCATTGTAGCCTGCGATGACCAGATGAAGAACTATTCTTTCATCGAGAAGCTCGAAGGCGTCACGGATACTGAAGCACTCTACGAATCCTATATGACCATCAGGATCAACTCCGAAGAGAAGGACAAATACGGTGATTTCTTTGCCATGCCTGACGGCGGGTTTAAATACTATCAGGCCTTTGGAGAGATCCCGGATTCGCTGGAAGAAGGGCATATCCTGCTCGATTCCAAGTTTGCAGATGTGATAGGTATTAACCCCGGAGATGTTATCAAGCTGACATATGATCCGTACGGAGTCGTCCCCATCGAAAGAGAGTATACGGTAGATGCGCTTTTCGATATCAACAGCTTCGACGGAAGCACGGGTTCGTTCATTATTACCCAACAGGAATATAAGGAATTGTTCAGGGATATGATCGGCTACTATCTCATTAAGTGCGATGATCCTGAAGGCGTTAAAGATATAATCGAGACTTATGCTGTAGGGAAATACATAAGCGTCTACACTCTTGATGAATATATCGAAAAGACAGACAGAGAAGCTGCGCAGCTTAACACCATAATGATGATCATCATTGCCGTTGCAATAGGCATGACCTTTATAGGAATGGTAAGCAACCAGCTCCTGGGATTCCAGGGCAGGAAAAAGGAATGTGCCGTCATGCTTTCTACCGCAATGGGAAAGGGCAAGCTCTCAGGGATCCTGTTAAGAGAAGTGCTGCTGACCTCTTTTACGGCATCATGCATGGGAACCCTGATAGGAGTTTTCATGACCTTGGTAATCGGAAGAGCCGTGCAGTCTGTTGAGGGACTCTTCCTGGTCATTAAGATAGACCCGGTCAAGTGCATACTGTTCTGCGCATTCCTTATTGTGTTCTTCACGGCAACGGTATTGTTCCCGATTAAGAACTTAAGGAAGATGAAGATCTCAGAACAGCTCAAGTACGAATAATATAGCGGAGGATATAAAGATGAATACAGTAATTGAAGTAAATAACGTAAGCAAGACGTTCGGCAAGAATACGAATCTCAACCGTGTTCTTGATGAGGCCTGCATGTATGTCGCAGAAGGCGAATTCGTCTCATTGATGGGCGCATCCGGTTCGGGCAAATCTACATTGCTCTATCTTATCGGAGGTTTAGACAGAGACTTCGAAGGCAAGATCACTCTTTGCGGCAAGGACATCGGATCGCTCAAGGACAAGGAATTGTCAGACTTAAGGCTTAAAAACGTCGGATTCGTTTTCCAGTTCTACAATCTCGTTATGAACCTGAACGTAGCTGACAATATCCTCCTTCCCCAGACGATCAACGGCAAGACAAAGGCGTCTTTGAAAGATGAGCTTGATGAGATATTGGAGCTCACAGGCCTCACAGATAAGAAAAAGGCCATGCCTGCCACGCTTTCCGGCGGCCAACAGCAGAGAGTTGCCATCGCAAGGGCAGTCATGGGCAATCCCGCCATCATCCTCGCAGACGAGCCTACGGGAAATCTTGATGCCAAGTCATCACAGGAAGTCATGGAGCTTTTCTCAAAGCTCAATAAGGAAAAGGGCCTTACGATCCTCCAGGTCACACATTCCGAGAGGTGCGCGTCTTACGGTACAAGGATAATAAAGCTTGAGGACGGAAAGACTATCGGGTAGTTGCTCAAAAATAATTAAGGTTTAGAATATTAGGAGCTATCCCGCTATGAGATAGCTCCGTATTTTTGGTTTGCCGGAGGGGATAATGAGACTTGCCATCGTTGATGATGAGAGCGTATACAGAAGCCAGGTCGCAGAGCTGATCAGTTCAGTCTACGGCAAGGCTGATGTCAGCTGCTTTCTTTATGCCGACGGGAGCGAACTCATCAGAAGCTTCGAGAACGGCTTTAAGCTCGACGCGATCTTCCTTGATATCGAGATGAAGGATATTGACGGCATGACCGCAGCAAAGAAGATCCGCGAGTATTCCAAAGACATACCGATAATCTTTCTGACTAGCCACACGGAGCTTGCGATGGACGGATATGAAGTAGATGCCTTCCGTTTCTTAAGCAAGCCGGTAAATAAGCTCAAGCTCAGCGAGACTCTGACAGATCTTGAGAAGAGGCTCAAAGTAGATGAGAAGATCGTGCTCAAAAAAGACGGTGAGGAGATAGTTAATCCGGTCTCTGATCTTATCTATGTGGAAGCGGCAAATAACTGCGTAAGATTCTGCTTCAGAAGCGGTGCCGTAGAGCTCAGGATGAAGTTTACGGACGCGGTAAATATGGTGGAGGAATTGTCTTCGGACTTCATTAAGATCCACCGCTCCTACTATATCAATCTGGGTCACGTCAGGAAGCTCTCGGCAACAGAAGTGATACTCGATAACAATGAGACATTGCCGGTAGCCAGAAGCGCTTCGGCAGAGGCCAAGAAGAGCCTTCTTGAATATATCAGGAGGAACGGCAGATGACATTCTGGCTCAATGCCCTTTATGTTTTTCTCGTCATGCTTCCCCTAGTATTCGAGGGAATCATCACTACTTATTTTGTTGACGGTGTTCTCAAATACGAAGTGCGCCATAAACGCCTGGTCTATCTGATATTGGCGCTTATAGGAGCAGGATATGGCGCGGCAAAAGCTCTTATCGGCTTCGGAAGTGAAGATGATATGATAATCATCAATGATATAGAAGCGTTTGCCATTATGGCTGTTACGATAATAAGCCTTGCCGTATTCATCAAAGCAAAATGGTGGAAGAAGATAGTAGTCGCATTTTTGGCCTTTGATATTATCATGGCAGTGAATGAGATATTCTCGACTTTGTCAGATCAAATAGTGTTCACTTTTTCCTGGAGTTCGCAAGTTGCGATAATGGCATTTTTTGTGCTCTTCAATCTGCTGATACTGCTCCTCGAATTTGCATTCTTATATGTTTTGAAGCGCCTGAGAGACAAGAGTGACAATACGCCGCTTCCGATATCCGTGATGCTGACGATAGCGGTCCTTTTGAATGTGTTTATCTCAATGTTCCCGGATCTTTTGGAAGACGCTGATAACACGGATTCCAAGAGGGTAATGACCATATTGGGAATGATCATGATCCTTTTGTTTATGGCATTGTTTTTCTATATCAGGGTCACCAAGAAAGAACGAGATGATCTTAAGGACTTAAACCATGTTAATGAGGAGCTTGTCGCTTCACAGGCCAAGTTTTTCGAGACCACTGCAAAATCAGATAACGAGATCCGCGCCATGCGCCATGATATGCGCAACAACATTCAGGTATTAAAGCTCCTGCTCGAGAACGGTGATTATGACAAGATGCGCGAGTATCTTGATGAGATGGGCGACAACCTTGTAAGTGCTGATGTCAGTGCTCACACGGGCGACACCATTGCCGATGCGATCATCGCGGACAAGACGGCTAAAGCAGAAGACTGCGGTGTTAAGCTGAAGTGTTCGGGCAAGATCACGGGTGTCGAGATATCGCCTGTAGATATGTGCAAGATCCTTGCAAACCTTTTGGATAATGCCATCGAGGCAGCTTCGGTGCCTGAGCTGTCGGAAATCGGGGATCCGCTTAGGACGATCGAGCTTCAGTTCAGGAAGACCGACAACTTTTTTATGATATCCGTTACAAACCCTTGCGCAGTAGCGCCTGAGATCAATGACGGCAAGATACAGACATCCAAGAAAGACCGCAAAAACCACGGCTTCGGCATACACAATATTGAGAATGCCGCGTCTGGTTATGGCGGCGAACTGACTGTGGATTGTGAAGAAAAACCTTATGGATTTTTATTCAGGGCAGAGGTCGTTTTCCCGACGTCTTCCATTGAATGATTAATCATATATAATAAGTGGCATATGGATAATAGGAGGTGCCGTATGGGGAAGAAGTTTTTAGCGATCCTTTTAGTGGCAACAATGGTAATGGCTTTTACCGCATGCGGTAAAAAAAGAACCGTAACCGGCATGCAGCTTGAGAATGCCCAGTTCGCACTCAATGAATACTGCAGCAGTTACCCGGTATGCGTTAATATCGGCGAAAAGTATATTTGTGATGTCACCAAAGACGGCAATCCGGATCTTTGTACTGATTTCACGTACGGAAGCGGTGTGGTTCGCACGGTTGTGGTTGTTTATGACGTCGCCAATGATACTTACTATTTGTTAGACGGCCATAGCACCAGCTACCATATTGACCGCGTCGAGAACGATAAGCTGTATGTAATTGAGGGCGACTGTACATATGACTTCGACGAGAATGCATATGTGTCGAACGGAACAACGACTTCCGGAATCGTTAAATTCAAAAAAGGCGAATTGTATTTTGTAGCCAAGAAATAAAGTGGTGACATTGTCTTTAAGACAATTTGCCAGGGATAAGTAGGAACGCCGGATGGATGTATTTATTTTATTTACGCTGATCAACAGCGTCAAAAGGATCACTTCCGAGAAGGGCAGAAGACCCGGCGGATACATCGCCATGACTGTTATCTTATGGGTCGTTCCGGAGATTACTGGCCTGATAATCGGTTTCGGCTCAGACATGGGCTTGGCATCCTATGTGCTCGCATTTCTGTTTGCCGGCGCTGGCGGTGCACTCGCATATTTTATAGTCAGGAATTTAAAGCCGGGTACTTATGTATCTAAGAACGACCGGCTGGTCCAGCAGTTTTCTGAGAAATATGAACCGCTCAGGGCAAACTGCCGGATAATTATCAACCGTATAAGTGCCTTGTCAGGCGCTTCTGTCACTTATGAGATGTATCTTAATGACAGGAATATCGGCACCTTGATCAACGGATCCTCTCTTGTCGCGATGACAGATCAGAGGCAAAATATATTAGTAGCAAAAGTACCGGACAGTTATGACGTTCCTCCGTTTATCTTTGAAGTACCTGACGGCGGATGCGTTCAGATCCAGTTCCAAGGAGGCAGATTCATTCCTGAATCGAGTATCGGACTTATGAACTATGGAAAAAGCGTAAATGTTGATCCCGCCAAGGCTGTGCCCAGAACCCAGCCGGCAGATTTCACTGCCCAGCCTGCAGCTTATACTGCTCCTAATGCTGTGCAGCCTTCTCCTTTCGTTCCGGCTCCCGCACAGCCCTCGCCGTTTGTGCCCGCTCCTGCGCAGCAGTCACCCTTTGTGCCTGCACAAGCACAAGCGCAGCCTTATCCTTTCGTTCCGGCTCCCGCACAGCCCTCGCCGTTCGTGCCTGCAGGTGCTCAACCATCACCGTTTGTTCCGGCTCCTGTGGCTCCTGTATATGCGGCTCCCACACAGTATCAGCCTGCTCCTGTCTATGTGAATCCCGTACCGACATATGCACCGCCTGCAAAGAAGGCTCCAGCTGTTTCAAAGGCTCCGATCCCTAATGATCCTCAGCCTGTCGGAGATGCCCCCGCTATCCACTATGTAAGGAATAATTCAAAGACCGCTGCTTTTCCTTCGCCGGTTGAGCAGCCGCCTATCATTCCGCCCTGTGCGGCAGCTATCTGGGGTCCGACACCCACTTATGACACACCTGCGGCTGAGCCCGCTCAAAGCGCTCCTGCGGCAGCAACCGCACAGGACGCTCCTAAATTCTGCGATATGTGCGGCAGTCCTTTGCCGGGCGGCACAAAATTCTGCGGCAAGTGCGGCGCCCGCATAGAAGAAATGCTCTGAGAAGAAAAATCGCGTTCTAATTAAAACCTTAATGAAATAAGCCTTTTGCGGGTGATATATAGATGTGCATCTATCTAATTGAAAAATGTAATATTTCGAGGTTTTACAATACGGCAATTAGATATTAAAATTAGCATAGACATGTTGGTTATAATACTTAATTAAGAGGCGCATATATGGATATTTTTTCGTTTGTAACCCTTTTCGGAGGCCTGGCATTCTTCCTTTACGGAATGAGGGTCTTATCTGAATCATTGAAAAAGACCGCCGGCGGCAAGCTCGAGCTTCTTCTGCGCAAGGCGACAGCCAATCCTTTTAAAGGTCTAACGATCGGTGCGGTCATTACGATCGCCATCCAGTCTTCCTCTGCGATGACAGTCATGCTCGTAGGTTTTGTTAACTCGGGTATTATCGAGCTTCCCCAGACGGTCGGTGTCATCTTCGGTTCCGATATCGGTACTACGTTGACGGCATGGATCCTGTCATTATCGGGTATTGACGGCACGAGCAGCGTTATCCTGCAGTTCCTCAAGCCGTCCTGCTTCGCCCTTCTTGTAGCTCTCATCGGTATCATCATGCTCATGGTCTGCAAGCAGCAGAGGAATAAGGACTTCGGTACGATGTTTATCGGCTTTGCGATCCTTATGGAAGGCATGACCATGATGTCCACCTCCATGGCTCCTCTCCGTGATATGCCGGAATTCACACACCTTCTTACGGCTTTCAATAATCCGCTTCTCGGTGTTATTGCAGGTACGGTAGTTACGGGCATCATCCAGAGCTCTGCTGCTTCTATCGGTATCCTTCAGTCATTGTCAATGACCGGCCAGTTATCCTACGGCGTTGCTATACCGATCATCATGGGTGCAAATATCGGTACATGCATGACTGCGATCTTATCATCTATCGGTGTAAGCCGCGCCGCTAAGAGAGTTACCACGATACATGTTCTTATCAAGGTCATCGGCACATGCATCTGGATGCTCGTATTCTACGGACTGAACGCTGTCTTTGATTTCCCGTTCATGAGCCAGACGATAGGCGTAGTCGGAATCGCCGTTTGCCACACGCTGTTTAATGTCGGCAATACCATCTTGCTCTTCCCCTTCAGCAAGCTCCTTATCAAGATCGCTAATATCATTGTCAAGGATACTGATGAAGAACAGGAATTCAAGCTCGACGAGAGACTTATGCTCACTCCTCCGATCGCTGTAGCTGAGTGCCGCAACTCCATCGTTAAGATGATCGGCAAGGCTAAGAACGGTCTCGATAAGGCGATGGTAATGTTAACCAACGGCTATAACAAAGATGATTTTGCTTACATCAAGAAAAATGAGGAAGTAATAGACGGATTTGAGGACCACCTCGGCTCTTACCTCATGAAGCTTACGACTACTCAGCATCTTTCCGTCGAAGATAAGAACAGGTCTTCAAGCTTGCTCCAGACGATAGGTGAGGTAGAGCGTATCGCAGACCACGCGAACTATCTGTCCAATTCTGCAGAAGAGATATTCAATAAACGACTTGAGTTCTCCGACGAGGCTGTATCTGAGCTTAACAGAATCATACCCGCGGTCAAGGAAGTCTACACGATCGCTCTCGACTGCTATATGTCCGGCAATGCCGCAAGGGCAGAAGAGGTAGGACCTTTGAGAATAGTCATCAGTGAGATGAGCGACCAGTTCAAGAATGCTCACGTCGAGCGTCTTGCGACGGGCAAGTGTACTACGATACAGGGCTTTGTATTTAACGACATCCTCTACAGCTGCGTAAGGATCGCAGAGCACAGTCTCAATATTGCGGCTATCGCATACCGTTTCAAGTACGCTAATACGACAGATCCTGCAACATACATGCACGACTTTAAGCACCGCCGTGACGCGGCCAGCGAGAGGAAGTACAAGGAGTTCTACGATAAATATATGGGCAAGGAATTGCCCGCACCGGTGGCCTGATACCTTTTCCGTCCACCGGAAAACAAAAAAGGAATCAGTTACATGATCAAACTAATTGAAGATAAAGAATTAAAATCCAAGATCGCGCGCAAGATCCTGGAGGCTCTGACACAGTGGTTCGAAGTCGAGGAATCGCGCGAAGGATACATCGCAGACTGCAAAGACTGGATCTTCCTGGCTAATGAGGAAGACGGAGAATATAACGGTTTCTTATGCCTTAAAGAGACCGGAGATGCCACTGTTGAGCTTGCCGTTATGGGTGTCTTAAAAGATCACCACAGAAGCGGGATCGGCAGGGCACTAGTGGAGAAAGCAAAAGAAATAGCCCATTCGGAGGGCTATTCCTTTATGCAGGTCAAGACAGTCCGGATGGGCATGTATGAAGATTATGATATTACCAACCGCTTTTATATAAGCTGTGGTTTTAAGGAGTTTGAAGTGTTCCCCATGTATTGGGACGAAGCAAACCCCTGTCAGATATATGTCATGAGCTTATGACACGATCTTGTAGTAAGCGTTCGATGTAAGCTTGTAAGTTACCGCGTAGAAGACCGCGCAGGCTGCAACGCAGATCCCGGCACTCAGAAGAAGCAGCGGGATATTGTTGTGACCGAACAGCAATAGGAGCTTGTGAATGACCGGCAGCACTGTTGCAAGGTGCAGACAGGCAAACACGATAGGGATGATAAAGACGGTAAGCATCTGGGAGTTGATGCTCTTTTTTATGTTCTCTTTGGTCATACCGACCTTCTGCATAATGGCAAATCTTGACTGGTCTTCGAAGCCTTCTGATATCTGCTTGTAGTAGATGATCAGTACACAGGACAAAAGGAAGATGATGCTCAGGAGAATGCCGAGGAAGAACAATCCTCCGAAAGTTGTAACAAAGTCTGAGCGCTCGTTCGCCCTGCTCTCGCAGTAAGGTTCGAGTTCTCCGGTTATATCGTTGTTAATTGTATCTTTCAGTTCGATCTGCTTTGTTTCATCAAGATCCGTGTCGAAAGAAAATCTCCATTGCCATGTGAGGAGCTTCTCGCCTCTGGAATCCAGAAGATCGTTATAAAGAGATGCGGTATCTCTGATATCGGCTGTGACAATGATCAGCTTGGTAACAGGCTCGTTTATACCGCCATATTTCAGAGCCGTATCACGCGGATCGATCTTTTTAACGACCTTAAAGGTCTCATCGCCGATATTTAAAGTGTCTCCGAATGTAAGTTTGCCGTTGACGCCTGCCAGGACTTCATTCTCGCCTAAGACCTCATTTGTTCCGGCTAATCTGTTGTATTCTTCCAGGTCAAAGAAATATGCCACGACAACCTTGTTGTAATCGATATTGGACATCGACATCGGATCAAGATCAAGAATAAGCTTATTATTCTCATAGTATCCGACTATGTCACAGCACTTGAACGAGAAACTGTCTTTTACATCCGTTCCGAATTCTTTTGCTTTCGCTATGACGGCTTCCTCAAGTTTTGCAGTTATCTCTTCATTTTCTTCCTGATAACCTGATGTTCTTACGAGGCAGTTGAGCTGTCTCGGATAGTGATTTTTCAAAGTCTCTTCCCTGTTGAAATAGAGGGCGGATGTAGAAGAGATCATTACCAGGATCATTGTAAGAAGAATGCAGATAGATGCAAGACCGGCGCCGTTTCTCTTCATTCTGAATGCCATGGATGATACTGAGACAAAATGATTAGTCTTGTAATAGTATTTCTTGTTCTTCTGCAGGATCCTGCAAAGAAGGACAGAGCCTGAGATCAGCACGAGGTATGTTCCGATGATGATGAGGATGACTGCGATAAAGAACATGTAAAGCGCCGATATAGGTGATTCGATCCTGATGGAGATCACATATCCTGAAATAAGAGTGACGAAACCGATTATGCCCAATACCCAGTTAGCCTTAGGCGGCTTCTCGCCCGCCTTCTCGGCGTTAACAAGATTGATCGTTCTGGCAAATCTGACCTGCCTTACCGCATTGAGGAAGATCAGGAAGAAGATAATGCTGTATACGATAAAGGTGCAAAGAATTGATTCTCCGGAGATGAAGAAACTGTAATTGACATCAGACTGGACGATCTTTGCAAAGCCTAATTCTGCAAGCTTTGAAAGGCCGACACCTGCAAGAAGTCCGCCTGCCATGGAGATTGCCCATGTAATCAAAGTCTCGAAAAATAAAACTCTTCCGAGGTTTTTCTTGTTCATTCCGAGCACGCTGTAAAGACCGAATTCCTTAAGCCTGCTCTTGATCAAAGTGGACTGGGTATAAAACAGGAATATGGTTCCGAAGAAAGCCATTATGAAGGTTCCGAACCTTAAGATCATCCTGGCCGTATCGGCGCCCCGGAAATCCCTGAGCATATCGGAAAAACCAAGAAGATGCATAATGTAGAACACTGTGATCATTAAGATGCTTGTGAAGATATAAGGCATGTAAAGCCTGCCGTTCTTGCGTATGCCGTCGGCAGCAATACGAGGATAGAGACCTATTCTCATTTAAGTTCACCTCCCTGGGCGAGGAGGTTTAATGTATCTGAGATCTTCTGGTACATCTGTGTATCAGTGGAGCTGCCTTTGTATATCTGGTGGAATATGATCCCGTCCTTGATGAACATGACGCGCGAAGCTTTGCTTGCTGCCTTGGTAGAGTGGGTGACCATGAGGATCGTCTGTCCCATCCGGTTTACTCTCGTGAAAAGGTCGAGCAGTTCATCAGATGACTTGGAATCCAGAGCGCCGGTGGGCTCATCAGCAAGGATTATCCTCGGCTCTGTGATAAGAGCTCTTGCGATCGCCGCACGCTGCTTCTGGCCGCCTGAGACCTCATAAGGGTATTTCTTAAGAAGATCGCTTATACCGAGGACGGGTGCGAGCTTATCAAGTCTCTCCTTCATCTCATTATGCTTTCTGCCTGCAAGGACCAGGGGAAGATAGATATTATCTTCGAGGGTAAATGTATCCAGAAGGTTAAATTCCTGAAAGACATATCCTAAGTTATCGCGGCGGAACCTGGCCATAGCGGATTCTTTGATCGTAGACAGGTTCATATTATCGAGGATAACTGTTCCTGCAGTTGCTTTATCAAGAGCTGCGAGGATGTTAAGCAGAGTGGTCTTGCCGCTTCCGGACTCGCCCATGATGGCTACGTACTCGCCCTTTTCGACGGTGAAATTAACGTTCTTAAGAGCTTCGACCGAAGCGCCTCCGCGGCGTCCCTTATATATTTTCTTTAATCCTGTTACTTCGAGTAAACTCATTTACTGCATACTTCCTTTCTGTTTAAGTCAGCCACAGTATAGAAAACATGAAGTTCTTGCTCCATTGAATCTGCTTACCAATTCCTTACACGTTTGTCACATTTATTCGACGCCGATCTTATCTGCTCTTAAGTCAAGGAACATCCTGGTCCCTTTGCCCTGAACAGATTCCGCGTATATCTTGTGTCCCAAGTTATCTGATATCCTCTTGCAAAGATAAAGTCCGATGCCGCTCGCTCTCTTATCTTCGCGTCCGTTAAAGCCCGTGTATCCGTTCTCGAAGATCCTCGGAAGGTCTTCTTCGCTGATGCCGATGCCCGTGTCTTCTATGCAGAGGATCCCGGGTTCTTTCATATAGATCATGACCGATCCTTCAGATGTGTATTTAACGGCATTCGAGATCACCTGTTCGATGATGAAGGACAACCACTTCGAATCAGTAATCGTTTTAAAGCCTGTAGGTTCGTATTCGAGCTTAAGTTTCTTTAAGATGAATTCTCTCGAGAACTTGCGGATGGCAGGGCGGATGATCTCATCCAGATCGTATTCCTTGATGAGATAATCAGTATTGTCCGAGCCCAGTCTTAAGAATGTGAGGACCATCTCGACATATGCTTCGATACGGTTCAGGTCGCCCATAAGTTTTCTGGCTGATTCGGTATCTTCCGACTGAAGGTTAAGCCTCATAGCGGCTATGGGGGTCTTTATCTGATGTGCCCAGACCGTATAGTATTCGATCATGCCTGTATAATCTTCAGATGCCTTCTGTTCAGCCAAAGAAGCTTCTTCACGCATCAGATTAATTATCGTCTGATAATCTTCTTCCAAAAGATTTTTGGGGTTGGGAAGATCTTCCGGATTATCCTTAAGTCTGTTGTGGCGCTTTGCAAAAGCTGCGAAATCAAACCCTGCCGCGATAAGTCCAAAGCATAGCGTGAGCAGCACGGGATATAGCACGGCTATGGCCTGCATGTCAAACAGGAAATAAGACGAAGCGAAGATGCCCGCGACGGCTATACACGTAATGATTATCTTCGCGCGGTACTTTAAATATCTTGCGAAGAGCTTCATTCATCATCCTCCAGGATGTAGCCGATGCCGAACCTGGTCTTGATAAGATCTTTCAGACCAGCGGATTCAAGAGTCTTTCTGAGCCTTCCGACATTGACGGTCAGAGTATTCTCATCTACGAAGCTGTCGGTCTCCCAGAGAGCCTCCATAAGCTTCTCGCGGCTTACGACTTTATTCTTATTCTGCATGAGAGTCAGAAGTATCTTATACTCGTTACGCGCGAGCTCTAGCTTATTGCCGTTATAAGATAAAGAATTATCATTCGTATTAAGAACGGCGCCCCTGGCCTGAAGCGTGAACGTGCTCTGACTGAAATCATAAGTCCTGCGCAAAAGAGCCTGAACCTTCGCGATAAGAACGCTCTGGTCAAAAGGCTTCGGTATATAATCGTCTGCTCCCATGTTCATGGCCATGACGATGTTCATGTTATCTGTAGCAGATGATATGAAGATGATCGGCACATTGCTGGTCTTTCTGATCTCCTGGCACCAGTGATATCCGCCCATGTAAGGCAGCGTGATATCCATGATTATCAGGTGAGGCTCATATTCTCCGATCTCGCCTAACACATTGCGGAAATCAGAGATGATCTTAACTTCCATTTCCCACGCTGAAAGACAGCCGGAGATTCCTTCAGCTATACCTTTATCATCTTCTACAATAAAAATCTTATACATGCTGTCATTATACACTCACTATCATGACTATGTTCCGGCAAATCTCCGCTTATTAATGGTAAACTAAAGAAAACGGGTAATAGGTAAGAGATATGAACTATTGCAAACCTGATTATGACAATTGTCTTGTTAACTTAAGCAATTCCATACTTAAGGCTTTTGGTGCGGAGACTGCCGCACCAACTCTTAAGATGGCTGATAAGTATCTTGAAGGCAGCTATAAAAATGTTGTAGTTTTGCTTATGGATGCGATGGGAATATCGATCCTCGAGAAACATCTTGATCCTGACGGATTCCTGCGTTCGCATTTAGCCGGATCTTACAGTTCTGTTTTCCCGCCTACGACGGTCGCAGCTACGACTTCAGTTTTGTCAGGCCTTTATCCGAATGAACACGGCTGGCTCGGATGGGATATGTACTATCCTGAGCTTGATAAAAACGTAACCGTCTTTACGAACAACGAGCAGGCGACAGAAGACGATGACGGCAATGTAAAGCCGTTTGTTCCGGCAGCAGATTTCCATGCCGGCTTTAAGTTTACGCCATATAAGAATATCATCACTAAGATCAATGAGGCAGGAGGAACGGCATATGCGTCAATGCCCTACCTGCCTCCTTTCCCTAAAGATCTGGACAGCATCTTTGCACGCGTTAATGATCTTTGCTCTAAGCCCGGCAAGAAGTTTATCTATGCATACTGGAATGAGCCTGATAACACGATCCATCTGACAGGACCTGACAGCCGGGAAACTCACGATCTGATGCTCTTGCTTGAGAAAAAGATCGAAACACTTGCTTCCGGCCTGTCTGATACTTTGCTGCTTGTCACTGCCGATCACAGCCAGATCGCCTGCACGAACTATTGCCTTATGGATTATCCCGAGATCCTGAATTGCCTTGTGCGCATGCCTTCCGTCGAGCCGCGCACTCTTAGCTTCTGGGTAAAAGATGAATACAAGGATGATTTCCCGAAGATATTCAAAGATGCGTTCGGCGATAAGTTTTGGATACTCACAAGAGAGGAAGTCATCGAGCGCAAGTTATTCGGCATAGGTAAAGACCACGAACTGTTCCGCGACATGCTGGGCGATTACTTAGCGATATCAGTTTCTGATGCTGCAATTTTCCTGACGCACGAAGAGATGAAGATAATGCCCGGAGGACATGCGGGTCTTACACAGGAAGAACTGGATATTCCGTTAATTGCGGTTACCTGAGCGGGGCTTTACTCCGATCAGGAAGCTTAGCGGCGGAATGCGCACGAATATCTCACTGAATGCAAAAGTTAATACGTAAGAAATAATGACCGGGACCAGATATAAGAGGAACCGTTTATTTTCGAATGTGCCTGCCATGAGATATTGCATCACTACGAGGATGATGAAATGCAGCCCGAAGAACGCGAATGAAATGCGTGTCAGATAAGAGAATGCTTTTCCGTTGCCGTCAATGTGGTCTTTCCCGATGCCGATCAGAGCGAGAATCATGAACCACTCGGTTACATAATTTGAGGCCGTATTGAGTACGCCAAAAGAAGTGCCTGACCAGATGAACATGTAGACATTTGCGATGCAGGCTATAAGACCGATTGCAAGGATGATGAACTTGTATTTTCTGATCTTCTCTACTACCTCGTCGTTCGCGAAAACATAGTATCCGATGAGGAAAAGGTAAGCAAAAGAGACCAGGCTCTTTCCGCCGACCTCAAGAAGTCCGCCGATAAAAGGAAGCGGGAGCCCGAGCAAAATAACGAGCCACAAAGGTGCATTGCCCTTAGCCCTTGGAATGAGCTTTTTCTGCAGGAGTATGATCCCCAGACAGATAAGCGATATCACGAACAGATAGAGCAGGAACCAGAACTGACCGAATGAGAAGCCGCCGTCAGCACCTGTGAAATCAGTGAACTTCGTGAAGAAGACTTTGTAATGCGCGAAGAAAGATCCGTCGTAGCCACAGTTGTACTTATCAGCCAGATAAGTCATTACCGGCACAAAGACAAGTGTTCCGAAGACAAGAGGGACTAAGAGCCTTTTAACCCTTTCGAAAATATACTGACCTGCAGATCTCTTGTTTAATGCGAATCTCGTGCTCATGCCTGCAAGCAGGAAGAGAAGAGGCATAATGAACGGACTGAAGGCGACTATGATGCTGCTAAAGGTCCTGCTCGTGCCGAACATCAGGTAATTCGGTTCACCCCATGTGTTCCAGGCCTGGGCCGCATGGTAAGGAATGAGCAGGAGTATTACAAGGCTCCTTAAGTTGTCGATATAGTGTTTGCGCATAGCAGTTATTCTACTTTATATGTTTGCCAGCCTCAATGATATAATCGATGAAAACCAAGAAAAGAGATCTGGTATGAACGCGTGCGGAACACAGCTTATCGAGAAGTGCGGTTTCACATACGAAGGAACGTTAAGAGATTACTTCTATATCGACGGTAAGTACGAAGGAAGAATGTTCTTCTCAATCTTAGAGGATGAATATGTCAGAGCTTGAGTTCATTTGGACAGACGGAAACAACGAAGAGTTCCACCGGTTCTATCTTGAGACTGAAGATTACTACAGTTCTATAGTCGGCGGCAAAAAGAATCGCGAAGGATTTATTCCATACAATTTATCCGAGAGCATATCAGATGTCCTGCTGGCTTATATGGACGGTGTTGCAGTCGGCTGTGCAGGTCTCAAGAAATATAACGATTCCGATGTTGAGATAAAGCGTGTATGGGTCGAGCCCGATTACCGCGGCAGACACATCGCGACTGAACTGATGGACAGGATAGAAGACAAAGCGCGGGAGATGGGCTTTAAAAGAGCTGTTCTTCAGACGCGTCCCATCATGGAAGATGCTGTCGGTTTATATGAAAAACGCGGGTATGAATTGATCGGTAATTACCCACCGTACGATAAGCTCGAAGGTGCCATCTGCATGGCCTTGAACCTTTGATTTATTTCATTTCGGTATGACTACACCTAACAAAAAAGTATAGGCATCATACCGTATACGATGCCTTAGCGATGCTATCATAGAGAAAAAGTATTAAAGGCGGGACGATCTATGGCAGCATTTGACAGAGTAATGTCCGGAATACCGCAGATGGATGAGCGATTCGACAATATCCGTCTTGGTGATAATGTCGTCTGGAGAGTAGATACTTTAGAAGATTTCAAGCTGTTCGTAAAGCCTTACGTCGAGCAGGCTATCAAAGACAAAAGGAATCTCATCTACATAAGGTTCGCGTCGCACGAGCCCTTCTTTGAAGAGCAGGAAGGCCTTAAGATCGTCAATGTCGAGTTGTCTCACAGATTCGAGACTTTCACTGTTGCTATCCACGAGATAATCGAGAAGGAAGGCTTTGATGCTTTTTATGTTTTCGATTGTTTGTCCGAGCTTCAGACCGCATGGGCAACGGACCTCATGATGGGCAACTTCTTCCAGGTCACTTGCCCATACTTATTCCAGCTGGATACTGTTGCTTATTTCCCTTTGATCAGGGGAAAGCATTCATTTAAGGCGATAGCGAAAATAAGGGATACCACGCAGTTATTCCTCGATGTCTACTCTGATAATTCCAATGTGTATGTGCGTCCCGATAAGGTATGGAACAGATACTCAGAGACGATGTTCCTGCCTCATCTTTATGAGCCTGAAAACGGCAAATTCGAACCGATCTTAGACGGCGTTCTTGCGAGCCGTTTCTATCAATTGCTTCAGAAAGAAGCATCCAATTCCGACAGAGGAAACATGGACAGCTGGGACAGATTTTTCGCTATGACGGAGACCATGTACGAGAACGGCATGGACGTTACTGAGCAGTGCAGCCGCATGTGCAATATCATGATGTCAAGAGACGAGAGGATGCGTGTCATGATCAAGGAGAACTTCCGTCCTGAAGATTATTTCAACGTCAAGAAGCGCATGATCGGTACCGGCATGATCGGAGGCAAGGCAACCGGAATGCTCCTGGCAAGAAAGATCATCGAGAATAAGCGGCCTGATATCTTCGCTAACTTCGAGCCTCACGATTCGTTCTATATGGGCTCTGACGTTTTCTATACATTCATCGTCGAGAATCATTTCTGGGATATCCGCGTAAGACAAAGAAGCAAGGAGGAATTCTTCTCTCTGGCTGATGAATTTGCAGACCGCCTGCGCGCCGGAAAATTCTCGCGCGACATGGAAGAAGAGTTCGTAAAGCTCCTCGAATACTACGGACAAGATCCTATCATCGTCCGTTCAAGCTCTATCCTCGAAGACGGCTTCGGCAATGCCTTTGCGGGCAAATACGAATCGGTCTTCTGCCCGAATTCAGGTGATATGGATCAAAGGCTTCAAGAGCTTGAAGACGCGATCAGAACAGTCTATGCGAGCACCATGAGCAAGTCTGCGTTAGACTACAGAAGCAGGCGCGGACTGCAGGCAAGAGACGAGCAGATGGCTCTGCTGATACAGCGTGTATCCGGCTCTTATTACGGTGAATTTTATATGCCGTGCGCAGCAGGCGTCGGCTATTCATACAGTCCTTACCGATTCATGGAATCACTTGACCCTAATGCGGGTATGTTAAGGCTCGTTATGGGCTTAGGAACTTCTGCGGTAGACAGAACGGAAGGTTCCTATCCTCGCTTAGTAAGCCTTGATAAGCCCCTTGCGGATTCGCATAAGAACAGCGGTGAGAGACATCAGTTCTCGCAGCGAAAACTTGAGCTTATTGACCGCTCTGAGGGCAAGCTCAAGCAGGTCACTCTTGATGTGATCGAGCCGCATATGCCGAACTTCTTAAAGCTGCTTTTGCTCGAGCACGATTACGATGCAGAGCGTGAATTCAGGGAGAGGGGACGCCCTCGCGTTATCGAATTTATCTCGTGTAAAGGTATTGTTGCAAAGGATATCATCATGAAGCAGATGAGCGATATTCTTAATACTATCGAAGCCGAATACGAGTATCCTGTCGATACCGAGTTTACGATCAATCTGTCTGAGAATGGCGACTATGTCATCAATATCCTGCAGTGCAGACCTTTGCAGGTATTCCAGGATTCGGGCGAGACTACGATGCCGGAAAATGTTGCTGACTGCGATGTGCTCTTCGAGTGTCACGGTTCTGCTATGGGCCTTACGCGTTCTGAGAAGATAGATCTCATCGTTTATGTCGATCCGGTCAACTATTACACGATGCCTTACCGTGATAAATACAATGTCGCCAATGCCGTAGGCAAGATAAACTGGAAGATGAGAGGGCAGGATAAGAAGATGCTTCTCATGGTCCCGGGGCGTATCGGTACCACATCTCCTGAGCTTGGCGTGCCCACTTCGTTCGCTGACATCAGTGAGTTTGATGCGATCTGCGAGATATCAGATTCCAAGGCCGGATATAATCCGGAGCTCTCCTACGGAAGTCATTTCTTCCAGGACCTTGTCGAGTCTGGAATCCTTTATAACGCTATTTTCGAGAACGAGAAAACGCTGAGATATAACCGCGGAATGCTTGAAGGAGCTCCCAATGTTTTCGCGGATATCGTCGAAGCGCACGAAGGATTGGAAGATATTGTTTTCGCATATGACGTATCCGCTATGGATATACAGCTGTGCAACGATATGAGTAATGAGCGTATAATATGTTTCAAGCGCTAAGAGCGCCCGGAGGGGAGAAACATAATGATACGCGAGATGAACAAAGACGAGATTCCTGCTTGTGTTGACATAATCAGGAAGAGCTTTCTGACGGTTGCCGATGAGTTCGGATTTACAAAGGAGAATGCTCCGCGTTTTACTGCTTTTGCAATAAATGAAGAAAGACTTCAGTATTGGATGGATGTTGAGCACAGGCTGCTTTATGTCTGGGAAGACGAAGGCATGCTCTGCGGATTCTATTGCCTGGTTTTCAGAGATGATTCCTGTGAGCTCGGAAGCCTGTCTGTTTTGCCCGAATACAGGCATAAGGGAATAGGCAGGAAGTTTATAGAGCACGCTTGTGAAGTTGCGCGTTCAAAAGGCGTAGGCAGGATCGATCTCAGCATAGTCGAAGAGAATAAAGTGCTCCGCAACTGGTATGAGCAGAATGGCGCTGTCCATCTCGGAACGAAAAAATTCGATTTCTTCCCTTTCACATGCGGATATATGGAGATAAAGCTGTAATGCAGATAATTGAATTTTTCGAATGCGGTAATCAGTCACATTGGATCGATGAGCTAGACAAGTGTGACTGGAGAGCAGGAACGTTTCTCAGGCAGTTGCTGCTTGAGAACAGTCTTAAGGAATTCTGCGGAGAAAGCACCAGACTTCTTCTTTTGACCGACGGTGATAAGCTCGTCTCTTTTTGTACGCTGGCAGAGACTGATGACATACGCGATACTACACTCACGCCGTGGATCGGATTCGTTTATACATATCCTGAATACCGAGGTCACAGATACTTCGGGCTTTTATTGGAGCGCGCCTGCGAGATTGCCAAAGAAGATGGGCATGAGTATATTTACGTCTCAACTACCGAAGACGGTCTTTATGAGAAATACGGATTCGAATTCCAATCCTTCATGAAGGATTCGGGAGGCGAAGACAGCAAGGTCTACAGGCTGGGTCTGTAAAGCTTTACTTGATCAATCCGGCTATCTCTTTTTCTATCAGCCTGTAAACATTAGCCACAAGGTATCCGTCAGCGATCGCATGATTAAGACGGACCGTTAACGGCATCATGAGGCGCCCGTTCTCTTCTCTGTATTTACCCCAGTTGACGATCGGAAGGTAATAGAGATAACCGTCGGGAAGCTCCACGTTCATGGAATCGTATGAGAGCCATGAGATATAAGAAGCGTCGAACCAGTTCGGGTGATTCTCGGCATCGAGCAAATACTCGCGTGTATTCTTAGCAGCCTCCACATCTGAAACGGCGCCCTTGTAAAACTGCTCATAATCTTCGAAATATTCCGTGTAGACAGGTGTGCATGTCTCCGTATCTTCGTGAAACACATACTGCGTAGGATTGATCTTGTCGAAGCAGACTAATTCATCTGTCTTCCAGAAATACTGCATCTTATAGTCGTCGCGTGAATTGAGGGCCTTGCATAAGACGTACAGGAAGTTTATGTAGAACTTGGTGCCTGTCTTTTTGGAGTAAGATACCAGGTCGGTAACATCAATGCGCGCGGTCATGGATACCGAACACTTGCAGTCTTCGGTGAAATGACGGTATACGCCTTTGCGGTAGTAAGTCTCTTTATCAATAATTCTGTAGTTTGCCATATTAACCTCTATAGCCATTGGATAAACGCAGTCTTGTCGTTGCTGTTATATCCTGCTTTCTCATAAAAATTCAGAGTTGAAGCTCTCTTAGAGCCTGTCAGGAGCATCATCTTGTAGCAGTTATTCTCGAGCGCGATCTTCTTCGCGTAATCGAGACACGCGCCGGCATAACCTTTGCATCTGTAATCTTTGTGGGTTACCACATTCTCGATGAATGCATAAGGACGTATGCCTCTTGTAAGATTGGGGATTATGACGCAAACGCATGACGATACGATCTTACCGTCAATGACGTTGACGATGATGTGATGGTTGGGATCGTCCATTATCTGTTTCCAGGTATCGTGAAGATGGGCATTGTCTTCAGGCATGCTGTCTTCGTGAAGGAACAGGTAAAGCTCTAATAATTCTTTCAGATCGCTTGCAACGGCTTCTCTTATCATGGTGTCTCCCTTGCTCGAAATGTTCGTTATAGCGTGATTATAACGCAAACGGGCGCCTGATATGACAGTGCGTGATTCATATTTTCTTTACGGGAATTACTATTTTTGTAAATAATGGAATGATAAAATCATTTTGGAAGCCAAGTGGAATTGGCAAAGAGGGTAGAGATTTGAAGGATTCAACAAGAGAGAACTTAAGCTATTTCGGGCTTTACAAGAGGCTCCTTACTGTCAAGAAAGATATTCCTGCAGAGAAGGTATCTTTTGGCGACCACAAGGACCAGCATTTTCTGTACTTTGAGCCGGAAAAGGCGATCAGCGATAAGGTGATCATCTGGGTTCACGGCGGAGGATGGAATTCCGGCAGGCCGAAGGACTTCTATTATGTCGGCCAGGCAATCGCGAAGGCGGGTTACCGCTGCGCTTCGCTCGGATACAGGCTGTCGCCTAAGTTTAAGTATCCGTGCCAGATCGAGGATGTCTGTCTGGGCTACAACAAGGTCATCGGTTTCCTTAAGGCAAAGGATATCGATGTCTCGAAGATAATTGTTGTAGGACCTTCTGCAGGCGCGCACCTTACATCGATCCTCTGCTATTCAAAGGCAGATCAGGACAGATACGGCGTCGATATCAGCAATGTTATCGGCTACATAGGCTTCGGAGGGCCTTACTGCTTCGAAAAGTGTCAGGACTTTGCCATAAGGACTCTTTTGAATATGCTTTTTGCCAAAGAATACGACAGAAAGCAGGGCGAGCCGGTAAGTCTTATGACAAAGAACAATATTCCGATGCTGCTTATCCAGAGTGAGCATGACGGAGTATTGGATTTCGGCAATGCCGTGGCTTTCGAGAAGAAGGCCGGCGAATTAGGGAATAAGTGCGAGCTTTACAGGGTGGAAGACGCGAAAAATACCCATTCGTGGTACACGGCAGGGTGCTTTTTCGAGCCGAGGGAAGAGAATAAGTGCGTAGACAAGTTCTTCTCATATATAGAGAAACTCTGATATTATTAGGAATTAGGGAAGTTGTGAATAAGGGAGGGCATAGATTATGAGATACGAGGATAAGTACAAGCTGCCGAAGGCCAGGGTCGTTGGGCCGATCATCGGTCACTCGATAGTCTTCATCGTCATCATTGCTGCGATTTTTATTGCGATGAATATCATCAGCGATTATGTAATCGATGTCAGATCTGAAGCTGACAGAGAATACGTTATGCGCGTAGCGGCCCAATATGAGAGGGGGACCGATTCTGCCCGTGACAAAGCGACATCTACCCTTGTAAAAGACGGTCACGCTTACTGCGTAGTCGATTACAACGGCAAGGTCCTTGATTCAAACGGCACTATCACCTGCAAAGGCTACGATGCCACTAAGAATGCATTTGATACAGATTCACTTAACGGCATGCTCACAGATGCCGAAGAAGGAACCAATGCGCAGGAGATCCACGCCGTAGTACTTGCCATGTCTGATAACAAGACATTCATTGCTGACGACATGCAGGGCAGTGTGTATAACTGGAACAATTTCTCCAAGGCCTTTAAAAATGATCCGGATAAATGGAATCATCTTTTCAGCGGTACAGTCGGTGTTGCCTATTGGATAGGAACACCGGTCAATGACGCTACCGAGATACTCCTTGTTAAAGCTGAACTGACTGTCCATCTGAAAGACTATATGTACATGTTAGGCGGCTTGATAGTTGCGATCGTCATTGCCGTAGTAGTCTTCATTTTGCTGATATTGGGTGTTGTCAGAAATCTCAATTCCAACAGAAAGATGAGAAGAGTAATGTTCAGAGACAACATCGCGCCCGGCCGCAACTGGCTCTGGTATGTTAATACCAGCCAGGATATCATGTCCAAGAAACGCAACGAGAGAAAGATTTACGCTGTCGTCGAACTGGAATTCATCAAGTACAGGAACTTTGTCCTTTGCCATTCCGTAAAAGAGGCTGAGGATCTCTTAAAGCAGGTCGCAAAGATCATCACAGTCAAGCTCAGGGATGAAGAACTCTGCGCTCACAACGGTTCTTCGAGCCTGCCGCTCCTTTTGGAAGTTGCCGATGAAGCAGACGCAAGGAGAAGGTTAGAGGATATCATCGGTGCCCTGATCGCTATCCCTACTAACTATAAGCTCGCGTTCAAGGCCGGTGTCTATCTTGTAAATCCCGCTAATGAGAAGCTCGCTTCGAGGCATAGAAGATACGTAGCAGACATGGATCTTTACTACAACAATGCTTGTACGGCAAGCATGTCCATCGCGAACGGTGAAGCCGGAATCGCATTCTTCGACCAGAAGCTCGTCGACGAAGAGAAGTGGATCAGCATCGTTACCGAGAGACAGCAGATTGCCGTAAACAATCAGGAATTTGTTGTTTACTACCAGCCTAAGTACGATCCGAGGACTAACGAACTCAAGGGCGCAGAAGCGCTCATCCGCTGGAATACTGCTGACATGGGCCTCGTTCCGCCGAGTAAGTTTATACCGATCTTTGAAGACAACGGCTTCATTACACAGATCGATGACTACATGGTATCGCATATTGCAAGAGACCAGAGAAGATGGCTCAATGAAGGCAGAAAGTGCGTTCCGATCTCGGTCAACATCTCCAGAGCACATTTCTCTCAGCCCGATCTCGCAGAACACATCTGCTCCATGGTCGACAAAGAGGGCGCGCCCCGCGATCTCATCGAGATAGAGCTCACCGAGAGCGCATTCTTCGATGACGAGAACGCAATGCTCGCAACGATCAACAAGCTCAAAGGCTACGGCTTCCTCGTATCCATGGATGACTTCGGTTCAGGCTATTCATCTCTTAATTCACTTAAGGATATGCCGCTTGATATCCTTAAGCTTGATGCCGGTTTCTTCAGAGGCAGCGAAAACAATCCGAGAACCGAGATCGTCGTATCCGAGGCTCTCAGACTTGCTAAGTCGCTCAATATGATAACGGTAGCAGAGGGCGTTGAAGAGCAGTCTCAGGTAGACTTCCTCGCTGCTGAAGGCTGTGACATGATCCAGGGCTACTATTATGCAAAGCCGATGCCCAGAGAAGAATATGAGACCAGATTGCCGGGAGGAGCTCCTAGGCAGGTATATCAGGCACCTGTTCAGCAGGCCGCACCTGTTCAGCAGGTATATCAGGCTCCTGTACAGCAGGCTGCTCCTGTTGCTTACTGGGCATGTGAGTGCGGACAGACAATGAACACAGGCAAATTCTGCGGCTACTGCGGTAAGCCTATGCCTGTTTATCAGGCGCCGGCAGTTCCTCAGCAGCCGGTCGTAATGGCACCGGTAGAAGCGCCTGTTCAGTCTGCAGCGCAGGCACCTGTCGCGCCGCAGGCCGTATTCCAGGAACCTGTGGCTACGCAGTCTGTAACTGAAGCGCCCGCTGCACCTCCGGCCGATCCGCAAGTATAAGCTGTTTTAACTTAAAATGATAAAGACGGTTGTCTCCCGGTGAGGCAACCGTTTTTGGTGCGTAATTGGCTTTTGTGGTAATGTAATCGCACCGAGAAAAAATTAATGCTGCAACTTTTTGCAAGCCGAATCTGTATATAGAGTAACTGATTATTAAGGAGGGGCATATGAAAAGATCATTGAAGTCAATCTTGTGTGGTATCCTGGCTATCGCTGCTGCAGCTTCTGTTTTTACCGGATGCGGCTCGAAGGATGTAAAGAAAGATACAAAGCCTTCCAGGACCAAAGAAACTACGAGCGCCGATAACAATGTTGATGGGGGTCAAATTTATGAACCCAGGGAGATTTGGTTATTCGATCTCAACGACGAGGATATTTTCAAGACAGGGTATTACGGACAACAGGTTGAATTAGAATATCCCACAGACAAGCTCATTTTCGCCAGATATTGGAGCGACGATGTTGAGTGGAAAGTATATGTCCTCGATGAAGAATTGACTGACGGCTTTGAAGCGCTTGAGGAAATGGAGCCTGCGCTTGTTAACGATGGCGAAATAGCGATTCAGGAAGGGCAGTGGATATATGTTTACTGCGGCTGCAATTCCGCTACTTGCGACAAGCCGGTCGGAGGAAGGTATAAGGCCTATTACTGGGGACCTTAACTCAGGAGCGGCTTCCTTCGCTTTGTGATAAACTCTTAACTGAAGTATCAGTATAAGAGGCTTGATAAATGCATTGCGATGTTATTCTAAATATTCACTATACGGCGCCGAAGTCGGTCTGGGATAAGATCAACCGCGCTTATAAGCAGCTGCCCTATTGGGACGGCTTTGACAGCGACGGTCCGCACTGGATCGATAAGGATATCGATATCACTGCTTCCGCAAAGCCCGAAGGTCTTAAGATCTATGGCGAGATGCCTGAAGAACAATGGGGTGAATGGTATGAGCAGCTTAAGCAGAAGCTGTCTGCGGCTGTCGGTTATCCTGTCGGGGAAGTGAGTGAAGGATACGAGTTCCGTTACTGGAAAAAAGCGGTCAATCCCGAGCTTGATATAACCATGATAAAAGGCGGCACTGATAACTGCTACATCGTATCGGACAGGAAGGAAGCTATCCTCGTAGATACGAGCAGCGGCAAGTCTCTTAAACAGGTTATCGATGCGTGCAGTCAGTATGATATGAAGCTGATCGTGCTTACGCATCCGCATTTCGATCACGCTGAGAATGCCGAAGCGATCTCGAAAAGATTCAATATACCTGTCGCTTATCACAGGGAAGATGACGCGATCTTCGATGTCTACGATTCGCAGCCGCTTCATTCATATGGTGCTGTGGGCGCCGTTGTTCTTAAGCTCTCATTAAAGCAGCTCCGCACTACCAAGGTAATACGTCCTGCAAATCACTTTTACATTAAGGACGGCGATACTTTTGACGATTACGGCTTCCCGAGCGTTAAAGTCATTGAGCTCCCCGGTCATACGAGAGGCTCGGTCGGACTTCTTGTCGGTGACAATTCCCTGATCGTGGGAGATGCGCTCGACAACTGGATCAAGCCCGGCATGGGGCATCTTTACTATGATCTCGAAGTCCAGAAAAAGACTTATGAGAAGATCCAATCCCTCGGCATAAAGAATATTTACTACGGACACGGAAAACCGACAAAGGGTTAAAGCCTTGTACTTGTCAAGGTTTTTCCTTTTTTGTACTATTATTAAATTAATATAAGCATGATGGGGGAGTTTGTTCCGTGGGTGCAAAGAATAACCTTTCCACCAAAATAATTGCTATGGTCGAGGCGATCATTCTGATCTCCGGTGCCCTTTTTTGCATAGTCTCCATTTACAGATCCAGCGGTGCCATCAGAAAGGCCATCCAGCAGCGAATGCTGGATATTGCCAACTGTGCGGCAGGATCGATAGATGGTGATCTCTTTGCCACGATTGGTCGTGATTCTATCGGAAACGACGACTATAACAAGGTTTACGATACTCTCGCCGTCTTCAGAGACAATGTTGAGCTGGAATATGTCTATGCCTTAAGGGAAGAGGGTAATGATAATTTCATCTTTATCATGGATACCGACCCGGTAAGTCCTGCTGCTTATGGAGAAAACTGTGAATTCACCGTAGCATTAGACAGTGCGGGACTGGGCACGGCTTCAGTCGACGAGACCCCCTATACTGACAGATGGGGCGAATTCTACAGTGCATACAGCCCTGTCTTTGATTCGAACGGAAATGTTGTCGGCATCGTCGCTGTTGACTTCTCCGTAGACTGGTTCGAAGACCAGGTAACATCGCAGACGCGTTCGACTGTCATCGGATACCTCATAATCCTCATAATCGTCCAGATCATTGCCGCGCTTTTGTCATTCCTTATTGTAAGACCTTATGTTAAGGCACAGGGTGAACTTCTCGAAGAGAAAGTCCGCGCGGAGACTGCTAATCACGCTAAGAGCGATTTCCTTGCCAATATGTCCCATGAGATCCGTACGCCGATCAATGCCGTGCTGGGCATGAATGAGATGATCCTCCGCGAGGGCAGGAAAGCCCAGGAACTTACTGATAATGATACCCAGGCCCGAAAAGAAGCCATGAAGAATATCGTCGTTTATTCAGGCGATATCGAGAATGCGGGCCATAATCTTCTTGCGATAGTCAACGACATCTTAGACTTCTCCAAGATCGAATCGGGACGCATGGATCTCGTTGAGTCTCCGTACCAGTTAAGCTCAATGCTTAACGACTTAAGTAACATGACGCTTTTCAAGGCGCGTGACAAGGGTCTCGATTTTATCATTGACGTTGATGAATCACTGCCTGATGAACTTTTCGGAGACGAGATGCGCATCAAGCAGATCTTCACGAATCTCCTAAACAATGCCGTTAAGTATACAGAGCACGGCAACATCAGATTCAGACTCACAGGTGATAAGGAAGAAGATGTGGTGATCCTTTCCGCTTGTGTCCGTGACACGGGAATCGGCATTAAGACTGAGGACCGTGAGAAGCTTTTTAATATGTTCCAGCGTCTTGATATCGAGCACAACAGCACCATTGAAGGCTCAGGCTTAGGTCTTGCTATCACGCAGCGTCTTCTTGAGATGATGGGCGGAACGATCAAGGTCGAGAGTGAATACGGCAAGGGCTCTGCTTTTACCGTGACGATACCCCAGAGGATCGTATCTGATGTTCCTGTCGGCGATTTCCAGAAGCGCTTCGAAGAGAATGTTTTGGGTGCAGCCGTTTACAGGGAATCTTTCCGCGCACCTAAGGCCCACATCCTGATCGTAGATGACACGAAGATGAATCTGACGGTAGTGGTAAATCTTCTCAAGAATACAAAGATGAAGATAGATACTTCGAGCAGTGCTGCGGGCGCTGTTGCTCTTGCTGAGATCAACCGTTATGACCTGATCCTCATGGACCAGCGCATGCCGGAGATGGACGGTACTGAGGCGCTTCACCATATACGCGGATCTGCTTCAGGTGCAAGCAAGGATTCGCCTGTCATCTGCCTTACCGCGGATGCAGTTGTCGGCGCGAAAGAGCGCTATCTCGAGGAGGGCTTTACAGACTTCCTTACAAAGCCTATAGACAGCTATGCTTTGGAGAAGATGCTCATGAAGTATCTGCCTGAAGAAAAGGTGGAGAGTGTCGTTGAAGATTCGGAGCCTTCAAAGAACAAGGCAGAGATAAATGAAGACGGTTATAACGCTCTGCGCGACGCCGGCATCGAGCCCCGTGTAGGTCTGCCGTACTGCCAGAATGACGAAGAGTTCTACCGTACGCTTTTGGCCGAATATGCGCGCGGCAAGCAGGAAAAATCTGAGATGTTAACCAAGAGCTTCGAAGCTGAAGACTGGCATAATTATGCGATCTACGTTCATGCTCTGAAGAGCACTTCCAAGACCATTGGTGCACTGCTGTTATCCGAGCAGGCTGCTAAGCTTGAGGCCGCAGCAAATACAGGCGATGCAAGTACGATCCGCAAAGAACACGATGACATGATGGAAAGGTATAATTCCGTTACCGAAGGCATCCGTGCATTTATGCCTGCAGATATGACAGCTGAAGGCAACGGCGCCAACGATGGTTCTTCTGATGACGATGAGATCTTAGAGTTCCTTCCCGAATCAGACGATTGATATCAGCTCACATCAGGAGCATATTCCGTAACTGTGACCGCCTCGTTATTTTCGAATACGGGGTGGTCTTTTATTTTCTTCAGGTATGTATCGAAAAACTCCAGATGAAGCTTGCAGCAGTTCTCATGCATAACATCGGGATCGAGTTTGCCTGATATAAAAGAAGGCTTCAACATGTGCTTCATGTCAGAGAAGAATGCATGCTGCATCTTATCGAAAACAGCCTTGTAGACAGGCTTTGTGTGATCGACTAAATATCTTGCCTCGACAGCTGCATTTGCTTTGCAGCAGATCTGAAGAAAAGGTTTTCTTAAGATCTTACCGGTGTTATCTCCAAATGGTGCGCCGTCTATGTTTGCGCCGCAGACGAATTCATCATAATCAAGACAGAGTTCATATGCCGTAGCACCGCCCAGAGAATGTCCTGCAACGGCAATGCCGTTATCAAAATCGATCAGGTCTGCTAAGTTTTCTTTCGAGTATTTAACAACAGATAAAGTATCTTTCTTCCATTCGGTGATCCTGCTTATGATCATACTGCAGTATTTTTTCTGGAACTCATCGAACTTATCCGAGATCTCTCTTTCTGTGCCTTTGTCTTTGGCAATTTTAAGGACCTTCATGGCACCCGGAAGGAACGGGTCGTATTGCTTCTTCATGATCAGTTTATGGAAAGGCACAACTGTTCCGTCGTCAAGCTCCGTGTTGCTTCCGTCGCGCGGGTGAGCTATAGAGAGGACCACGTAACCGTGAGACGCGATATCTAAAAGAAGAAATGAATTTGCTTCCCTGTAAGACGCAAGTCCGTGGCTGAAGATAACAGGCGGGAACTTCACCCCTTCGATCCTCGGTGCGTTCTCGTAGCAATCGGAAACATTTTCACCTGAAGCTTCAAGCTTGTCGTAATCTATAGGAGCGTGCATTACCTTTTTGAGGCCGTCAGCATTGGCTTTGTTCATGTAGCGGATCTTGCTCATGCCTTGGGCGGATTCTTTTCTGACAGGGTAGTAGACTCTTACGGCAATGCTTCTCATGGTGCCGGGGAAGAGCACTTCCTCTCTGTCGTTATAGATCGTATATGTGAATGTGCCTACAGCGTATTCGCCTGAAGGTGCGGGTTTCTTAAGCATCAGTTTTTCCTCCGAGTAAAAGTATTATCGATTTTGCGAGAGTCCTGAAAAGTTTCTTAGGTTCAGCTTTAAGGTTTGGAATTCCTGTTCCGTAGCATGCCGACATGATGCAGGTCTTCTCGATGCCTGTGTATGCAGAGCTGATAAATAGACCGATATCCTGAGCGGAGCTTATAGGCTGGTAGCCCAGCTTTGCAGCGCCTTTCATAAGGCTCGGGAAAGCTTTATTCATGAGATAATCCAGATTGCCCTGACCTTTTATCCCGGCCATGATCTTTGCGGCACGCTCAGGTTCATTTATCGCGATTACACCGAGATCAAAATTGATCTTCTGAATATCCATCAGGTGATGCTCCATGACTTCCGCAAGGCAGTCACAGACCTTGAAGGTGAGATCTTCAAGAGATGCTTTTTTATTCGAAGTTATCTTCTCGAGATCATCGATGATGTTATAGTCCGTGCGCATCTTTGTGACCATGTCGGCAAGGATCTCGTCCAGGCCGTCATAGTAGCGGTAGATGGCGCCCTGTGACATACCGGTCTCGGCTATGACATCAGATATGGTCACCATCTCGACAGGCTTCCTGAGGCATACCTGATAGGCGGCATCAGTGATCATCCTGCGCTTGTTCTCTAAATATTCTTCAGTAACTTTTGGCATATCCTCAAGCTTCTCCCATTGTCTTTGCAAGAAAAATGAAACTTGTTTCAATAAATGAAAACGGTTTCATTTTAGATACGCGTCAGGCAGTTGTCAATAGTCCGGATGGTGTTAATTGAGCAAAAGGCAAATGTTATAATGCGCTTATGGATGGTTTCTTATGATTAAAGAAATAAAATACGGCACAACAAATACTTATCTGATCAAAGGCAGGAGCGGCTCGATCCTTTTGGACACAGGCTGGGCCGGGACTCTTCCTGCGTTTTGCCATGCAATAGGAGAAGCCGGTGAGAAGGTGCAGGACATTAACTACATCCTGATATCGCACTACCATCCTGATCATATGGGCATCGCCCAGGAGATCGCTGATATGGGCCCTGTGATCTGCGCTGCAGACATCCAGAAAGACTTTATCCATTGTTCGGACAGGATACTTACCAAGGACAAGAAAGTATCTTTTGTTCCGATAAGGGACGAGAATATCAGATTTTTCACGCTCGATGACAGCAGGGATTTTCTGCAGGAGATCGGAATAGACGGTGCTGTATATGCGACACCTGGTCATACGGATGACAGCATAAGCCTGATGCTTGATTCAGGTGAGTTGTTTGTGGGAGATCTTAATCCCTTATATGAGCTTGAGCTTCACAGGGGCACTCAGATCGAGAAAACGTGGAATATGCTTTTGGCGATGAAGCCGTCGAAAGTATACTATGGACATGCACGTGCGGCTGATCTTAAGGGCGGTCTTTTCGGAGGTTTCTTCGGCAAGAGCGCTCCGGATGATGTCTATTCGCTGGTAAAGAGAATAATGAAGTATGTTGACAAGGGGATACCTAAGGAAACAATTGCAGAAAAGACAGGCGCGGATATCGTCTTCATCGAGGATGTCACCAGAATGTATGTGACACACCCGGGCGTAAGTGTTCAGGGTATACTTGACCGTATAGAGATTAAAGGAAGATAGCATTACAAAGAGGAAGAATGATATGAAACTCAAAATAGCATTGCTTCAGCTCCTGCCCGCAAAGAGCCTTGAAGAACAACTGGAAATAGGAATAAAGGCCTGCAGAGAGGCTAAGGAAAAGGGCGCGGATGTGGCGCTTTTCCCTGAGATGTGGAGCGACGGATACTATCTGCCGCAGGATACTGACGCGCTTGATAAGCTTGCGATAAGCAAGGACAGTGACTTCGTAAATGCTTTCCGCGGTCTTGCCAAAGAACTCGGAATGGCAATAGGCATTACGTTCCTTGAGAAGGGCATTGATAAGCCTCTTAATTCCGTGGTGTTCTTCGATATGCACGGCGAGGAGATACTGCATTATTCAAAGGTGCATACCTGCGCTTTTGATGATGAAGTCGTTCTTCAAGGCGGAGACGATTTCTATGTTGCTGACCTGGACTTCGGAAGAGGCACGGTAAAGTTCGGCTCCATGATCTGCTTTGACAGAGAGTTTCCTGAGAGCGCGAGGATCCTTATGCTCAAGGGCGCAGAGATAATTCTTGCTCCGAATGCCTGCCCGATGGAGATCAACCGTCTGTCTGCATTAAGAACGAGAGCCTATGAGAATATGGTTGCAGTCGCAACATGCAACTACCCTATGGGACAGCCTGACTGCAACGGACACTCAACACTTTTCGACGGTGTGGCATGGCTGAGGGACGAGCCCGGCGTAAGGGATATGTGTGTCTTCGAAGCGCCTGAAGAGCCCGGTGTTTATATCGCAGAGCTTGATCTGGATCTGCTTAGAAGCTACCGCGAAAATGAGATCATGGGTGACAAATACAGACACCCTGAAAGATACGAAATATTGTGTGAGCAAAAGCCCGAAGAACGCATCAGACAGATGGAAGAGATATACGATAAAGCTTTGGAGATAATGGATAAAGCAAAAGAAGATCCGGATAGCTTGCTGGATTTCCAGTGTGAGATCAGCAAACTTGAAGATTACTACACAGGCAAATTGTGGATGAAAGATTTTGAACTTGATGAAGCAGGGAAGCTGCCCGCAGATCTTAAGCGCGGAGTGCTCTCGGAGGACGGGATTTACAACCTGCTCGAGAGGAATTCGGAACTTTTAGGTGAGATAGGAGATGACTTATGAATACATTTGAAGTAATTAACGCACGCCACAGTTACAGAGGCTCTTACAAGCCCGTACAGGTCCCTCGCGAAGACCTTATGAAGATAATGCAGGCAGGTCTTGCTGCTCCTTCAGGATGCAACAAGCAGACCACCAGTCTTATCGCAGTCGACGATCCTGAACTTATGGAAAAGATCTTAGGCGTTATCGATCCGCCGGTCGCTAAAGGAGCGCCTGCAGCGATATGTGTTCTTACACAGCGCATAATCGCATACAGGGATAAGTGCTATGCGGTACAGGATTATTCTGCGGCTATTGAGAACATGCTTCTTGAGATAGTCGAGCTCGGTTATCAGAGTTGCTGGTTCGAAGGACATATCACGGATGAAGATAAGATAGGCGCGAAGATCGCCGAGATACTCAACGTCCCTGAAGGATACGATCTCGTTTGTTTCCTGCCTGTCGGCGTTGCGGAAGGCGATCCTGTAATGCCTAAGAAGAAAGCGTTCGAAGACCGCGCATGGTTTAACGGATTCGGGAAAGAAGGTTAAAGATATGGCCAGCTGTGAGACATGCCAATACGCATATTTTGATGAGGATACAGGTGAGCCCTTGTGCGATCTTAATCTTGATGAAGATGAGATCGCGAGACTGTCGCAAAGACACAGCAAGGAGTGCCCGTACTACAAGGACGGCGACGAATATAAGACCGTAAGGCATCAGATGTAACGGAGGTAATAAGATGAAGATCTACGACATCGCACAGGAAGTTTTCGGATGCGCTGTTTACCCGGGTGATCCGTCTCCGGAGAAGATCGTCCAGCTGAGGATAAGCAACGGTGATATCTGCAATCTTACGGCATTCAAGATGTGTGCGCACAACGGCACGCATGTCGATGCGCCTTTCCATTTTATCGACGGTGAAGAGACGATCGATCAGGTGCCGCTCGAAAAGTTCATTGGGTTTGCTTATGTCGCAGAACATGAAGGACTTCTTGGTAAGGATGATGCATTAAGGATCCTTGCAGAAGCTAAGGCATGCGATCCCAAAGCCTGCGACATGATCCTCGTTAAGGGCGATTCTGTAATGACTGAAGAAGGCGCGAAAGTTTTCGCTGACGCGAAGATAAAGCTCTACGGAAATGAATCGCAGACTGTAGGTCCTGAGGATGCACCGATGGCTGTACACCTCATTATGCTCGGCGCGAAGATCGTTCTTCTCGAAGGCATAAGACTGGCTGAAGTTCCGGTTGGTTCTTATCTTCTCGATGCCGCTCCGATCAATCTCGGAGGCTGCGATGGCGCGCCATGCAGAGCGGTACTGATCAAGAATGAGTAGCCGGGGAAAGGTGCTTGTGCAATCTGAACATGAGGTCTGAACTGATGAGAAGGTTAGAGAGAACTCCTAAGAACATAATAGCTTTTGTTTTGTTGGCGATTGATTTTCTCGCCATCTTGTTCTTCGGATATGCAGTCGCGTGTAATCATGCGGGACATTACGCGGTTAAAGTGAATATTCCGGAAGACATGTATCTTACTTTCAAAGAAGATGTGTCATTTGAAGAGAATGATGAAACGATCACTATTTCCAAAGGCACTGTTATCAAGCCCGCATATATTTTCCCTGATAGGGTGTGTTTCTATTACTCGACTAAGGGTTACAGTATAGAAGAAAATGTAAGATTGGATATTTCCGAACGTGAGGAAAAAGGTATCTATTATCTTGATGAAAAATCGGAGCGGTTCGAAGAAAGTGATGAGCTTGGAAGGCTATGGAGTGAAGCTAAGCAACAATATCACGATGAAAGAACGAAGATTATCTGGAAAAATTTTAGTCCTGTTCTGGGTCTGGGTATAGTCTGGCTTGCGGGATGGTTTTTCTTTACCGGGTTTTTATGCAGGAAGAAGATGTATGTTCTGTTGTATACGTTGGATTTGGTTTTGCTGTTTGTGGCATTTAATGTTACCAGCTTGTTACTTTACCATTGATTTTTTGCTGTTCCATTAGAGAAAATGCTGTTTGAGGTAATAAGAATGGGAAAGAAAAAGACAAATAAAATCCTCATTATATTGCTCATACTTATACTATTTATTGTGCTTTTGTTCCCATATAAGTCGACACAATATGATGGCACATATTACTATTCGCTTATATATACTGTTGTTTGCAAGAATGAGCTTTCTGTTGCTCCGCACGATTCTTCTTCAAACACCTTAGTAACGAAGGGGAGTATTTAACGTGAAATACAAAGCAGTAAAGATACTAACAGTTTTGCTTGTGCTCTCTTTGGTACTGTCAGTAGTATCTTGTGCAAGGAGTGGCTCTTCAAAAGACAAAAGAATAGTTGCTGAAGATACCCCTTGGTATGAATGTCAAAAGAAAAAACTTGATATTAGTATTGAGAATGCAATACCTGTTTTTGCGGATAAAAACTGTATTGTATTCAGTAAATTCCGTGATGAAACAACGGGTGATTATTGTGACAATTTAGTTTTATTGGATAGCAATGATAAGGTTCATGATATCGATGTTGCAGAATTCTTTGACGGGGACGAACAGTTTAGTATTAAATCTTGCTTCAGCAAAGACGGTGATTGTTATGCAGTGATTTATTTGACTGAAAAAGGTGTCAGTCACAACAGTGTATATAAGATTAAGGACTATTTTGCTTTGGAATATATAGGCGATTTTGACTCGCTCCGGGAAGAGTCATACTATGTCGATCGCGTAATAGCTTCAAACGATCGGTATTATGCACATTTTTATGTTCTGATGAATAACAGTTATAAAGATGCGTTTGGCGTTTTTGACAGCGGACTCAATCTGATTTCCGAGATGAGAACTGATAATCCCGTGATGACTTGGTCATTAAATAATAACTCGCAAATCGTAACGGTCGAATATGACCAAAGTAATATTGCTGATCCGGCTCAGTATTCAGCCGTATTGGATCTCGAGAAGGGACTTGAGAAAAGAACTGATGTCGCTTCAGAAAACTTTGATGATATTAACTTGGGTTATGCTTCAGATGATGCCTTTTGTTATAAGAGCAATACTGATTTTACGATATCGAAAACCAATATTGAGACCGGAGAAAAAACTGTTGTAGCTGATTTGAACTATAGTTCAGGCAATTTATTCGATTTGCAGTGCAGTTCGTTGGTTTATTGCGATGAAGAGACTTTCGTTTTCAAGAAAGATTCTATTTATCCAAGCGAATCTATGAATTGGACTTTATTCACATTAACAAAACAGAAAAGCAATCCGCATATTGGAAAACAATTATTATATGTAGCACCGAATTTTAATCTCGGGTCTTTGGCTGCCGCCGCAATTAATCGTTTGAATATGACAAGTCAGGATACATACGCATACGTAACTATGGATTACAGCCGGTTAACTTTTAACGACTATGAGAAATCGGATGACAGCGATGTTAACAGCTACAATAAAGATATAGCTCTAATCAGCAAATTGGGAAATGACATAAGTAATGGCACCGGACCGGATATCCTTCTTGATTTTGCCAGGTATTCTTCGCTGAATAACAGCGATTATTTATATGATCTTATGAGTGTTATCAATGATAAGAGTAAATTCAACAGAAGCGATTACTTTGATAATATCTTCGATGCATATGAGAAAAGCGGTAAATTATTCCAATTGCCGGTAAGCGCATGTATTGGTGGGATCTATGCGTCTGATACAGCGGTTTCTGACTCCCGGACCGGTTTTACATACCCGGAATATGAGGATTATGTTTTATCTGAATGTGAAGGCTTTGATCCGTTAGAATATAACCTTGGTGGACGGGATAGATGTTTCTCACTAATGGTACGAAGCAGATATGATGATCTTTTTGACAGTGAGAATCACTTGATTACCAACAATGGCGTTTTTTCTAATATATGCAGTTATGTTCGTGATATGAATGAAAACCCCGATTTTGATGAAGCTAATGCGGAACGATTCGTTGAGTTCAATCGAATTCATTTTGACTTATCCAGAAGGTTGCTAAATGAAAACAAGCAGTTATACGGATTGCCATCTGAAGATGGCAGCAACGGTCCAATAGTATTTGCATACGAAAGCATTGGTATTTGCAGCAAAACAAGTCAATTCGACCAGGCATTTGAGTTTGTAAAGTGTATTTTGAGTTATGAAGTTCAAATACAGAATGTAGTATACAACCCGGTTAACAGAGAAGCATTTTCTTATTATGCTGAAGATGCTATCTCGTATGCTGAGGCTAAGATCAAGAAGATTTACGGACAATCTTATGAAGTGGATCCTGCGATTATTGATGAGTATATAGAGTATATTTGCTCAGCTAATACATGTTATATGTGTGATGATTATGTGATTTTGATCATGAATGAGGAATTACAACCGTATTATGAGCACCAGAAGGAACTTGACGATGTTATGCCGATTATCGAGAATAGAGTGAATAATATGGCCGATGAACAGCATTAAGATATAATCTCTTGAATAGGAGTTTTAGGATAGATGACACTTCAAACTGAGAGACTGATATTAAGACGGTGGGAATTATCCGATGCTGAGGATCTGTTCAGATATGCGAAAGATCCTGACATCGGACCTATCGCAGGGTGGCCTGCACATAAGGATATCGAAGAGAGCAAGAATATAATAAATAATGTGTTGAACGGCCCTGAGGCTTACGCGATCTGCCTTAAGGAAGACGGCAAGGCAATAGGCGCCATAGAGCATAAGCTTTATGGCAAGACTGATCTTGCGGAAGGCGAAGATGAATGTGAACTCGGATACTGGCTGGGCAAGCCTTTCTGGGGTCGCGGTATCATGCCGGAGGCGGGCAGGGAAATGCTCCGTCATGCTTTCGAGGACTTGGGAATGAATAAAGTCTGGTGCGGCTACTATGACGGCAATGAGAAGTCCAAGCGCGTCCAGGAAAAGCTCGGATTCAAATACCAATGGAGATCTGAAGATGTCGACGTGCCTCTCATGCACGAGAAGAGAGTAGGGCATGTAAACCTCATGACAAAGGAAGACTGGTTGTCACAAAAGAATAAGCGTGTGAACTGAAAAGAGTTGTTTTCGAGAAGGACGAAAATCTTAAAATCTGATACAATCTTTGGCTGATATGGATAATGCTTTTAAAGACATCGTAGATAAACTTAAAGATTCGCAGAGTATTTCAAAGGAAGACTTTGCGTATCTTTTGGAGCGCGGTGACAAGGATGATATCGAGTATTTATTTGCGGCTGCAAGAGATGTTGCTGAGAAGTATTTCCTTAAAGAGGTCTACTTAAGAGGACTTATAGAATTTTCCAATTACTGCAAGAATGACTGTTACTATTGCGGTATCAGGTGCAGCAACAGGAATGCTGAAAGATACAGGCTTTCTGAAGAAGAGATACTTTCCTGCTGTGATATCGGCGCGAAGATCGGATTTAAGACCTTTGTCCTTCAGAGCGGAGAAGATCCTTATTACACGGATGACAGGATCTGCAGCATAGTCCGCAAGATAAAGATAGCTCACCCTGACTGCGCAGTTACGCTCTCTATCGGTGAGAAGTCCAAAGAGAGTTATCAGGAATTTTTCGATTACGGCGCAGACAGATATCTGCTTCGCCACGAGACTGCGGATGAAGAGCACTATTCGATGCTTCACCCCGCATCGATGTCAGGCGCTCGCCGCAAGCAGTGCCTTTTTGACTTAAAAGAGATCGGCTTCCAGGTAGGCTGCGGAATAATGGTCGGCACGCCTCACCAGACGGTTGATCACATATACGAAGACATTCTGTTTATGCAGGAACTGCAGCCGCACATGATCGGCATCGGTCCTTTCATTCCTCACAAGGATACTCCGTTTAAGGATGAACCCGAGGGAAGTGTCGACCGCACACTGCGCCTGCTCGCCATATTAAGACTGCTGTTCCCTAAGGTACTTCTGCCCGCAACTACTGCGCTCGGCACGGCTGATGCGTTGGGCAGGGAGAAGGGAATACTGGCAGGTGCCAATGTAATGATGCCTAATCTCTCACCTTCAAACGTGCGCGAGAAATATCTTCTCTACGACGGTAAGATCTGCACCGGTGAAGAAGCTGCAGAATGCAACGCATGCCTCAGGGCCAGAGTCAGCCGTATAGGTTATCACGTTGCCGACAGCAGGGGCGACCACCCTGATTTTGTGTAAGCTTTTTGCCTTACCATATTCATTTCGGAAAATATTATTAGTGCAACAAAACAATTCAGTTATCTGTATACATGATATAGGCGGAAAACAAACGGCTTTTTCAACGGGGGGAAAACTGTTATGAGAAAAAGATCATTTGCCCTATTGTTGCTTTCTGTATGCCTTTTGGCTTCGTGTTCTGCTGTGCCTAAAACAGGTTCCGGAAAAAAGGATAAGAAAACGGTTGATTATGATGAGCTCCGTGCAAAAGAGGGCACTATGTTCTATATGGGAACATCTAATTGTTGTCTGATGTATGAGGGCGAGAACGAATGTACAGGTTATTCATTCTTAATAGAATGGAACGGCCATGTCACGAGACAAGTATATTACCAGATAACCGACACATTAATCGATGAAGCTGACCTGAAAGATAAAGATTATGAGAAGCTTTATGAGTTTTCCGAGCGGTGCCTCAAAAAGGATCCCTTCAGGAATTATTCAGAAGACGTCTGTGACGGCAACACCTGGTTTTTCGATTACTATTACAGCGAGGACGAGAAACCGTTCGAGATCTATGACGGTTATTGCTACGAGCAGGAAGAATTAAACGAGATCATTGATATGATGGAATCGTATTTCCCTAAAATTGAATACATCCCGGCTCCTGTCGAGGAGATCGTTACCGTTGATGAATTCAAGGGATGGTACGGTCTTGCAGACGGCGAGATAGATGACGAATACATTGAAGACTTCATTTACTTTTGGCAGATCAAACCGAGAGATATGCAATCTAATGACTACAAATCTGTGCTCGCAGATCTCATAGCAAATGAAAACTTTGATCAACTCGGATACAGCATGGACTATAACCAAATGTGCAGCTGGGAAATAACGGATGAAAACAGGTCTACTCTTAATTACACTCTTATAGATGCCTGCTGGATATACATGACATTGGATATTCCGGTTCCGGATACTACCGATATTGATGAAGTGACTATGCTCGTTGATTTCCGTAAGAACAAGGTGTATTTCGATGTTGATCCAGATAACTATCTGAATTCAGGGAAGTGCGTCGAATTAACGGATGATGTCAGAGACATGCTCATTGGTGAATTCAGTTGGTACGTCGATGATGAAGAATATGAAGATTCTTCATTGCGCGACTGCTATTATGAAATATACATTTACAACTCACAATTCGGGACCATGGATTATGGATACATTGACATCAACAACTTCAGCTATTACAGGCTGGACAAAGATTTCGATGCGTATTGGCAGACGATCTACGAGATGAGCTTCGGCGAAGAATATGTACCGAGCGTGGATGAGGCTGAATAATTAATCGGGAAATGTTTACCGCGCCGGCTGTCACACCAAAGACAGCCGGTGTATCCATTCTGAATATTTAAGACAATAAACCTTTTAATGTGATATCATTACATTGTTTTGAAGGGTTTTACCGGCTTAACAGGGGAATGGAAATGCCTGCTAAACTTAAGAGTTATTCATGTTCCAATTGCGGCGGCGTTTTAAATGTCGACAGAGATGAGGATGTCTTTGACTGTCCTTTCTGCGGCGCGCGTTTTGATGTCATGGATTTCCACAAGAGAGATATTCTGGATGAGGTCCAAGAACTTTGGGAACGCAAGGATTTTGCAGCCGCAAAGAAAAAACTTGATAATGTATTGCCCGCGGATTCTGATGACTATGAACTGCTCTGTGCTTATGCGCTGAGCATAGCCAACCTGACTTCTTTTACTAACCTTGATAAACCGAAGAAGATCAACTTGATACAAAGCGACAAGCTTTATGAACTGCTTGAGAAAGATGAAAGATATTCTTCCGGAATAGGTGCACCATATTTTGCCAAGCTTTCTGAGATGCTTCCTATAGCGTATGAATATAACACGCTTAGCGGCAAAAAATTCACCCTTACGAAACGTGCGGATGAGCTCAAGGCAAAGCTTGATAAAGAAAAATCTCGAAAAATGGCGGGCATAGTATATAGAGGATTCGTGTTTGTTTTACCATTAATCTATGTGTTTGTTTTGTTAGCGGTAGCTGCAGGGCCTTGGGTTTTATGGGTATTATTGGTCCTTCTCGGTGTGATCGTCGGCGGAGGCTTTTTCACAAAATACAGATACAAGAAAATAGAAGATGAATATCAGAAAAATATGAGTCAGTGTTACGAACTGAGAGCAAAGGCACGCGAATTGACCGATAAGATGGAACCTTTAGAGGAATCTTATAAAATAGCCTTCAAAGAATTGGAAGAATTGCGGCCGAAACCAAGTGATATCAAGAAGGTAACAAAGGAGTATAAACTTCAGCCTGACAGTATTGTCCGCACAGCAGAATTAATGAATGCTACATGCTCTAAATGCGGCGGTGCCATGGTCCTGGACAAATCGCGGAAACTTTATGTGTGCAAGTACTGCGGCATTGCTTACGGGTATTCACTGTTCTTTGGCGATGTTAAGCAGAAAGCATATGAATTCCTGAAGGAAGGTGATTTTGCCGAAGCCGATAAAAGGTTCCTGCAAGTCCTTGCGAATTATCCTGATGACCTGGATGCAATTCGCGGAAGGATATTATGCGCAGGCGGGTGGAGAGCCTTCGGCGAGATGAAGGTCACGGATAAGCTTACAGAGGAACAATTGAAGGCCCTGAGAGAGCGCATTGATGAAGCCAAGGAACATTTTACCGACAAGGACACGTTTTATCCTGCCAAGATAAGCATGGTCATTAATTATATGAAGCAGTATGGCGATGTGCCTGATGGTAATGATGAGGAAAAGAGCGCAGCCGCTGAAGATTTTAATTCGGCACTCCGCGATCTTATAGATGCAGACAGAGAATTCAGGACAAGACAAATAAACTCGTGAGGACCGGTTATGCCAAGTTTTAAAGGATTAGAAGGAACATTCGATACAGTAGTCGCCAATTACGATAAGATGCGCCCGGGTTATGCGCCGGAACTTTTTAAGACGATATTCGATTATGTGAATATAGGTGAAGATTCCAGAGTGGTTGAAGTCGGCAGCGGAAGCGGCCAGGCGACGGGGCCTGCGCTTGCTAAAGGATGCGAATTGATCAGCGTTGAATATGGTGAGAATTTTTCTAAAGTTTTGAAGGAGAAGTTTAAGGATTATCCGAAGTTCTCCGTTATAACGGGTAAGTTCGAAGAAGCTGATCTGCCTTCAGATTCATTTGATCTTGTTTTCTCCGCAACTGCATTTCACTGGGTGCCTGAAGAAATCGGCTATAAGAAAGTGTTTGAGATGCTTAAGAAGGGCGGTGCTTTCGCGCGCTTTGCGAACCGTCCCAGGAACTGCAAGGATGCTCCTGAGCTTGCAGCCGAGATAGACGCGTTATATCAGGAGTACTACAACAAGCAGCATAACATCAAATCCGGTACGCGCAAATGGTTTACCGAAGAAGACGCAAAGGCTATTTCCTTGATCCCCGAGAAGTATGGCTTCAAGGATATCGAGTGTCATCTTTTCTATCGCGAAAGAGTTTTTACCGCAAAAGAATACACGCAGCTTTTGGGCACTTATTCTGACCATATCGCGATCGAGGAAAAGATAAGAAATGAGTTTTTCGCCGGCATAGAAGATGCCATCAACCGTCACGGCGGAACGATCACGATAAGTGACACGATGGACTTGGAGCTCGCCAGAAAAGCGTGATCTTATTCAGAAGTAAGAGGCAGCAATCTCGCGTCTCTTAGTGTTATATATTGTCCGTTGCCTTCCTTGTATGTATCGAAAACACCTGCTACGCAGATGTCTTCTCCGACTGCCGGGAAGTCATCCGGATATGTATAATCTTCCGTCGGAATAAACTCTATGCCCTGCGCGCAGCACTGCGTGGCGTCGCGGACAATGCACGCATAGTAGCAATTCCCGGTTGCTTCATCTTCCACATAGGAGAAGATTCCTTCCATTTTGATCGTTTTCCCGATGTATTCGTCGGGAGCATAAACCATCGCGAAAACTTCGGAATAGATCATGTTCGAAGAAAGGACAGTAAGGTCTAAGTCCACATCATCATCACCGTATTCGAGAATGCTCTCGATGTCGTAGATGTTTGTCTCTTCAGATTCGGTGACTGCTGCTGAAGTATCTTGGTTGCTGTCAGCTGTAGCAGATGCGAGAACATCAGCGACGCCGGTCGCCTGTGTGAAGCCGTGCCTGGGCTCGCTTTCCGCAGTCCGGCAGCCCGCTAACGCGAGAAGGGATACGGATATTATGACTGACAGTGTCTTTCGCATGATGTGATCTCCTTTTATACAACTTCCCTGCTGCCAGACGTTCGGGGGCTGTCTGACAGCAGGGCATCTATTTGCTGTGGCAGTTGTCTTGTTTTATCAGCCCAAAGCTTCTTTCAAAACGCTCAAGTTGGATTCCATGATGGATAAGTAGGATGCTCCGTTCTTGATGTCTTCGGAAGTCGTGGACTGCATTGAATCCATAGTGAGGATCTTCTGGTCCTTTGCAGCCGTGTTTTCAACTATCGTCTGCGCGATGCTGTGGTCTTTTCCTTCGATGGTAAGGACAGCGGGGAGTGATAATTCATCGACCTTGCCTGCTAAGAAAACAATCGTCTCGAAGCTTGCTTCAGACTCAGCTGAGCAGCCTACAAAAGCAGCATAGTATTCAAGATTATAGTCATCTACGAGATAACGGAAAGGGAAGCGGTCTCCGAACAGGATAGTGTTCTTTGAAGCCGCGCTTACAGCTGACTGATAATCTGCATCAAGGGCATTGAGCTTCTCAATGTAAGAAGCAGCGTTTGCTTTATAAGTCTCTGCGTTGGCAGGATCGATCTTCTGGATAGCTTCAGAAATGCTGTTTACGAGAATTGCGGAATTGCGGAGCGAGAGCCATACATGCTCATCGTACTCTGCTTCGTCATGGTGATGTTCGTGAGTCTTTGCAATGTCCTCGTGCTCATGTTCATGCTCGTCTTCGTCTTCATGCTCATGGTCGTGATCTTCGTGCTCATGATCGTGATCTTCGTCTTCGTGCTCGTGGTCATGATCCTCGTCTTCTTCCTCTTCCTGCATGCCTTCGACGATCTCTTCTTCGACAACCTTGTCGCCAAGCACTTCAAGAAGATTGATAGCGATCATGTCCTTATTTGTAGCTTCCTTGAGGACGTCTTCTACCCACTCGTCAGACTCACCGCCTACATAGATGAAAAGATCGCACTCAGAGATCTTGAGGATATCTGCAGCTGTAGGCTGGAAGCTGTGAAGATCGACACCGTTGTCGAGAAGCATTGTGACTTCAGCATTTGATGCTTTGTCACCAAGAATGTTATTGACCCAGTCATACTCGGGGAAGATAGTCGTAACGATCTTCATCTTGTCACTGGTGTTTGCCTTTTGTGCGGCATTGCAACCGCACAGACAGCCGGCCATCATTGCGGCCGCTGCCAGAATTGATATTAACTTTTTCACGATAGAACCTCCGGAATAATTATCTTTGTGCATCGAAAAAGAGCGGAAATCCCGCTTGGGACAGGTGCTCTTATCCGGAGGTAATTAATTATTCAATTGGACTTTAATGGAGACAGGTGTTTCCCTGCGGATCACCCTTGCGAAATGAATTCCTGAAACGATCAAAAGGAGAACCGGGAAAAGAACGGCTTTGCTTGTGACAGTAACGCTGCCTAACTGGTGAAGCGTAGCCTGGCACTGCTCTAAGCATTCACAAATGGGGCAGTCTTCACCTTCGCATTCATGGTCAGCTTCAAGTGCAATAAATATTCCTGCAAGAAGGATGACCAACAGCATCGCTATAGCGGTGATAGCGGCAAAAGTCCTGATTAATGTGGAATTAGAGCGTGCTTCCACCTTGTTTTCTCCATTCTAATCAATCGACAAATTGAGAATCGTTCTCAATTGTAGTCGTGAGGTGCCGCTTTGTCAATGCTGTTTCCGGGATTGCGTAAATCGTGCGTGATTTGGACAGTTTTAGGCACGGTTTTACGCTAGTTTGGCGAAAAATGCGTAAATCTGTGCGTAATTGGGCCTGTTTTAGGCACGTTTTACGCAATCCGGTTTTTCGCATTTCCGAGAGGCTCGAAAAAGCCACGCTTCGGGACTGCCCGCCCCAAAAACGCTCGTCACCCCAACAAAAAAGCCGCCCCAGCCGGAGCGGCCATAAGTATTAATGTAAAACTGCATCAGATGTATGTTCCGAGATAAGCGAACTCGGTAGGCTCGGCATCAAGCTCACAGAGCAAAGCGATTACTTCGTCTGAATATACCGATGCCTCGAAATCGAGATAGAACATGAATTCGAAGTCTTTGCCGGGCATAGGACGGGACTCGATCTTTGTGAGGTTTAAGCCAAGGGAGGAAAACTTGGCAAGAGTATCAGCAAGAGCACCCGGTGTGTGGCCCAAAGCGAGCATGACGGAAGTCTTTGAAGCACCGGGGAATATCATGAGCTCTTTGGTGATGCAGATGAATCTCGTGTAGTTATTGTCAGTGTTCTGGATGTCATCTCTTACAGCTTCCAAACCGTAGAGCTGCTGGCAGTCTGAAGATGAGATGGCAGCAACGTCCTTGCGGCCGGAATCTGCAACGCTCTTAGCAGCGACTGCAGTATTCTCAACGATGTTGACCTTGATATCCGGGTGTTCTTTAAGGAACTGGCTGCACTGGCCGATAGCCTGGTTGTGCGAATATACTTCGCGGATATCGTCGAATCTTGTGCCGTGGTTAGCGAGGAGCTTGTGGCTGATGCGGAGCTTGTAATCTTTTACGATGTGGAATTTGTGGTCGACCATGAGGTCATAGACCTGAGTGACTGAACCGAATGAACTGTTCTCGATAGGGAGGATGCCGAATTTGCAAAGGCCGGATTCGACTGCCTGGAAAACGCCGTCGAATGTTCTGAAATACATGATGTTAGCGTGGCGGAAGATCTTGTCTGTAGCGATCTGTGAGTAAGCGCCTTCGATGCCCTGGCAGGCGACCATGGGTGACTTGGGAAGTTCTTGAGGTGTAGTCTCAAGCGCTTTGCGGATCTGGTCTGCGAGCTCAGTGCGTGTGCCGTACTCGGTGTTCCTGTACGAGTGGCTCAGATTGAACATTGTAGAGAAGAGAACGCGCTCGTAGTTATCAATGAGCTGGTCTGATGTCTCGAGCCCTGCGAGGTAGCTTCTCTCGTAGCGTCTGCTCTTTAAAGCGATCTCGGATTTGGAGAGAGTCTCGTTAGCCATCTTGCTCGCTTCCAGTCTCTCTTTGAAGAGCTCCTTGATCTGCTCGTCGATCTCTTCAATTCGTTTTCCTGCCTGTTTCTGTGTCATGTTCTTTTCCTCCTGACAAATTAAAAGCCCCACAGTCTTGTTCACTGCGGGGCCCTATAATCTACGTAAATCAAGCTATTTATTTACATGCAGTGAACTAATTACCCCTATTCGTAAAGGCAAAAAATGAAAAGTCACGCCATGTAAATGCAAAATTAGTCATGCCGCAATTATATACCACATTTTTGATTTGTAAACCTTTTTCTGTGCAAGTCTGCGAATAAATGCCCAACAATTATCGTTAAGCATCACGAAAAACAGAGCCTCTGAAAGTGACTTGCGGTTATGATATAATCTTCCTCTATGAAGATAAGAGTGTTTACAGCAATCCTTGTTTGCAAGATCGTAAGATGCCTGGCGAAGCTTTTCGGGCGCGGCTCGAGCCTGCCCGGCAAATTTGCCCTTAAGATCTGTCCTGACATTCTGTCGCACCTTGAGCTGCCGGAATTATCCATAGCTGTCACGGGATCCAACGGCAAGACGTCCACTGTCGAGATGATCGCCCATGTGCTTACGAGCAACGGGCTTAAGGTCGCTTATAACAAAGAAGGATCCAATCAGATCGAAGGCGTCACGACTTTCCTTATCGGTGATTCGACCATGAAGGGCAAGGTAAAGAGCGACGTAGTCCTCCTTGAGGCAGACGAGAGATATGCAAGACACACATTCAAGTATTTTCATCCCAAGTTTTTCGTAATAAACAATCTTTACAGAGACCAGATGACCCGCAACGGCCATCCCGAGTGGATCAAGAGCATTATCGGCCAGGCCATCTACGATGACATGACCTTGATCTTGAATTCCGATGATCCGCTGGTCGCAAGCTTCGGTAAGGACAGGGAAGGCACGATCTATTTCGGTGCAGGGATCCTTCCGGGCGACACCCTGATCCATGAAGGCATCTACGATGACGGCAAGTATTGCCCCATCTGCAAGAAGCCCATGAACTACGAGTATTACCATTACAATCACATCGGCAAGTTCAAGTGCACGTCCTGCGGCTTTGCAAGACCGAAGATCGACCACAGGCTTACCGCTACAAATGAGAAGGACGGCAAGGCTTCTATCACTATCGATGACAAGTATGAGATCCCTGTATTCTTCACGGGCATCTACCACTGCTATAACACTCTCGCAGCTTTCACGGCGACGACCGCGTTGGGCATTGAGCCCGGGAAGGCCGCAGAAGCTTTGGGCGGATATATCCTTAAGTCAGGCCGTATCTCTGATTTTACATTGGGCAAGGCAGAAGGAAGGCTCCTTCTTTCAAAGCACGAGAACTCTGTATCTTACGACCGTTCGATCGATGTCGTTGTCGGCGACAAGCGCAGGAAGAGTGTCATGATCATTGTCGATGCTATCAGCCGCAAGTACTACACTTCGGATTCGAGCTGGCTGTGGGATATTAATTTCGAGAAGTTCAAGGATGCTGACATCGACAAGATAATCCTTGCGGGTCAGTACTGCGACGACCTTGCGATAAGGTTTGACTTGGCAGGCATCGACAGCGGGAAGGTAAAGGTCTTTGAGACCGTTCCTGAAGCTGCTGAATTCTGCAAAGACCTTGATTCGTTCCTGTACGTCATCACATGCTTCTCCGACAAAGAGAAGATCCTCTCGATCGTGACAAGGAGGGAACTCGCATGAGCGTTAAGATCCTTTACCTTTATCCCGATTTTATGAGCCTATACGGCGACAACGGCAACGTCAGGATCCTCGAAAGAAGGCTTGAAGACCAGGATCTTACTGTTGAGATCACAAAGAAGACCATCACTGATGATCTGAGCTTCGAGGGCTTTGATTTTGTCTATATGGGTTCCGGCTTTGAGTCCAACAGGAATCTTGCAGCTGCCCACATGAATAAGTTTAAGGACGGCTTCGTAAAGGCCGTTGATGACGGCGTGCCGATGCTCTTTACAGGCAACAGCTACGATATCTTAGGCAAGGGCATTACCGCTTCTGACGGCACATTCATTGAAGGTCTCGGTATATTCGGTTACACATTCAAAGAGCAGCTCGAAAAGCGCTACACAGGCGACGTGATCCTGGAAGATCCTGAGACCAAAGAACGTTATGTGGGCTTCGTTAACCGCGCGGGCACACCTGACAATGAGGACGGCCTGATCTGCGACGTTATCAAGGTCATCGGCAGCGTTCCTGCTAAGAAGGATATGGCCCGCAAAAACAACCTGCTCGGCATAAGCCTTATCGGCCCCGTGCTCCTCAAGAACCCGAAGATAGCCGAAGGTATCGTCGAGACTATCTGTAAGCGTGCCGGCGCGGAGTATAAGAAAATAAGCTATCCGCGCTCCGAGAGAAGCCATGAGAAGACATTAAAGGCGCTGCTCGAAGCCCAGGCTTGATTCCCTTTTATTTTATTTAAGTCAGTTTTATGGTATCCTTTCTACTTGGGAGGATAGGTATGGCTGATACAATCAAATGCCCTAATTGCGGGGCCAATCTCACACTTAATGCTGATACGCAGATGCTCGACTGCCCTATGTGCGGCGCTTCATTTGAGCCTTCCAAGCTTGATGTAGGCGTCGGTGAACTTGACGGCGGCAGCACAGCATATTCTGCACAGGAAGCAAAACCTGCAGAGCCTTCGCAGCCTCAGGCTGAACAGGCTCAGGGAGCACCGGAACAGACGGAATTTATCTGTAACTCATGCGGCGCGAAGCTCGTAACTGATTCTCATACTGCAGCGACATTCTGCGCTTTCTGCGGATCTCCGGCACTTGTCGGCAAGAGGCTTACGGACACGTTCCAGCCTCAGTTCATGATACCGTTCAAGTATTCGAGAGAGTCTGCCGAAGAGGCCTTCGTCAAGTGGGCCGGCAAGGGTAAGTGGACACCGTTCGGATTCGTTTCAAAGAAGAACGTAGCCAAGATGACGGGACTTTATGTACCGTTCTGGCTTTTCGATATCAAGGCAACGATCGACGCACAGGGAACAGGCGATAAGGTAAGCTACAGTGGCAGCGACCAGATCACAGAGACGTTCGAGTTCGAGCGCAAGGCAAATCTGCGCTGGTCACATGTCCCGCTCGACGGTGAGACCAGAGTCGACGATGCTCTCATGGAAGCGATCGAGCCATTCGACTTCAAGGGACTGATCCCTTACGATTACAGATATCTTCCGGGATTCTATGCCGACAGATACGACCAGTCACCGCAGGATCTTGCGGCACGCGCGACGAAGCGCGGCATGGAAGGTATCGACAAAGCTATTAAGGACTCCTTAAAGGGCAAGTACGACAGATACAGGATCAAGAAGAACATGAGCAAGATCAACAGCATGGATGCTTACTATGCTCTGCTTCCTGTATGGTTCCTTTCTTATAAATACCGCAACAAGTTCTACTACTTCACTATGAACGGTCAGACGGGCGAAGTTGCCGGCACGGTACCGGTAAGCCCTGTAAAGAAAATGATGTTCTTCTTCATCGTTCTGGGCATTTTGGCTGTTATCACAAGATTCGTCTTGGGACTTATCATGAGGGGGTTCTGGGGATGAGCGAAATTGATAATAATCTGATTGAGAACAGCGGTAAGATCAACAAGACAAAACTCTCGGTATTCAGCGAGCTTAACGGTGCCTCCATCGGCGTAGGCATCGGTCTTATCTGTATAATCATCGCAAGCATTACATTCTATATCTTCATGAACCTGTCACCGGCGAAGACCGTTAAGGTCATTGATGATGCGGATCTTTTCACGAGTGAGGAATACGATGCTATCGAAGACGCTGCAAAGAAGCTTTCCAAGGAGAAGGATATCAGCGTTGTTATTGTCACGACCAGAAATAAGGGAAGGAAGTATTCCAATTCTGATGAGGATGAGAAGCGATTTGCCGAAGATTTTTACATGGATCATGTAAAGACCGTTCCGCTTCAGAATAACTCCGGAGTATGCATCCTTGTCGATGTCACTTTGGACGAACCCGGTCAGAGATTCTTCTGGCTCTATACTTACGGTACGGCTCATTTTGCAGTCGATGATGACCAGTGCATGAGCATCTTCAGAAGATATTCATCCATGCTTGGCAGCGGTGAATACGGAACAGCCATTGAGTTCATTACGGAAGACCTGGATGATTATAACTACCAGTCTTATGCTGCGATCGTATTCTTTACGATCGTCATTCCTGTCGGACTCTCTTTTGTTACGACACGTGCGGCTTCACCTAAGAGAAGACTCGACAGAGTTCCTGCGATCAGCACTTATACAGGTGACAACAATAACGTCGTTGAGAGGCACGATAAGTTCCTCAAGAGAAAAGTCGTACACATGTCCGACGGCGGCGGAGGCGGCGGTTTCTCCGGTGGCGGCTTCTCCGGCGGCGGTGGAGGTTTCTCCGGTGGCGGCGGAGGCGGTTTCTCCGGCGGTGGCGGCGGTCGCTTCTGATGTGTTAGAATATCGCGGAATTACAAATAGCGAAGGATTTTTATGATCAGTATTGTCGTGCCTGCCTACAACGAAGGCGAACACATCTACGGGAATCTCAAGATAATAGATGAAGCGCTTAAGGCGTTTTGTTCTGACTATGAGATCATCGCAGTCAACGACGGCAGCAAGGACAATACAGGTGAAGAGATAGCCCGCGCAGCAGCTGATTTTCCTGCCATCAAGGACTTCGGTTATGATGTTAACCGCGGCAAAGGCGGCGCTGTAAGCTGGGGCGCGGTAAACAGCAAGGGTGATGTCGTCGGCTTTATCGATGCTGACCTGGATCTTTCTCCGAGCCTGATTCCGGGCTATGTTGAAGCATATGTTTATGCAGGCGCTGATGTCGTTATCGGCTCTAAGATGCACAAGGATTCCAAGCTAGAATACCCGTTCAAGCGTAAGGTCGTTTCCTTCTGCTACTTCATCATGCTCAAGGTATTATTCGGCCTCAAGTGCCACGATACGCAGACGGGCCTCAAGCTTTATAATGGGGACCTCATAAGAGAGATCGCCCCGTTAAGAAAGATCGAAGGCTATGCCTTTGACATCGAGCTTCTGGCCTTGGCATCAAAGAAAAAGGCAAAGATCATCGAGATGCCCGTCGTTTTGAACTATTCCAGAGGCGAATCCTTCGGCAGGATCAAGTTCAAGGATGTCTGGAAAATGTTTACGGACACCTGGAAGATCTGGTGGAACTTAAGGATCCGCAAGACTTATTTCAAGTAATCTCAAAGCCTGTTTCAAGTTTGGAACAGGCTTTTTTGATTTATAAGGCTCAAGACAGATTGCCACATTTTTTTAGGCAAACCTGCTTCGAATTGTAATAAATTACATAGGATAAAACGGAAGTGTTTTGATATACTTAGAAACGGTGAAAAAACCAGCTTTGATATTATCAAAGCTCGAAAGGGATAATCAGGAAGTGACGATAAATAAGAGGATTACGGAATATACGCTCGTGAAGGAATTATTCGTTCGCGGGCAGGACATTATTCTCAGTCCCAAGACCAAAGTGCTTAAGACATTCATGCAGCACGGTGAGACATCTGTGTATGCACACAGTCTCGCTGTAGCTAAGTACAGCCTTCTTTTCGCGCGATTCCTCGAGAAGACCTTCAAGATGAAGCTCGATAAGGACAGCATTGTAAGAGGCGCGCTTCTTCACGACTATTTCCTTTACGACTGGCACGAAATGGGTAAAGGCAAGATAACTCACGGCCTTACACATCCCCGTAAAGCGATGAATAATGCTGACAGAGACTTCGGCCTTAACGATCTCGAGAAGGATATCATACTTAAGCATATGTTCCCGATCACACCCGTTCCGCCGAAGCACCGCGAGAGCTTTATCGTTGATATTGCTGATACATGGTGTGCTATCTGCGAGGCTTTGAAGATCGATATCTCTTCTTTTGTCATCCGCCGCGTTAACTTCCATATCGCACTTGCAAATGGCAGATTTACTCTCGGAGAGAACGTCACAAATCTCGTTTCTCTTGTTAAGCCGGAGTTTGCAGCAGAGGCTTAAAGTCTTTATACTTTCGGTATGCGTATCGAGAATCTCACAACATTGATCTACATTACCAGAGGCAGCGGCTGTCTCTTTATCCGCAAGACCAGAAAAGGCGACATGAACCTCGACAAGTATCTCGGTATCGGTGGCCACTTCGAGTCTGACGAGACTGCCGAGGAGTGCGTTTTAAGAGAACTCTCTGAGGAAGCAGCCATTCCTTTTACGGCGCTTAAAGAATTCAGCTACAGAGGCCTTATCACATTCATCTCATCCGAGTATCCGACTGAGTATATGCACGTATTCAGTGCGGCCGTTGACGAAGACTATGAGCTCCCGGAGCGTGCCTGCGATGAAGGCGAGCTTTGCTGGGTACCTCTGTCAGAGATAGACAAGCTCCCCATCTGGGAAGGCGACAAGATAATGTTCGACTATCTTTTTGGAAGCCACAAGGACTCGGGATTTTTTACCATGAAGTTCAGATATGAAGGCGATAAGCTCGCGGAACATTGGGAGAAGAGCTGGTAAAATCTATGTTGCCTAATCCGCATGATCTGTGCTATATTACCCATGAAAAATCTTTAGAAAGGCGGCTCTCATATGCATTGGATAACACCTAACATTCAGCTTATGTTCGGTTCCATCAAGGTGTCCTATGGGAGAAGTCTGCCTGTTTGTAGGAAATAACACCTTAAATTCTTTTGCAAAAACGATGACTTCTCCTTGATCAGAATGATTAAAGGAGATTTTTTATTTATGTCAAAACTTAATATCAAAAAACAGTTGAACCTGCTTTATATATCGAACTTCCTGTTCAATATTCCGATCGCCGGAGCGGCATGGGTATTGCTCCTGGTGTCAGACGGATATTCGCTGATACAGGTCGGGATCGCGGAGACGGTATTCCATATCGTAAGCCTTCTTGCGGAGATCCCTTCAGGTATGTTTGCTGACGTCATGGGTCGCAAGAAGAGCCTTATCGTGAGCTGCGTTATGACGATGCTCTCGGCGGCCGTCAGAGGCTTTATACCGGGCTTTGCGGCTGTGTGTGTATCGGTAGGCTTTGCGGCGCTGTCTTATAACTTCATCTCGGGCAGCGACAGCGCGCTCGCGTACGACTCGCTGGCAGAAGAGGGCCAGACCTCTAAGTACGATAAGTACATATCAACGCAGACCGCGATCTACAGGATATCGAACGGCATCGCGACATTGTTCGCCGGTGTGGCTGTAATAATGGGAACCAGAAACGCGCAGATACTCTCGTTCGGTATCTCGCTGGTCAACCTGATATTCCTTTTGTTCCTGCACGAGAACAAGGTTATTTTGAAGAAAAGCGGCGATTCGTTGGGAAAGCGCATTTCTGACGTATTCAAGGGCAGCGTTGGATTTTTGAAGGGGAATAAGACTGTCGCAGGTCTCATCTTCAGGAACGCGCTTGTCGGAGGCATCGACGTGCTGCTCCTGTTCTTCCTGCAGGCCAAGCTCCCGATGACAGGGATCCCCGATTGGAGTCTTGGACCGTTGCTTTTCATAATGTCCATGGGCGGTATCTTAGGTGCTCTGACAGCAACGAAAATAAAGAAAACGACACTCGGGAAATTATTCGTCTTCTGCATTCTTCTGGCCCTGATCGGCCTCGCAAGTGAGTTTACCGGCATCTGGTATGTCATGACGTTCGGAGGCCTTTTGACGGCCTTCGCCGATGACCTTTTGCAGATAAGGTCTGACATTGCACTGAATCAGATGGTGCCCGCAGAGCAGAGAGCGACACTGATGTCTGTCAATTCATTCTGCTTCTCATGCATAATGATCGTGATGTCGCCTCTGGCAGGCGTTATCTTCTCGCTGTGAGGGGAGTGATGGGCGCTTGGCACTGTGAAAATGCCTGCTTCCCCCAAAAATACGATTTTTCGCAAGATTGGGGGAAAAACAAGCCGGATTTTCTCCCCAAAACTGTCATTTTTGGATATTTGGGGAGAAAAACTCACAGAATTCCCCCCCAAAAACTAATTTTTCCCGAAATATCGGGGGAAAATATGAAAGAATTTCCCCCAAAAACTCAAATTTTCGAGAATTTGGGGGAAAATATGAAAGATTCCACCCCCAAAAACTCAAATTTTCGAGAATTTGGGGGAAAGCACCGTTACCCGGGAACAGAATTTCTTTGCAAAAAAATAACCCCGGCAACAACAGGCGGAAGGCCGTAGTTACCGGGGTTGTTTATGCAGTTACTTTACTGGCTGTCACGAAAGATCTGAAGCATATCCTCTTCGTTGAGAACTCTTGCAGATCCCATCTCGCCGCCGACGCCTACTGCGCACTTGTGAGCCATAAGTTCAAGATCGCCGTCAGCTACTGTTACGCCCAATTCGCGGAGGTTCGTAGGCATCTTGATGGCGCGGTAGAAGTCCTCCATTGCCTCGATGCCCTTGAGTGCGATCTCTTCATCCGTGCCTTCATTTGCAACGCCCATAACATTGATGGCGAACTTCTTGAAGCGCGGCAGACAGTTCTTATAAACGTATCTTGCCCAGCTGCCCCAGATTGCTGCAAGGCCTGCACCGTGAGCTACATCGTAGAGTCCGCCAAGCTCATGCTCAAGCTTATGTGTCATCCAGTCACCGCCGTCATTGCCGCAGCCTGTGAGTCCGTTGTGCGCAAGGCTTCCTGCCCACATTACTTCAGCGCGTGCATCATAGTTGTTAGGGTCGTCACGGAGGATGACCGCATTATCCTTAACGGTGCGCAGGAGACCTTCTGCGAGAGCGTCTGTGAGTTCCATGTTGCCGCCGTTGGTGAAATATCTTTCCATTGTATGCATCATGATGTCTGTGCATCCGCATGCTGTCTGGTAGTCAGGCAGTGTCATTGTGAGCTCAGGGTTCATGATGGCGAACTTAGCGCGAGAATAATCGCTGCTGTATCCGCGCTTTACGAGGCCTTCTTCCTTGGTGATGACAGAAGAATCGCTCATCTCGCTTCCTGTAGCTGCCATTGTGAGGATTACGCCTAACGGGAGGCAGCCTTTTGCCTGACGCTTATAATCGTAGAAATCCCAAACATCGCCTTCGTTTGCTACGCCGTATCCGATAGCCTTGGCTGAATCGATAGCGCTTCCGCCGCCGACTGCGAGAAGAAAATCTACGCCTTCTTTCTTGCAGAGTTCGATGCCTTCGTAAACGAGACCCAAATGAGGATTCGGAACCGCGCCGCCTAAAGTTACATAGCTGATGCCTGCTTCATCGAGCGTGTCAGTTACCCTCTTTAAAAGGCCTGAACGGACGACGCTTCCGCCGCCGTAATGGATGAGGATCTTTGTCCCGCCGAATTCTTTAATGAGCTCGGCAACCTTGGATTCAGTGCCCTTCCCGAAAACTACTTTTGTTGGGGTGTAATACTTGAAATCGTACATACTGTCACGCTCCTTTCTCAGATACTAATATTTAAACATAAGCGCGGTATGCTTACTTTCAATAATCGTTTATTTTTTGTCGCATTACCGACCAAACGTTGTGCCTTGAATATAGCAGTTTATTTATTTAGAATTAAACCCGTTGAGTGCTTTTCCGCGTGCTTTTATGCGCCAAATAAGCAGGAGGATAATATGAGAATAACTAAGAGATTAACTGCTGTTATCTTGATTATGGCGATGGCTTTGTCCGTTGTTTTAACGGGCTGCGGCTCTTCAGATTCGCGCCTGTCGATGCGGGTCTCGATTGATGGACATCAGTTCTCACCGGGTTGTAAGGTAAGCGATATTCTTGATGCAGGTTTCACACTCGCCGATACCGATCATGTCAGCACCATGATGAAGGAGTCTCCCGTGATTCCGGCAAGAACTGTTGTCACGAGCGGCCTTTATATTTTCAAAAACGGTGAGCCTTCACATGTGGAGATCTTTGTATACAACAAGACGGTTAACGATCTGGATCTTAAAGATTGCAACGTTTATGAATTCAAATACGATGCCGGCATTTACGCACAGGATGCTTCCGACGACAACTGCCTCAAGGTTTTGTTTAACGGCATAGACATGCGTTTTACCGACAGGAAGAAGGTAATAGAAGAACTTGAGAATCAGGGCTTCAAGTTTAAGGAAGACGAGAAGACGGATTTCTTTAAAGACGGCGATGCATATTCCACATATATCATCTCGGCTACCAATACTGCAGGGCATTCGCTTGACGTGACCAACGATTACAACTATGAATCCGGCATGAGATTTGTTAACGGCTTCGAATGCAAGCTTAAGGTCAGCTACGACACGAGCGATGCCTGAATCAGCGGTAAAGAATAGAGAGTAACATTGTTACAAAGCGCGTTTTTTCAAGGTCCGGAAGGCATTTTCCGGATCTTTTGCTTCTTCCGGGAAAATGTTTACATTTTTAATCTATTGCTTTAATTTTTCTTTTTAATATACTGAATATACTAAAGTGCATTTAGAGGTGGCTATGAAAAAGAACGAACGCAAAGATCTTGTTACCAACATCTATACAGCAGATCCTTCTGCACACGTATTTAACGGCAAGATCTACATCTATCCTTCACACGACGAAGACCTCGATATTCCTGAAGATGACGACGGCGAACAGTACGTCATGAAGGATTATCACATTCTCTCCATGGATTCGCTCGACAGCGAGTGCGTGGACAACGGTGTCGCAATCAGCGAGAACGACATTCCGTGGGTTTCCAGACAGCTCTGGGCTCCTGATGCGATCTACACAAACGGCAAGTATTATCTCGTTTTCCCTGCAAAGGACAAGGACGATATCTTCAGGATCGGCGTTGCTGAATCCGATTCACCTGTCGGCCCTTTCAAGCCGCAGGATAACTACATCCAGGGCAGCTACAGCATTGACCCCGCAGTCCTCTTAGACGATGACGGCAGGATCTGGTGCTACAACGGCGGTCTCTGGGGCGGCCAGCTCGAGATGTGGCAGTCCGGCTCATTCAATCCTTCTGAGCACCGTCCTGAGGGCGATGAGAAGGCTTTGGGACCCTTGGTCGCTGAGTTTACTCCTGACATGACAGCTTTTAAGGCTGCTCCTAAGATGATCACCATCCTCGACGAGAACGGTGAGCCCATCAAGGCTAAGGATGAAGACAGAAGATATTTCGAAGATCCTTGGATGCATAAGTTTAACGGCAAGTATTATTTCTCATACTCAACAGGCACGACACACTACCTCTGCTATGCTGAGGGCACTTCGCCTGAAGGCCCCTTCACATACAAGGGAAGGATCATGGAGCCTGTTATCGGATGGACAACACACCACTCCATCGTCCAGATCGACGGCGAATGGTATCTCTTCTATCACGATGCAAAGAGGTCCGGCGGATGCTCACACAAGAGAAGCGTTAAGTTCACTAAGCTGAACATCGCTGAAGACGGAACGATCGAGAAGATCTACCCCTACGATCACGAGTGATCAACTACTGATGAATTCATTGCCGCCTTGCGTTTTCGCAAGGCGGTTTTGATTATAAGGAGGTGAAATATGAAGAAGTCCGTAATCGCAATCATTATTGTCTTTGCAATGCTGCTTTCATCCTGCGGTACACAGACAAGCGGCAGGAAAAAAGTTGACGATGATGATGTAGAAGTCGAAGAAGAGGAAGAGACAAAACGCAAGAAAGAAGAAACTTCCGAAGAGACAACCGAGGAAACGACCGAAGAGACTACTACGGAAGAGACCACCACCACAAAGGCATCCATGACCATCGATGAGATCTACGATGTTCTCAAAGCAGCCGGCCAGGATGAAGGCTACAAGACAAGCAACAAGACTGATACTGAAGGCGAACTGCTTAATGTTACAGGAAATGTGAGCTTCGTTCCTTATTACTGCTGGAGCGTATACGAATTCAAGCCTGATTCTGAGATCCTTCCCCAGCTGGTCGTAGGTGCTGAATTCACTTTCCCGACATCTGACACCGAATCAACTTCAGACACAGTCGCCGCAATCAACGGACGCTTCGTTCTCACTTTGTATGAGGTGGATGAAGAGGTTAAGGAATACAATTATCAGGCACCTTATACTATTCCGACTGCCCAGGCAGTTTATGATGCTTTCGTAGGGCTTGATCTTTAAGCGTGATTGATAACTGAATAACTGAAGGAGCTGTATCAGAAGATGCAGCTTCTTTTTTTGCCCTGCCCGAAAATGCATTATAATTGTTAATATAATTTCCGGCCGTGAGGGGATATCAAATGATCGACAATTACATGAAAGTTAAAGGCATCAAGGCCTACGCAAAAGATTTAGGCAGGCTCGATTACTCTAAGAAGGATCCTG